>WUUC01072302.1_pt1 | contig 12954 bp, 12 predicted proteins | sample 6278441 | NCBI WGS metagenome assembly WUUC01 (sample SAMN13675441, study PRJNA597444) | soil metagenome | isolation source: soil | place: USA: Washington | collected 2017-10 | reverse complement strand
TATGATTATTTTCTACATGTTCTAGACCTGGAAAAGAAAAAGTAAGGTGCCTTTATGTCTTGTCTTCTACATCAACTAGTGTAGTATATGATACGTGTTCATTTCCTGGAAAAGTTGCAATTACCTCTAATGTCTTAATACCAGCTTCTGTAGCCCTAAAAGTATTTTCATCTACTCTTTCAAGCGGGTAGGTCTCGGTGATATCAGCGTCATAATCTACAAGAAGTGCTTCTATTTCGATAGGCTTCTTGCCATCAAACTCCATGGTTAGTTCGTCACCTTCTTTTACTATCATATCGGGCATATGATCATCTGGTAATTCTGGAAAATCAATCCTACTTGATTTTTCTCCATCGTTATATAAATGAGGAGTCAGGTAGTATTTTTGACCAGAATAATTGCAAGTAGCTTGTGGTATTTCTGGTTCTCCAAAATTTTGTTGTCCTACCGCCTGCCCGGGGCTATACAAACCATTAGTGGCGATTGTCATCGTTACTGTGAAAATCACGACAGCAACAATCTTCGACTTATTATCGGATCTGGTCATATGACAATGCCAATGCCATTTTATTAAAGCAATTCGTAAGAATTCTATTATTCTTAATTCATAAATACCTTACATAAATATCATTAATATTGCTACTATCGTACTATATAAGAGTAGAACAATTATTTCTACTAAACAATTTTTCAGGTATAAAATCACTCTATTTAATTATACAATACAGTCATAGACCCGTACTGAGACTCGAAAATTTAATCTCGGAAATGGTTTATGTCGTACATGCGTTAAGTCTACCAATTATGGCATTTACTTCGCTTATTCAATCCAATATCTAGATGTTTGATGGAGCCAAATGTTTCATAATAATCTTAAAAATATTAGAATACAGTTTTCTACGAGATTGTAAACAACAATCTCATATAAGTTAGACTGAATATATAATATACTAAACTTTGTGCAGACAAATACTGTATCTCTTATTCATTACACTGATAGGGATATCGTTACCAACTGTAGCCTCTAGTTCATTTTCTACATTGTCTTCAGCAGATGCGAGTTCAGACGATGATAATGAGGATGACGATGATAATGAGGACTTCGAGGAAGAAGACTCCATTCAAATATGCTGTGCCTGGGGTCTGGCTTTGGAAGATGGGACCCTAACGTACCATATTGACGATGAAGACTCATCAGAAAGAGAGCAGCAGGCAGTCAAAAACGCAGTACAAGAGTGGAATACGAAGATAGAATATCTGGAACTAGAGGAAGGTTCAAGCAAGAGATCGTCTGATATAACAATTGAATTCGACGACAATAACGAAGAAGAAGAAATAGCAGGACAAACCATAACCATATCCGATTCATATGGTTTTTTGGCTAAAGCACAAATAACTGTTTTCAAGGGAGTACAAGAATACCAATTTGATACTGCAATTATAGGACAAGTTGCAAAGCATGAAATGGGACATGCTCTTGGTCTGGGACATGCGAATTTTGATGGTAACCTTATGGCGGAAAAGGTAAACGGCGGGACAGCGACTGTTTCTGAATGTGAAATCTATGCCGTGACCGCAGCTAACCAATGGAAGCTAGGAGCCAATAATGATGAGTATGCCGCTCTAGATTATCCACAACATGATAGTATAACATGTTAGGAACATTTAGTGGAGAAGGTTAAAGAGAAGCTCCAATTACAGCTGTTCGTATCTGATTGCGTTTCCGATTCAACACCAAACTAAACTACTACGATCGGACATGATGTATGTAATGTGAGGTCAAGGTTTGAAGGACTATCAAACCAATTAATTGGCTATGCTATCACACTCTAAAAAATTATACCAATGAATTAAATACATAATTATCTCACCAGAATATAAAGTTATTATGAGAATTCCATTCAAAGCTGATGATTATTTTTCCAACGAGGTAAATTCAGCCTTTAATCATGTACAAGATGCATATCTTGAGGGTGCAAAACTTTATCTTGAAAAAAGTGAGGTGCCTGTTATGCTTGGGGATGGAAGCATTTCTCAGTCTACCACGTTCGAATTATCTAAAATTATTGTGTATTATGAAAAACTAATTAACTCCTTAGATGGATGGGTGAGTACTGGGATATCAAAATCAAATACTGATGACCTTCATCGTATATACTTTCAAATCAGCCAACATATTAACAAGTACCGCATCTACGGGTATTTTGGAATACAATTTCACGCTCTCCCTTATTATAGAGTAAACAAACGAGTTATTGAGATTCAAAAAGAATTGTCTCAGATAGCTGACAAGGCGGCAAATATCTTTTCATTATTAGCCGAAAAGGGGAACACTATGGTGCTACATGAGCTACAGAAACTTGGTTATTCTGAGTTAGAATTTGAAGATTTATTTACAAAACTGTTTGATGATCAAGAGTTAGTTCGCGGTCTGGAACGAAAGGCTCAGAGTTTAGAAGAACAGCTCCCTGAATTCGAACATATGCGCATAAGTAAGAATCAACTGTACGCTGAGCTAAACGATCTCTTGATAGAATTATACCAGATCTCCCCTGTACTCATTGACTATAATAGAATGATGCAGGGAGAAGAAGGACTGGTGACATATTTTGATATTGAAACTATAAGGAATCAGAAAATGGCAAGAGGAGATCCCTATGTTAACACGGAGAGGGTGACAGAGGAACTTACCAACCGCATTTCTAATGTACTCAATGAATTAGCGATTAGATTAACCAAAACTACTATCATATAGGTTATCATTTTCAGCGTAATAGACACCCTAATTCTCGGACATTAACGTATTTTTATCTGTGCTAAGTGGATTCAGGTTAATATATTAATATTAAAGCTTGACCGCCATGTATAGTCTAGATAATACAATACGAAAGCAATAGAAAGTTTGTGATATATTTTTTTGTAAATCTGGTAGTTTTCCTAATCCTCTAGAAATCCAACAAATTGTAAATTGTAAAGATGGGAATGAAGACTCCAATACTCGAATGTACTCGTTCAGGCTTGTAATTGCTGATATCCTACGTCTTGTTATGAAAAATAAACCTGTTACGATTGTATCAATCATGTCATCCAATCTTGCCGTTCTAAAAATGGGTGAGAGCCATTTAATCTACATGTGTTACTAGCAAAATACACAAGACAACTTGGATTATATATCACTAGTGATTTGTTAAATATATGAATTTCACACAAATCCCTTGCACATTTCCAGCGATCCATACCACACACACTAAGTTTGAAGGAGGGACACAATTGATGTCTAAGATACTATGCGTATAGGCCATGGTCACCATTCCAAACTAAAATTATAATTATGGCGTAATATCATGCATTATTGATTACAATGGGTAACAAAGGCGTACAGAATTCAAATGTGAGTTCTACTTTGCCCACTATCGATGACATATTCAATGCAAGGAATTTGTTAGAAGGAACTCCAATAAGAAAGACGCCTTTGCAATCATCGGATACGTTCTCGAAACTTACAGGAACCAATCTATTTCTAAAATTAGAATTCCTGCAAAGAACTGGTTCATTTAAAGTGCGTGGTGCATTCGTCAAATTAAACATGTTATCAAAAGAACAATGCAGATATGGAGTAATTGCTGCGTCAGCAGGAAATCATGCGCAAGGTGTCGCATATGCTGCGTCAAAAAAAGGCATATCATGTACAATTGTAATGCCACATAACGCATCGCCCGCCAAAGTTGCAGCTACAAGATCTTATGATGCGAAGGTTGTATTAAGAGGATCTGATTATGATGAATGTTGGATTGCTACGCAAGAACTCGCGAAAGAGGAAGGCCGTACTATCATACATGCCTTTGATGATCCACAAATTATATCTGGCCAAGGAACCCTTGGATTGGAGTTAATGGAGGATTTACCCGATGTCGACGAGGTTTATTTACCGGTTGGGGGTGGTGGTCTAGCAGCCGGCACGGCAATCGCAATTAAATCAAAGAGACCGAACGTAAAAATCATAGGCGTAGAGTCTAAGGCATTTCCTGCTATGAAAGAATCATTAGAAAAAGGATACTTGACGACCACAAATTCGGGTTATACTATTGCAGATGGCATATCTGTAAAGGCACCAGGAAAATTAACATTCGAAATTGCTACTAAGTATCTTGACGACATAATGACCGTAGATGATTCCTCCATAGTGAAGACAATGTTCTTGTTAATGGAAAGAGCCAAAATGGTTGTGGAACCAGCAGGAGCGGCGAGTCTTGCATATTTACTGTCGAACGGTCAAGGTCGAAAGGACAGGAAGACTGTATCAGTATTAACGGGCGGTAATATTGATATGTATTTGCTCGGACAGGTAGTTGCGAAGGGTCTTATGCAGATGGGCAGAATGCTCAAAATATTTATCCAGTTACCAGATAAACCGGGAGCTTTAAAAACCGTGGTAGATGGTATCGCCGACCTGAGTGTTAACATCGTGGAAGTAGTACATGATAGACTAAGCTCTGATATCGCAGCTGGAACTGCGGGGGTCTATCTTAGCCTTGAAATGGAAAATGAAAAACACGCACACCTCCTCATAGAATTTCTTAAAAGGAAAAAGCTGGAATTTAGAGTTGTAAACTAAGATTTCTAAACATTCTTCGGCTTTAGATAGTCTTGCATATATCTGGTTTCCCATTGCTTAAACCCTAAAAAACAAGCATTACTATCCGCCAAACAGAAACCATATTTTTATCAATGTTTAGGGAACATACCTTAGCCGCCTTTCGGAATCCATGTGCATAGCATACCCTCAAATGTTTTATATTATATGGAGCCTTTGAGCACATCTCTTATGATAATAGTGCCTACTCATGTGACCATGGCTGACAATAATATCATCCTCTTCAATTTTCCTTCGACAAGAATAACATAATCCATTTTGTCTGGTATTTATTATCGAAGCCATACGTCTAGTTCTGTCTCCGTTGGCGATAACAAACGAACGCCCCATGCTGATGTATTCAATATTTCGTATTTTATCTGTATGAATATTTTTTTCAAAGCTATCTTATTATGAAATATGCAGTAATTTGAGATGTCCGATACATAGTCAACGCGTACATGAATAGTAATAAAATGTGTCGACTGTTATCCATAACAACTTCATCAAAGTTGTCGTGCCAACCATATCGAAATCTTGTAGGAACAAGCTTTACTGTGATATACTACTCAGATAAATTGTGCATCATCTGAAGATCATTTTTGAAAAGTCCCAGACCTGCCGGTACAGACATGCGGATAGGATCTTTTAGTGACAGCGGTTTTCCAGTCTCTTCTAGAATCGTATCTTTTTTCTTGTTCCATACCATCGAATTGAAATCTGTTATCAACGCTGTATATTTTGCTAGCTCCCCGAAATCTTCTTCTGTTGATTTTGGAATACGTTGCAAATGAATACTTTTAACAGAATAGATTTTTGTCCACAACTCTTCTGTGATAAAGGGACAAATGGGTGCAAGCAGCAACAGTATGGTAGATAGACACCTGTGCAATGTAAATATGGCTGATTTGTGACCTATGTAATCTTCTTTGTTGTACGCACGAGCTTTGATCATCTCTATATAGTGTGAAGCAAAAAGATTTCTGGTAAACTCACGAATTGCATTTGATGGTAAAAAAAAGTTGAACTCATTATAGCCCTTTTTGCAATCCTCTATAAGTCTCGATAGTTCAGAGATAATCCATTGGTCAGTTGCAAAAAGTTGTTTGGGAGCTTCTGAAGGAATATCAAAAGACGAAATGAACCTACCAATATTCCATAATTTTGACAAAAAGTTTTTTGAACCAGCTATTTTTTGTTCAGAACATCGAAAATCGTGACCCAAACTGCCTTCGCTTGCGGACCAGAATCTAAAAGCATCTGCACCATATTGGTGTATGATCGGAGATGGGTCAATAACATTTCCTTTACTCTTACTCATCTTTTCACCTTTTTCATCCACCCCGTAACCCATGATCCATGCGCTTGACCATGGCAACTTATCAGTTAGCTGGAAACAACGTAACATACTGTAATAAAGCCATGTCCTAATGATGTCCTTGGCCTGTGGTCGAATTTCAGTTGGGTACAAATATCTGTGTACCTTCGGATCTCTGTTGTATTTCGTAATGAAGAGAGGAGTAATGCTTGAATCCATCCATGTATCAAATATTCTGTCTTCACCTGTAAATTCAGTGCAATTACAATTTATACATTTTTTAAAGGGGGGTTTTTCCTTCCATGGTCTATAATATTTGTCAGGAGCTGCAGAATCTGGAAGATTCGGGGTTCGACATTTATTGCAATACCAGATAGGAATCTCGGTACCATAATAGCGTCGTCTTGATATAGGCCAGTCGATTGACACAGAGTTTAGCCAATTAACCAAAATCTGCTTGTGTATTGGAGGATAAAATTTAATTGCATCTGTAAGAGGTATTAGTTTGGGAATATATTCTAGCTGTTTCAGATAGTAATCTTCCATGGGTATAATCTCAACTGGAGTTTTGCTGCGTTCACATAACGGAGTTCTATGCATAATTTTCTCCTCTCTATTTATGAATCCAGCGTTATTCAAATCCATAATGATTCTCGACCTTGCTTCCTTTAGCTTTAGATTTGAGTACTGACCAGCAGCCTGCGTAGTTATTCCATCCTGATTGATGGCAACGATTTCGTTCAAACCTAATTCCCGAATTACTTGGACATCGTTATGATCACCATAGCTACATACCATCACCGCACCAGAACCAAACTCTGGTTTTGCCGAGTGATGCGGCAAGATCTTTACATCTCTGTTGAAAAGAGGGATCATAACATGTTTTCTATGAAATTGTAGGTATCGATCATCTTGTGGATTTACAATTATAGCCTGACAGGCAAACAATAATTCTGGTCTCGTAGATGCTATAACTATTTTATCAGAGGTTTCTTTAACCTCAAAATTCATGTAGACGAGTTTAGTAGGTACATCTTGGTAGATGATCTCTGCGTCTGCAATTGTTGTCCCACATTCGGAACAATAATTGTTCGGTCTTGTTGCAAGATATACAAGGTTGCGGTTCCATAAGTCAATAAAAGTACTCTGGGTTAAGGACCTATATTCGTCAGAGTCAGTACGGTAGTACTCGTTGAAGTTACAACTCAAGCCCATTTCTTTCATCATCTTAATCATTTCAGCTTCGAGGTCGTCTAGGGCGACCCTGCAAAGATCAAGAAAAGTTTCCCTCTCCATCTTTCGCATCCGAATTTTATGCTTCTTTTCAGTGTAGATTTCAACTGGTAAACCATTTCTGTCTATTCCTATTGGAAACATGACATTACGACCTGACATTCTAGCATACCGTGCGATCATGTCTATTTGTGCATAATGCGCTGCAGCCCCAATATGCCAAGGTCGCCCAGAGGGATACGGCGGAGGTGTATCGATTACAAATGTGTCCTTTTCGGAGGCAGGTGTAAATTTGTGTATATTTTCACTCTCCAACTTTCCTAAGATTTCTTTCTCCAAAGAAGGATTCCATGACTTCGCCGGGATTTTTGAGTCCATTTTGTGTTTCATTCAATGGCATTAATATAGAGTTATTAACGTTAGTATTCGGTTCTCATTATAAACAAATCCTGAATACTCATAGATGCAGGGGGGAAAGTTTCATGGATGTGCAGAGTAACCTTCAGTCAATAGAATGACGGAATAACAAAAAATTCTTCTAGTCGGAATACAAAATCCTCTATCTAACTACTGCCAAAGTATGAGAGGGTCAATGCTCTCTAGTCGATACGAAATTAACAGCAGATCATACTAGTTAGGTTTAGCGATATTTTGTTTGTAATCATATTCAGAGTTTGACCGCTCAATCTAATAGAGCCAAGAGAAACTGAGGATGAATCTCACCGGAGCGTTTCGGATTCTACTGTCCATTTACCCGATGCCATACTTAGTACGATATTTCCAATTAGGCGTCCATCGCTGTAAACCTTAGCGAATTCTTTACTTACCAGAAATAGGGACCGTAAAAAATCTCCCTTTTGATGATAACCTGATTCTATTACCTTTAGATTCAATTTCTTGCTTACTCTTATTATTATACTCCTGGCTGTCGACCAGTCGCCACTCCATGATATTACTTCAAAGTTCCCAAAATTTGTTGTTGACAATATATAACCTTCGAGTTTAGTTTCAAATTTTTTACGATTCTTACTTGCATATGAATTCATCCATTCTATTGATTTTGCAGCATTTCTTTCTTCAATAGCAAAATTATCTGCACTAGCCAAACTATCTATCTATACGTATGAAACAATATTATTTTTTTATTGCTATGACTTGTATTCACTGCGGTTATTGTTGAGGTTATTGTTGCAAGCATTGCATTGGATTGTAATCTGTACCATGTGGGGAAGGGGGAGAACGTGTGATAATTGCAAGTAGACCGAGAAAAAATATTATGAGTCAATTCCATTACAAACAAGCTTCTGCGTTAAAACTATAACTGCTATTACAAGCATTTACTACGCATGGAGTATGGTTTTGGCAAACATATCTATTAGATTATGAGAGCAGTATCAATTGGAAATGATCTTATGACAGGCTACAGCATCTCTGATTGCATAGTCGACCCCTTGGCCGGCGACACCAGTCTTAGTGCAGCGGGTGTTAAATTTTTAGAAAACGAAAACTTGGATAATATATATTATGAATTTGGTACGGATCCCCTTGTAGCAGAAATATTAGCTTATCAACTACATGGAATAAAAGACGAAGACACTTTTGGCGTAAGATTTAGAGACGGCTTTTTGAATAAAAGGACGGGAAACGATAAATTGTATGACGGTGCAATTGATTATATCTTGCAAGAAACCGGAGATTCAAATTGTTTTGTTCGCATGGACAACTTTGCCAAAGTTATTGACTTTGACTTGGAGCAAGAAAATGTAGCTCCGTTTGCTGTGAGGAAATAATAAACCGATAAAAATGTCAAGTTCAGGAATCAATAACGATGATCCAAATCGATTCAAGGTCGATTCCGATCAAAGTAAGAACTGGAATGAACCTATCAAATCATCAGGGAACGGATTACACGAATCGACCGATGCACTGAATGTCGAAAATGTTTCAAAAATGTATTTATCTCCTGCAGGAGAGTTAACAGCTCTAAAGGAGATCAGTTTTTCAGTAAAGAAGGGAGAATTGGTATCTATTGTTGGACCATCTGGAAGCGGAAAGTCAACATTGTTAAATATAATAGGCGCACTAGACAAGCCCACATCAGGAAACGTTCTCGTTGATGGAATTGACATATTTGCACTTCCTGGTCCGGAGATCTCCGATTTCAGAAACAGAATGATAGGATTTATTTTTCAGTCCTATAACCTAATTAATAGAACCTCTATCCAAAAGAACATAGAAATTCCCGGTATAATTTCTGGCATGTCTAAGACAGAAAGAAAATGGCGTTCCAATAAATTACTTGATATCCTAGGAATCAGTGATAAAGCCCATCAAAAGCCATCAAATTTAAGTGGAGGACAACAGCAAAGAGTAGCAATAGCGAGATCTCTTATGAATTATCCTGAAATAATCCTCGCTGACGAACCTACTGGTAATCTAGACACTAAAACTGGAGAAGAGGTTTTTTATCTGCTTAAGTTGCTTTCAAAAAAGTTCAGAAGGACAATAATCTTAGTTACTCATAATCCAGAGCTCTCTAAGGAAACAGATAGAACGATACATATCAAAGATGGAAAACTCGAAAAAAATGTTGTCAATTAAATAAATGCTTGTGTTCATGTGGGTCAGCAACAGTACAAAGGCTTTTCGACATCAGATCAGTTGGATTCAACAAGTAGCATTTCAGTTTTTCCATTCTGTTGTATCTTGATATTGTCAAGTATTATATGCGAATATGTAGTGCTCCTGTAGATCCAGTGCCCTATTGGACCGGAAATGTCATTTGCTTAAGCCCGAATCTTCTCTGCATATTCTATTAAAATCACTGATTATGCCTCTTCACCACACATGAGATCTTGACCCAAAAGTCATGAGGTGCTAGTATCCTCTTTAATACTCTTGTATAGTGTAATACCTAGATACCTTTCTAATTTTTTTGAAAATGCCTCATCTGGTTTCAAGGCTCCTGTTTCGAATCTTTTTAACAAAATTGCCTTCTCATTCATTTTTATTCCTAACTGCTCATGAGATAAACCCAATTTTGTACGTGCTTCTCTAATTAATTTTGCGTATTCAGGATCAAGCACAGTGTCATCTGTGAGCTGAATTCTCTGAGGCTTGCCCCTAGGAAGAAACGTGGTACTGGCTGTCTTCCTCTTCCCTGGAGAAGCTGGCACATACGGTTTACCCCTTTTTGAACATGCCATACAAACAGTCAAGACAGAATTATCTATCATTACCGATCTTTTCCCATCAGTGACCGAGCGTCCACAAAGCTCGCAGAATATTGGTGACATCAAGAATATCTGGACAGATACAAATTTAGTCTTTTCTTAGGCCTAGATTCAGGTACAAATAGAGGTCGAATTCCGAATAGGACACGAAGAGTACGTTGTAGTCGATTGCGGATTTCTAATGATATATTGCTTATGCATAAGAGAATATTTATTACAGATTATTTTAAGTTAATCAATTGAAACCTCTGCCACTAAACCCAATAAATAAAATTTTTCTTCATATAGACTCGTTGTTCGGAAATGGGGTTTCGAAAGCTCTTCCATCGGAGGCAATTCAATTTGAATATTCGAAAAGGACCGGACGAATTAAGAACTTTAGTGTTCGCAACAGATTGGTAGCGACCCTAAGGACTGATGGAGGATTAGCCTTAACAGTTTTCGGTGCCCAAGAACTATCCAAAATCAAATCTTTTAGGGCGAACTGCGTTATTCCTTCTCAAGAGGCCATACCATTCGTCAGTGAGGGTAGATCCTTATTTTGTAAACATGTTCAATGGTGTGGATCGAACATAAAACCTGGATCTGATGTAGCAATATTAGAAGGCTACGATACGAACATCAAAATTGTAGCTACAGGGGTTGCATTATTTGGGAGCGCCTTGATGAACAGATTTGAAAGAGGTGTAGCTGTTAAAATTAGAGAAGGAATAAAAAGCCGCACAAGATAAAGAAGAATATGATGCGTGGCGGCAATCGCGAAATGAGGCGTATGCTTGATAAGATGGGTCTTGAGATGAAGGACCTTGGAAATATCGAAGAAGTTATTATTAAAACGGAAACGAAAGAACTGTATCTTATAAAGCCTCAGGTTGTAGAAATGAAAGGAAAAGATAGCACTATCTTCCAAGTCGTAGCTACGGACATAGAGGAAAAGGAACGGGAAACGCCTTCACTTAAGGATGAGGACATCATACTTGTAATGCAGCAGGCTAATGTAACTAGAGAAAAGGCTATTCAGGCATTAGTCGATGCAAAAGGTGACTTGGCAAAAGCAATTTTGAATCTTACCACTTAACCTTGGGACAGGTTCTTCCATTACTGCAAATTTCATAATTAGCTGGATGAGTAAGAGGTTTTAGTTGGTACAATTATAATAGCCCACCACAAACTGACCTATCATAAGGATGTGGTATCTCTTAACATTCAAGCTCGAGAAAACTTCAAGAAGCATATCCAAGAACCAGTTGTTAGTGATGGGTTGGGAAGTTGTTCTTTATGATTCTAGCACTGCTGCTAATAGGTTACAAGCATTAGCTCATGTCTATTATTCCTACAAGTATATAACGACCTAACTACAAGCGATGTTTTCACAACTGACGCTATCAAATATATTCAAGGTCAAGTAGATCAGCCGAACAAGACATAAAAAGTACTACTTTCAGATATCAATAATAGGATGGAAGAGAAAGAGATACCAAACCATACTAAACCCTTAATGGGATCTTATAGTCTGTTAATGTTAATTCTGTTATTATTGAGTGGAAAAGCGTAACAAGCTGAATGTCTAATACGTCTACAACTAGTCCCCCTAACCTTAGCTCCACTGAAATAGATGAGCTCCTCTCTAAGATTCTCATAGCAAACTTGGCCACACTTGATTACAACGGAGATGTCCATATCTTGCCGATGTGGTTCCTGCGAATTGGTAACGACATTTGCATCCCAACCTCTCGTCATACCCACAAATATAGAAACTTACGAGCAAGACCTCATGCTTCAGTAATGATCGATATTTCCCTTGCAGGGCTGAACCTCAGAGGAGTTTTAATTAGAGGTGGAGTTGAACTCGTATATGGGGAGGAGGCGAAACAGATTAACCGCTTAATCCATTTAAAGTACGTCACCCCTGACGGACTTACCGTCCCTGAGGTCGCTTCATATCTCTCGAGAGGTGATGACGTAACCATTAAGGTGCACATGGACCATTTAATCAGCTGGAACCTGGCCGGGTCAAAAGCAGGAGAAGCCCTAAGTAAAGAGGGTTGGTTCCACCAACTTGACGATTAGGAGCATCTTCGAATTTGGGATTAAATTCATTTGATTAACCTTTCAACAATTCCATAGATCTGTTGTTCCATGAAATGGCGTTCGGTATCTTCATCTGCTAATTCTATGCTAATCGATCTACCTTTGGATATGTCAACCGTTGCATTCACATCATTCCAAGCCTTTTTGCCGTTCGTTCCAAGATCTAAAATCCCTGAAAGGGAAACATTCTTGTCTGAGCTGAGCTGGATAGGACTGCTGTCATCGACCCTAAAATTACCTAATTGATGAGTGTGGTTGTCGGCACCATTAACTGGGCCTGTATAAAAGCTCGCATTGAAGTTCGTCAGGTTTCTTTGTTCTACATTCATACTCCAATCCCCTGACAGAATAAATTTCGGTACCGTAGTCATATCAACAGTCTTAGTATTTGGAGGCATTCCCAGTACCAATGAACCTATTTGACCATTCAACCCAAATGTATTGGT
>WUUC01204125.1_pt1 | contig 12955 bp, 7 predicted proteins | sample 6278441 | NCBI WGS metagenome assembly WUUC01 (sample SAMN13675441, study PRJNA597444) | soil metagenome | isolation source: soil | place: USA: Washington | collected 2017-10 | reverse complement strand
TGAGTTGCCGGACACGGACTTTAACGCGAAGATAATCTCGACAGAAAAGGCTACAGGTGAAATACTGTTGCCCGAAGCCAACATCGTTGTCTCAGGGGGGCGCGGCATGAAGGGCCCTGAACATTGGGGAATACTGGAGGAACTGGCAAAGGAATTGCACGCCGCTACTGGTTGCAGCAAACCTGTGTCGGACATGAATTGGAGACCTCACCATGAACACGTTGGACAAACCGGAGTCAAGGTGGCACCACAGCTTTATATCGCTGTCGGAATTTCCGGGGCCATCCAGCACCTTGCGGGAGTCAACTCATCGAAATGTATCGTTGTGATCAATAAAGACCCCGAAGCGCCATTCTTCAAAGCGGCAGATTATGGAATTGTTGGCGACGCATTCGATGTTGTACCTAAATTGACTGCTGCCATTAAAGCGGCTAAATAAAATTATTAACTTACTCAGGCAAGGCGGTTTTATCCGTTCTTCTTAATATCGTAAACAAGACAGGGGAGTTCGTGGCACAAAAGAAAATCAAGCTTGAAATATTAGGTCTCTCATCCAGTCAGTCGACCACAGGATCGTTTGCCCTGGTACTCGGCGAAACTGAAGGCAACAGACGGCTACCGATCATCATTGGAATGTTCGAAGCACAAGCTATTGCCATCGAAATAGAGAAGATCATCCCCAATAGGCCCATGACCCACGACCTGTTCAAGTCATTCGCAAGCACATTCCATTTTCATGTTGAAGAAATAGTGATCTCAGACCTGAAAGAAGGTGTGTTCTTCGCCAAGATCGTTTGCACAGATGGCCTTAAGAAAACAGAAATCGACGCCCGCCCTTCAGACGCAATCGCTATTGGCCTGAGGTTCGATTCACCCATTTATACTTACGAAAACATATTGGCGGAAGCCGGAATCGTTCTCACCGACGAAGAAGAGGACGAGGAAAGAGAAAAGTCGGAGACTAAAGAACCAAAAGCTAAAGTCAAGAAAGAGGTTTCGTCAAAGAAATCTGAAGACTATAAGAATTATTCCGTCGAAAAGCTGAATGAGTTACTGAAAGATGCCATCGACAAAGAGGACTACGAGCGAGCGGCAAAGATCAGGGACGAACTAAGCAAGAGGAACTGACAGGATTGTTCTCACGGAAAGCACGGAAAACACGAAGCGCTTGAGTTCAGCTCTGCGCTAAATTGAAGGCTCTTGTATTATTCCGTGTTTTCTGTGTTTTCCGTGAGATCTGTATTTTACACCCAAACTTAAACGACACTTGATGGACATCCTCCGGGGAATAGGCGGGCTTATCTTCCTGACCGCCGTAGCCTTCCTGCTTTCATCCAACCGAAAGTCGATTCCATGGACCACAGTAGGCATCGGTATTTTTCTTCAGATCATGTTCGGACTAGCCATCTTCAAAATTGGCTTTGTCCACGATGGCTTCGGATGGATCAGTGAAAAGTTCGTCGCCTTTCTCGATTTCGCACGCCAGGGCGCTATGTTCCTTTTCGGCGGACTTGCTCAGGACAGCACCAAAGATCCTAATGCAGGCCACAACCTCGGATTTCTTTTTGCCTTCCAGGCATTACCTACGGTTATCTTCTTCTCTGCCGTAACAACCGGTCTTTATTACCTGGGGATACTTCAGAAGATCGTGTGGGTTTTCGCCTGGGTAATGACGCGCACCATGAGACTCTCAGGTGCTGAAAGTCTATCTGCTGCTGCAAATATCTTCATGGGACAAACTGAAGCACCACTTCTGGTTAAACCATTCATCAAGAACATGACAGACTCGGAGTTGTTCTGTTTGATGACAGGAGGGATGGCGACCATTGCCGGTAGTGTATTAGCTGTGTACGTTGGGATGCTTGGCGGTGCTGACCCCGAAAGTCGGGCTACGTTTGCAACATACTTATTGTGTGCATCGATCATGAACGCGCCTGCTGCTATCGTAATGGCGAAGGTCATCTTTCCCGAAACGCACCCAGAGAAAATTGACAGGTCGTTGAAGGTGAATAAAGAAGCTATCGGATCGAACCTCGTCGATGCCCTTGCTACTGGTGCAGCCGATGGTTTGAAACTCGCACTCAATATCGGTGGTATGCTTCTCGCATTCATCGCGATTATACTTGCTATCAACTGGGGACTTACCGGTATCGGCGACCTTATCGGTATCAACGAACTGATACGCGAAAGCACCAACAACGCGTACAGTGGACTGAGCCTCGAATACTTGTTGGGTCAGGTGTTCCGCTTCTTTGCATTCGCTATGGGCGTCGACTGGAACGAGTCGCTCCAGGTCGGCAGCCTCCTGGGTAAGAAAATGGTGCTCAACGAGTTCCTCGCTTACAGCGATCTGACGGCTTTCAAAAATGGAAACTACCTCAGCGAAAAATCGATCATTATTTCGACCTATGCCCTGTGTGGTTTTGCCAACTTCAGTTCAATCGCCATCCAGATCGGGGGTATTGGTGGTATGGCTCCGGAACGTCAGACAGACCTTTCGAGGCTTGGACTGAAGGCAATGTTGGCCGCCTTTCTTGCCACGATGATGACGGGAACGATTGCAGGGGCAATTTTTTGAGTAATTCTGGGTCCGAAAAAGGCCATTGTTTACGATCTTTGGCCACCTTGTAAAAAATGAAAATACTGAAGATCTGTTTCGGCGTACTGTTCTTTCTATTTGCCCTGGTCCAACTGAACGACCCCGATCCCCTGGTGTGGCTTCTCGTCTATGGCTCAATGACGGCCGTGTCGTTCATGGCCGCTTTACGTCGCTATTCCACACGGATCATGACAGTGATGGCCGCCGGCTTTCTTATCATGACCATCAGGCACTTCGACGGTTTCGTCAATTGGCTGACATCACCCGACCGGTACCTGTTGTTCGATGACCTTGCCAAGATGCAATACCCTTACATCGAAGAGGCAAGAGAGTTCCTCGGCCTGCTCATCTGCCTCGGCGTGTTGATATTCTACTTTTGGGTTAGCAGGCGAGAGCAAATTAAGTAAGACCTATGAAGAAACTCGTACTCCCCATCATCGTCGCATTGGTTGGTGCATGTACGACTTCAAAAGAACGAATCCCGGATACAATGCCCGTCTCGCAAAGCTCTTCTTCGAAGTTGGTGATCTACCAGGTGTTTACCCGCCTTTTTGGAAATACAAAAACCACCAACAAGAAATTTGGTACGCTGCAGGAGAATGGTGTTGGCAAATTCAACGACATTAACGTTGCAGCGCTGACGAGTATCCGTCAACTCGGTATCACACACGTGTGGTACACTGGTATAATGGAGCATGCACTGGTCACTGACTACACATCGGAAGGCATCCCTCCCGACGACGCAGAAGTGGTGAAGGGTCGCGCTGGTTCTCCATATGCGATCAAAGATTATTACGATGTCAACCCGGACCTGGCCGTTGATGTGAAGAATCGTGTTGCTGAATTTGATCAACTGATCGACCGGACTCACCAGGCGGGTATGAAGGTGATCATCGACTTTGTTCCTAATCACGTAGCGCGTTCATATCATTCCGACGCGAAACCCGAAGGCGTGAAAGATCTCGGTGAAGGAGATGACAAGAGTATGGCTTTCAGTCGCGACAACAATTTCTATTATCTCCCCGGCCAGGACTTCCAGCCGCCACACGGATATGTCCCTTTGGGTGGAGAGGCATTCCCCACGAAGGACGGTAAGTTTACAGAATCACCCGCGAAGGTGACGGGCAACAACGTGTTCGCTCCCGTACCGAACATCAACGACTGGTTTGACGCTGCCAAGCTCAATTACAGTGTCGATATTCAGAACAATTGGCAGAAGGACTTCGACCCGGCTCCATCGACATGGACGAAGATGCTCGATATACTTGCATTCTGGACACGTAAGGACGTCGACGGCTTCCGCTGCGACATGGCTGACATGGTACCTGTCGAATTCTGGCAATGGGCTATTCCCCAGGTCAAGGCCATCAATCCCGATGTCGTTTTTATTGCAGAGATCTATAATCCTTCCATTTACCGTTCTTATATAGAACAGGGGCGCTTCGATTATCTCTACGACAAAGTTCAATTGTACGACACACTTCGCCTGCTGGTCAACCAGAAAGCGAAATCAACCGACGTACCCGGGATACAGCGGAGCCTGGAGGGTATTAATCATCACATGTTGCATTTCCTCGAGAACCACGACGAGCAAAGAATTGCTTCGAAGTTCTTTGCAACCGATCCGTGGAAGGCTGTCCCGGCGATGGCTGTCAGTGCATTGATCGACAAGGGCCCCGTAATGATCTACTTTGGTCAGGAGGTTGGAGAGCCAGGTAATGCAGACGAAGGTTATAGCGGAGAAGATGGCCGTACCACGATCTATGATTACTGGGGCGTCACCGAGCACCAGAAGTGGGTGAACAACAAACTTTACGATGGCGGCCAGCTTTCGCCCGACCAGCAGGCACTGCGACAGACCTATGGGGACCTCCTTACTTTGTGTAATACGAACACAGCAATTAGTACCGGGGATTATTTCGATTTGACACAAGCTAATGTCGAGGCAAATAACTGTACCGATCACCACGTGGTATTCGGAAGGAGCGATGGTACCGAGAAGCTGATCATTGTCGCCGGCTTCGGCACGAAGATGGAACGGATCAAAGTGAAACTTACCGACGAAGCGATTCAAAAGATGGGACTCGAACCAAACGGCCAGTATATCGCCCGCGACCTTTTGCGAAGCGGTACCGACGTAGGGTTTGACGCCCAGTTCCAGTTCGAAATAGACGTACCTCCATATTCGGTGTTCATACTCAAAGTAAAGTGATGAAAAAGATTTGTACAGCAGCCTTTGCCATTGCAAGTATCCTCGTGGTGTCTTGCACTACCGAGCCGGTCAATCATTGGCCCAATGGAGTTAACTACGAAGTGTTTGTTCAGTCCTTTGCAGACGGCAACGGAGACGGTAAAGGAGACTTCAAGGGACTTACTTCCAAGCTCGATTACATTGCAGACCTGGGCGTGGGAGGGATCTGGCTGATGCCGATCATGAACTCGCCAACATATCACAAGTATGATGTGACCGATTACAAATCCATTCATCCGGACTATGGTACGATTGAAGACTTCAGGAAGTTTGTGGACGAAGCCCACAAGAGAAAGATTCGTGTGATCGTCGATCTGATCCTTAATCATACAGGTGCCGATCATCCCTGGTTCCAGGAGGCTATCAAGAGCAAAGACAATAAGTACAGAGATTATTATGTGTGGGCGAAGAAAGATTCCATCAGGGATCAGATCGGCAAGAAGCAGATATCATTCGACTCCGATAACATCACGCAGTGGCACGCAGTCAATGGCGATACATTATCGGAACATTACTACGGATTTTTCTGGGGCGGGATGCCCGACCTGAATTTCGACAATCCAGCTGTGAAGGCAGAGTTTGTCGACATCGGTAAGTTCTGGCTCACAGATATGAAAGTCGACGGCTTCCGGCTCGATGCGGCGAAGCACATTTTCCCTACCGATCGTGCAGCTGACAACCATGCGTTCTGGGTGTGGTTCAGGGAAGAGATGCAAAAAATAAAACCCGACGTTTACCTGGTAGGCGAGGTGTGGTCGAAGGCCGAAGATGTTGCCCCGTATCTGAAGGGGTTGCCCGCGTTATTCAACTTCGATCTCGGTTATTCAATAACTTCCGCCGTAGCAGCGGGCCGCGATACAACCGGTCTCATCGCCGAGTACAAGAAGATCATAGACTTCTACAATTCATCAGCTTCGAATTACATCGATGCAACATTCCTGAAGAATCATGATCAGAACCGGATAATGAGTGAACTCGGCAACAACGAATCAAAAGCACGAATGGCAGCCGCGATCCTGATGACATTGCCAGGCACGCCGTATGTGTATTACGGAGAAGAGATCGGTATGAAGGGCCTGAAACCCGACGAATATATTCGCGAGCCGTTCATCTGGGACAAAGATCACAAGGATCCCACCCAAACAACCTGGGAAGAACCTCGTTATTCGACCGACAGGTCGGTAGTGCCGCTGGCTGCTCAGAAGTCTGACCCCAAGTCGTTGTTCAACTTCTACCGCGAATGGATCGAGTACCGCAACGACAGCCGTCCTTTAACTTACGGCACGATCGAACTGGCACCGGTCGAAATGAACGAAGTCGTCAGCTACTTCCGGGTAATGGGTGGCGATAAACTTTTAATAATTCATAATATTTCTGATGTTGAAGTGATTGTACCGATTGATCTCGATGAGCTTTATCGGCTGGACTACAGGAGCAACCCCGCTATCGAGGTCCGTGAGACAGAGATCGTAATGCCGGCATATTCCAGCGCTATACTGACGAACTGACAATGAAAGGAAAAGACAGGGTAGTCATAGAAAACGTACAGCCCGTAATCGACGGTGGTCGTTATGTTGCGCGTCGCTCTGTGGGTGAACGTGTAGATGTAACAGCAACTATTTTTGCCGACGGTCACGATCACATTCGCGCACGCGTTCTCTACAAGAAGGATAACGACAGCAAGTGGTCGGAAATAGAAATGAAGCCGACCTGGAACGACGAATGGCAGGCAGCCTTTTATGTGACCGGGAAAGGCAGGTATCTATTCAAAGTAGAGGCCTGGATCGATCACTTCGATACATGGTTCGACGGTTTCAAAAAGAAAGCAGCAGCGAAAGTAGAAGTACACACCGAACTTCTCGAAGGAGCGAATTTTCTCCGGAAGTTCGCCTCGTCCGATAAGGTTCTCACATCTGTTATCAACAAACTCAACGACCGTTCGAACTATGGTGCGGCGGTCGATACGGTGCTTTCGGAAGATTTTGCAGACATAGTTCATCGTCACCCGCTGATCGAGAACGAAACTTCGACGGAAAAAGAGTTTGTCGTCAAGGTTGAATACCAAAAAGTGTTGTTCAGCACATGGTATGAGTTCTTTCCCCGGTCCGCCTCGCAGGCCAAGGGCCGACACGGTACTTTTAAAGATTGCATCAAGTTGCTGCCGCGTATCGCAGCAATGGGCTTCGACGTGCTGTATTTCCCGCCAATACATCCTATTGGTAAACTCAATAGAAAAGGAAAGAACAACAACGTGCGTGCCGCCGCTGGAGAACCAGGGTCGCCGTGGGCCATAGGGAGTGACGAAGGAGGACACAAAGCAATTCACCACGAACTCGGTTCACTCGATGATTACAAAGAACTCATCCACCAGGCAAAGAAACTGGGCATCGATATAGCTCTCGACCTCGCGTTCCAGTGCGCACCCGATCATCCTTATGTGAAGGAACATCCCGAGTGGTTTCGCCAACGGCCTGATGGAACTATTCAATACGCCGAAAACCCTCCGAAGAAGTACCAGGATATTTATCCCTTCAACTTTGAAACCGACAACTGGAAGGAACTTTGGGACGAACTCAAGTCGGTGATCATATACTGGATCGAACAGGGAGTGACCATTTTCCGCGTTGATAATCCGCACACCAAGCCAATACCATTCTGGGAGTGGGCTATCGAAGAAGTTCAGAAGCAATATCCCGACACTATTTTCCTTGCTGAGGCGTTCACAAAACCTAAGGTGATGGCGTCGCTTGGGAAGATCGGTTTCAACCAGTCGTACACGTACTTCACATGGCGCGTCGGTAAGCAGGAGATCATTGACTACATGAATGAACTCATGCACACACAGTCACGGAATTACTTTCGTCCCAACTTCTGGCCTAACACGCCCGACATTCTTCCATTTCACCTGCAGCACCAGGGTGAGAACATATTCATTATCCGGTATGCACTTGCTGCAACGTTGTCGTCGAACTATGGAATGTACGGGCCGCCGTACGAATTCTATGATAATACCCCAATGGAGGGAAAAGAGGAATACTTTAATTCAGAGAAATACGAGGTTAAATTGCACGATTGGAAGAAGACCAACCGGATGACAGATATAATTTCAATGGTCAATCGTTTTCGTAAAGAGAACCCTGCTCTCCAGACTACCTGGAACACGATTTTCTGTCCTATAGAGAACGGACAGTTGCTCGCATACCTGAAAACAACCGATGACCTGTCGAACATCATCATGGTCGTCGTGAACCTCGACCAACATGCCCAGCAAAGTGGCTACGTCCAGGTACCGAAAGGTGTTTTGAAAATTGGTGATAAGATCAACCTGAAGTTGAAAGACCTGATGACCGACGAGCAGTATATGTGGACGCAGGAATGGAACTTCGTCTCGCTTAACCCTCATAAGATGCCTTTCCATTTGTTCCAGGTCACCATCCACGATTCAAACATGTAGGAGAATTTTTGGGGATATGAAGAATGTGTTTTTTTATAAATAAATATTGGATCGATGGCAGCACCAATCAAAAATAACGACCCGCAGTGGTTCAAGGATGCCATCATCTATGAACTCAGCGTCCGTGCATTCTTCGACAGCAATGGTGACGGTATTGGCGACTTTCAGGGATTAATACAAAAACTCGATTACCTCGAAGATCTCGGGATCGATACAATCTGGCTGCTGCCGTTCTATCCTTCGCCTTTGAAAGACGATGGATATGACGTCACCGAGTATTGCGACATTCATCCGGACTACGGGACTCTTGCAGACTTCAAGCTTTTTCTGAAAGAAGCCCATCGCCGTGGGCTTCGCGTTGTTACCGAACTGATCCTCAATCACACGTCCGATCAACACCCCTGGTTCCAGAAGTCGCGGAAGGCAAGGGCAGGGTCACGATACAAAGATTACTACGTTTGGAGCGACACACAGGAAAAATACAGCGAGGCCCGCATCATCATCGCCGATGGGGAATCGACCAACTGGACGTGGGACAACGAAGCCAAGGCATACTACTGGCATCGCCATTATCGTCATCAGCCCGATCTGAATTTCGACAACCCTGAAGTTCAACTCGAGATCATTCGCGTCACAGACTTCTGGATGAAGCTCGGCGTGGATGGGTTCCGCTTGTCATCTGTTCCATTCCTGTTTGAACAGGAGGGGACTGCCAGTGAGAATCTTCCTCAAACTCATGCTTTTGTCAAGAAGCTTAGAAGTCATATTGATAAGAACTTTAAAGACAGGATACTGATTGCCGAAGCCAACCTGTGGCCCGAAGACGCCGCTGCGTATTTTGGCGACGGCGACGAGTGTCACATGAACTTCAACTATCCACTCATGCCAAGATTATTCCTGGGCCTGAGGACAGAAGATAGTTATCCGATCATCGATATCATCGATCAGACTCCGAAGACACCGAACACCACACAATGGGCGCTATTCCTTCGTAATCACGACGAGATCGGCCTGGAAATGGTCACAGAGGAGGAGAAAGACTTCTTGTTTAAAGCTTACGCAACCGATCCGAATACCAAGCACAACCTTGGCATCCGTCGTCGACTTGCCCCGTTGCTGAACAACGATCGCCGCAAAGTGGAATTGCTTCATGCAATATTGTTGTCACTGCCAGGTTCTCCTGTTTTGTATTACGGGGACGAGATCGGTATGGGCGACAACATCTACCTGGGCGACAGGTTTGGTGTGCGCACACCCATGCAATGGAACATGAACCTCAATGCGGGTTTTTCGGTGGCCAACCCACAGAAGCTTTACCTTCCTGTGATCACCGACCCGGTATATCGATACGAATCCGTGAACGTTGCCACACAGGAAGAGAATCCATCTTCGATGATGTGGTGGTTCAAGAACGTAATTGCCATGCGCCGCAGGCTGAATGTGTTCGGTAATGGCGAGATGAAATTCATCGAGAGTTCCAATGCCAAGATCCTGAGCTTCGTTCGTTTCGATGAAAATCAGAGGATCATCGTTGTCGCCAACCTGTCGCAATTCAGCCAGGCTACGACACTCGATCTTTCGGATTTCAAGGATTGTGATATCACTGAGGTGTTCAGTCAAAATCGGTTCAGGTCAGTAGAGACGGGCGAATATCATATCACCATCGGGCCATACGGTTACTTCTGGTTCCAGGCCGATGCCAGCGAGAAGAAAGAATCTATCGGTGGCAGCGGTGAATTGCCTCTCGTGAAAACCAGTGTCTCATGGGAAAAGCTTTTCAATCACTACAACGAGATCCGTGTTCTTGAACGTAAGATCCTTCAGCCTTTCATGCGCAAATGCCGATGGTTTGGAGGAAAGGCACGTGCAATCAGTAAGCTGGCGATAAAGAAATCTTTTCCTTTGAAAGTAGAGGGGAACACGCACTTCCTCTGCATTATTGAAGTGCATTATGTACAGCGGCTGCCCGAGCTGTATTTTCTGCCGATGGTTTTTGTCCCCGCCGATAGTGTTTTTGACAGGGTGGAGTATACCGCGCAGAGTGTTGTTTGCCGCGCGGAGATACAGGGTGTTACCGGTTTTGTGATCGACAGTAGCTACGACCGCAGCTTCCGCGATTACCTGTTTTCAAGTATGGCGCGCAATCAACGCATTCGTGAAGATGAGGGCATCCTCGAATTCTCGTCCAGTGTGTACACAAAGCTGGACCCGGAAAAGGTTGAGTCCAAGATCCTCAAGGCCGAACAGAGCAACACGTCCATCATCTACAATGATGCGTATTTCTTCAAGTTCTATAGAAAGCTTGAGAAAGAGACCAATCCTGACCTGGAGATCGTTCGACATCTGTCGGAAGGAACGAGCTTCCGGAATGCGCCACGTTACGCCGGCAGCATCGCGTTGGCCGAAACCGACGGTAGCGCTTACGTGCTCGGACTACTGCAGGAAAAAGTAGAGAACCAGGGAGACGCGTGGGTAATGACCATCGATTCGGTGGGACGTTTCTACGAACGCGTGATGGCCAAGGCGAAGAAAGAAAAGTTGCCCAAATTGATCAACAAGAATACTCTGACATTTGAAGAAGCTCCGGAGATGATCCAGGAGTTCATTGGAAGAGGATTTTACGAAAGGGTTGTGAGGTTAGGTCAACGGACTGCCGAGATGCACCTCGCTCTCGCGTCGGATAAGTCGAATCCTGCATTTGTTCCGGAGACATTCACACCTAACTACCAACGATCACTTTACAGCGGTCTCCGCAAACTTCTCCGTGATCGTTTCAAACTTCTGCAGCAAGCGCTCCCCAAGCTTTCGAACGACACAAGGGAGTTTGCTAAAAAGGTGCTGGCGCTTGAAGATAAAATTCTTGATTCTTTTGCAGATATCTACCAGCACAAGATCGACGCCGTACGCACGCGTATACATGGGGATTATCATCTCGGCCAGGTCCTCTTTACCGGGAAGGATTTCATCATTATCGATTTTGAAGGTGAACCCGGATTCAGTTTCAGCGAACGAAGACTTAAAAAGAATCCTTATAAAGATGTGGCAGGAATGATGCGGTCGTTCCACTATGCCGCATTTGGAAAAATATTGTTGAATGAGAATTATCGCCAGCAAGACCTTGAGTTCCTCGAACAGTGGGCTGAGCAGTGGCAACACTACGTCAGCCGGTTCTTCGTTGGAGCTTACCTTGAAAAGATGGGCCATGGAACGAAGCTCTCTTATGAAGACGATGTACTTATCCGTACTTACCTCATCGAAAAGGCGATCTACGAGCTCGGTTATGAGCTCAACGGCCGTCCCGACTGGGTGATCATACCGCTGCGTGGAATTTATTATCACGTGAACAGGTATTTTCAGGAAAAAGAAGAGAGAAAGAAGAAAAACTGAGTAGATTAAAACTTAACCCGTTGAACTATGACCAAGAAGGCAGGTAAAAAAGAGGAAGAGTCTCCGGGTTTCTCTTTGCTTACCGATTTCGATATTCATTTGTTTAAAACGGGCAAGCACTTTAAGCTCTATGAAAAGATGGGAGCACACGCTGCCTCTCATCATGGAAAGAGCGGAACCTTCTTTGCCGTATGGGCACCCAACGCAAAGGAAGTTTCCGTGATCGGTAATTTCAATCACTGGCAGAAAGGCGATCACAAACTTCATCCTCGTTGGGATGAGTCTGGCATTTGGGAAGGATTCTTTCCCGGTGTGACCAAAGGTGAGGCATACAAGTACTTCATCATTTCAAACAGCGGCGAACATCTCGAAAAGGCAGACCCGTTTGCCTTCTTTGCTGAAGTTGCTCCCAAAACCGCATCGATCGTCTGGGAACCCAGCCACACATGGATGGACCAGGAATGGCAGTCGAAAAAAAGAACCGCTGCCGCTACAGCACAACCATACTCAGTTTACGAAGTTCACTTCGGCAGCTGGAGAAGAAAAGTTGAAGAGGAAAATCGTTCGCTGACCTATACCGAGATGAAGACGGAGCTTGTGAGCTACGTAAAAGATCTCGGTTTCACCCACGTCGAGTTCCTTCCGATAATGGAACACCCGTTCTTCGGATCGTGGGGTTACCAGCTCACCGGTTTCTTCGCACCAACGAGCCGCTATGGCTCTCCGGAGCAATTCATGGAACTCGTTGATGCATTCCATGCCGACGGCATCGGCGTCATCCTCGACTGGGTACCATCGCATTTCCCCGGGGATGCACATGGCTTGTTCAGGTTTGATGGAACACACCTGTACGAACATGCCGACCCCCGAAAGGGCTTTCATCCTGACTGGAGCAGTTACATTTTCAACTACGGTCGTAACGAGGTCCGTTCGTTCCTCATCAGCAATGCGATGTTCTGGGTCGACCGCTATCACATCGACGGCCTTCGCGTCGACGCCGTTGCTTCGATGCTATACCTGGACTATTCCCGTAAGAGCGGTGAATGGATCCCTAACGAATATGGCGGCCGCGAGAACCTCGAGTCGATCGTATTTCTGAAGGAATTCAACGAAGTCATGTATAGTAATTTTCCTGAAGTCATTACTATCGCTGAAGAATCTACCGCGTGGCCAGGAGTATCGAAACCAACCTACCTCGGTGGACTTGGTTTCGGTCAGAAATGGATGATGGGCTGGATGCACGATACCCTTCAGTACTTCAAGA
>WUUC01219345.1_pt1 | contig 12956 bp, 10 predicted proteins | sample 6278441 | NCBI WGS metagenome assembly WUUC01 (sample SAMN13675441, study PRJNA597444) | soil metagenome | isolation source: soil | place: USA: Washington | collected 2017-10 | reverse complement strand
GATGTGTAATTTCTGACATTTGTTGCATAGGTATTCTGCTTAGGGCTTAACAATTGCCCCGAGTAATAATCCTGAGATACGACGATCTCTTTAACGCTAGACATCGTTGCCCCTACCTTTCGCACCGGTTGCAAGGATTCTGCAAAACGCAGGGATTATCCTGCAATCCCAACTGCGTTTCCGCTTTCCGGGTGTCCATTGCCGCACAGACAGACGGCGAGCGTTTTTGCATGGGCCGACAGCTTGTGCGTTTGATACCAGGCGAAGGCGTTATCGGCAATCGCCTGCCCCGCATCAAGGTTGAGCCATTTGGATTCAACATCCGTGAGCCAGTACTGCTGAACGGCTTCCAGTCCATCTGCGGGAGTCGAATCACCATAGGGAGCGATAATCGGAATCATTCGATGTGAACAATATGCCGCGAAGATCGTTGATTTGCCAAGCATCGAAGCCGGGTAATCAATCACCCCCGCGACCGCGTCAAGTAACAGACGGCTGACTTCCGCGCCGGGCAATTCACCGCACATCACGACAGGCACAGTAAGGTCGCCTGTAAAATCAAATTCAACGGCTCGGCCGATGTCGAGAATCTCCGTGATGCCGAGTCGCTGACAGATGCGGTTTAAATCCGCCGCTGATCTTTTATAAACCTCGATTCGACGCCCGCGAGTGCCAAAGACAACCAGGCGGCGGCGGCGTTCGGCGAGCGGCAGCGTGATAACTGGCTCGCCGATGCTGGAGAAGACCGGCAGACTATACGAGCGCGTTGTCGTATTCTGACTGAACCGGCGAATGATCTCGGCATAGCGTTCGAGGCTGGTCACCCATTGATCGCTCACTTGTGCCAGACGTACCATCAGCTTTCTTTGTAATGGTGAAAGCCAGAAGGAACTCGTCCACGGTGGTCCTGTTGCGTAAAGCTCGTGAAACATGGTCACCATTTTTCGCCGGTTGCTTGCGGTACGCCATTGCTCCAACGCCTTCACCAACCAGAGCGGGCAACCACGATTTGCGTAGCCATAACCTTCATAATGCAGCAGAACAGTCGCATCGCTTGTCGGATCAGCAGGCAAGGCGTTGATGAGTTCGCCAGTCGAGCGCGTCGAAAGGCGCGTAACCTCAAAGCCGTCGACCTTTCCTGTTCCTGTCCAGGCCGGATCGGTGACAATGAAGTGCGTTTCGATGCCGATGTCTTGGCGCAACAGGCGGGCAAGGCTCAACGCATAATCGCCGATGCCGTCAACAAGAGGTGCAAGACGAGGGATGATTGCAAACAGGCGCATCAAAAATTATCCGCGAAAATTGTGCGATTGGTGATATAGCGTCAGGAGCTATAGCAATACTGCTTTTCCGCTTTCCAGGTGCCTTGCTTAAATTCGGAGAGCCAGCCCGTATAAACGCCTTCCAGCCGCTTGATGTTCGCGTCCCAACTCAAGGTTTGCACACGTACCCATCCACGACGGCCAATCGTTGCGCGCCATTCTTCATCGCGCAACAATCTCAAGACCGCCCGCTCCATCGCCTCCACGTCATTAAAGCCACAGAGCAAAGCTTCCTGCCCGTCAAGCAATTCGGCTCCAAAGCCTGTGCGAGTGGTGACGGCGGCGCAACTGCAAGCCATAGCTTCAGCGAGCGCCATGCCGAAGCCCTCATACTGGGTTGGGAAAAAGAAAACCTTCGCTCTTGCAAGATTTTTGGCAAGCGCGGAATTGGCAATACGACCATGCACAACAATGCGATTATGCAAGGCGGCAGGAAAACCTGCCAGCACAACGTCGCTATTGCCGCCCGTGCCATAGACATCGAAATAGAGGTTCTGATCTTGCGCCAGAACGCGAGTCATCACCGCCGTTAACTTATCGGTTGCCTTGCGAGGAATCCAGGAGCCCGTGTAGGCAACCCGATTCTCTTTCTGCAAGGTGAATGGCATCTCCAAATATTCTCTGTCTAATCCAGGCTCGACAACCGCTGTTTGCTCCGGCGAATAAATCTGATGCTCCAGCACATAGCGACGATCCAATTCACAACCCGTTACGAACGCATCTGCATAGACGAACGCGGCACGCGAAAGTCTCTCGTGCGTTTGTGACAGGAACCGCGCTCGCAGATGACTTTTGAAAGTGACTGGCGGATTGTAGGCATGTTCACGTTCGCTGGCGAGCAGTTCCACGCCATCCGTATGAGCAACAAGTAATGGGCGATTGGTTAGTTTGGACAACTGCCAGGTTATCAGACCAAATTCGCCGCCGAAGAATTCGATCAAATCGTAGTTGTCGGCCCGCAGTTTTTCTTTTACAAAAGCGTAAGCTCCCCACGCCTGCCGAAACCGTAAAGCGCGACGCATACCGTGCCAGGTCTCGTAAGCTTTCGGCTCGACCATCTCAACCGAGTGCCCTAACTCGCGCAATCCTGTTGACCATCGCAGACGGGTTTTGCCCGATCCGAGATGCGGGTCAAGCGGACAAGTAGAAAGTGACAATATTCGCATTGTTATTCACAAATTAATTTTTCAGAACAGTAGTAAATCACTTATAGGTTGCCCCGTGGTCATGGAAACTGTATTTCAAGGCTATTAGGATTGAGTTTAGCTGTCGATTCTTTGTATTGATATGAGTGCCCTAACGCAATAAATCTTTTCTCAAAAAGTGTCCATGAAAAAAAGGCAATGAGCATTGTTGATAGCAATGCACCGAGGGTAACAAGCCCGTCTGTTGCTGTGCTCAGCTGCGGAACCTGCCCCCGAAGGAACCCATGATATAAGCCATTTATTGCTTGATGAAAAAGGTACACGCCGTAGGCTAACAAACCGAGATAACGGAGGATGGGGTACCTGGTAATCCTTGTGATGATCCCTCGTTTCTCCGTAACCGCGATCAGCAAGAAGCAGCTATAGGCTAATGCCAACAAAAAATAACCGCCTAAGTCCTTGCCCAAAGATATAAGCATTTGATCTTGAATCATAAGAACGGCGATTCCCAATAGAAGAATCATCAACAACGCGTATAACCAAGCAGTCTGCTGTTCAAGAATATGCCGGATTTTTTGTTTCCTAATCATATAAGCACCCATAACACCGAGGAGTAATGTATCTGCTCTGCACGGCATCAAAATGTATGTTGCCAAACCGGCGTTTGGATGCCAGTAAAAAAACATTAGGCGTAGTAATGGCGCGCATAAAATCAAACCGCCAAGTAAATATGGAAGTCTATTTAACGGGGTGAAGCGAATAAGCAATGGCAGCAAAAGATAAAACTGCTCTTCCACAGCCAGCGACCAAGTGATGGCCAGCCAATTCGGGCCTAAAGAATTACTTTCTATTGCCACAAAATTTTGCGTAAACGTGATATACGACCAGACTGGTAACGAGTCACCAAACAACCAGGCATAAGAGGATGAAGGCAACAAACGCTGTATTGTCCCATCCAACCATACAAACAAGAAAATCCAAAGAAAATATAATGGCAAGATACGGCAGATTCGCCGAATGTAGAAGACCTTAAAAAAATTACTGGCATCTCTATTGTCAAGGAGAATGCCTCCAATCAGGAATCCGGAAAGAACAAAAAACAGATCAACTCCGCTCCACCCCAAACCCAGTACATGGATGATATGGCCAAACCAAGAATGTGGTTCTACCTTCACCAACGACACTACATAATGCCAGACAAGGACAAGAAGAATAGCGATTCCTCTAATCCCATCTAGCGCGGGTATTCGGGCGAAATTTTTCTCGTTACTTTGTTGAAATGGTTTATCCACAACTAGCTATGCCTACACCGAATCACTCCGAACTTGCCGTCATCTTTTGTGTTGCTTATACTGATCACCCGATGATCGGCTTTCTCGATCAAATCACGCAGTTCATCAAGCGTGTGATGGTCAACCAGATGAAATTCCAGACAAGCCTCTGTCGTCCGATTGAGGAGTGTCGGGTCTTGCAAGATTGCCCATTCCGAGCCTTCACAATCCATTTTGAGAAAGTCAATCTGCCTGCCTGTCGCGATGTTGGAAGCGGCTATGCACTGAACTGATAAGTCGCCAGCTTCGGTGATGTGTCCAATCGTTGAGTCGCAGGAAGTATCAAGTTTGACCATGCCGGACGATTGACCGACAGCGCAGGGAAACACCTGAATCTCCGTGCCCTCGGCGTTTCGCCTGAGCCATTCTAACGCTGAAGGGTTCGGTTCATAGGCGTAAATATCCGCTTGAGGAAAAAGCAAGGAACAGAGCTTACTAAACATCCCGAGATTCGCGCCAATGTCTACAATGACTTTCGGGTTGGCTCGTTTGGCGTAGTCGAATATCTCATAACAATCTTCGACCACCACTTCCGCATAACAACTCCCCGATCCGGCATCGTTACCCGCCGCAACACGGCAGGTCTTGCCGTTTGCCGAGAGCCAGAATGGTGGTTGTAGCATCGCCATTCGATAGTAGTGAAAGCGTGATCGTTGCAGGAGTCTCGCCGAATTTCTAAGTCTGGCTAAAGTAATCATTGGTAACAACCCTCCGCTCCTTCGCTTACGAATTGCGGAATGACAGATTGCAGGTAGTGCTGGGCAATCTGCTGCCAACTGAAAGTTTTATAATATTCATCGAACACTTTCATCTGTTGCAATGTCGAATGAAAATTCAACGGAGGCGGGAAAGGTTGCAATGTATGAAAGAAAGCTTGCAGGTCAGCAACAGCCCCGACAGATGTCGCAAATACAGGCATACCGGACTCCAACATTTCGTTCAGCGACAATCCCCAGCCTTCGACCTTGCTTGTGAATAAGCCAACATCGTGAGCGGCAAGTAAGGAAAACAGTTCCCCTCTTTTGAATGATGGCAAAATCTTTAGCGTGCCTCTTTGAATAAGGGATTGCGGGCAATCCTTTTCTGCTTCAGAGCCACAACCGGCAATCGTGAAGATGTCCTGCGGGCGTTGCTTTGACCAGTCATGAATGAAATCAAGCAGCGTAAGGATACCTTTATGTGATGTCCACCGCCCTATCCATAGGAACCGTAGATTACCTGTTACGTGTTGTTTGCGTTGACTGCGAACACTCCTCAAAGCGGTTTGGTCTGATTGTGAAAGCGCATTCAAATAGATCCGAAGTTTCCCGCGCCACCAGGGAAACCTCTTTTTCATCCAATGAAGTTCCAAGCTACCAAGGCATAAGATGTAGTTAGCTTTTTGCCATCCCTGAAGCACCAAATACATATGAAACAACGTGTAAAGGTAATGAAACGGCAGTCGAATCAGTTGACCCGAGCTCCATCTGGACGGTATAGCAAAATCGGATTTTAAATATAAGATATCGGGCTGTGTACTACGGCAGATCACAATCGCAGATTTACACATACGCCGGGTAATCAAAGTAGCGGGACTATCAATTAATTGAAATGCTTCTTGTGAATTAATAAAGGCATCTACTCTTGCGCGCAACTGTCCAAGCGTTTGCCACCATTTCGTTTGCGGTTGCAATGGTTGAGGAGACCACACCGTTACATCGTGTCCTAATTCTTTTAGAGCTTCCCCAAGATTGATTGCTACTTGGCTGGCACCCATTTCAGCCGACAGCTCCGAGTGAGTGACGATAAGAATACGCAATGATTTCATTTTTCTTTCCAGTAGCAGCTTCAAATTAATCTGATTTCGTAAGCTATTAAATGTTTCCGCACAACCTCTTCCCAATTAAGAGGTTCTATCCATGCCGTACAATTGTCTTTATAGTTTGTATATTCTTCCAGTGACGCATTGCTAAGCCAATTCAGCGCATTGGCGATTGCCATTCCAGAGTTAGGCCTAACCACATAACCCGTCCGTTTGTCATCTACGAATTCAGACATGGCTCCGGCATCGGTGCAAATTACAGGTGTTCCGCAAGCCTGCGACTCCAATAGCGTGAAGCCCATCAACTCGGGAATCGGCGTGTAGTCGCCGTTGTAACTTGTATGAACCGAAGGTAGCACCGTCACAATTGCCGTGCGAAATTCATTGATCAACCGTTGATCGTCCGCATCGTGGACAAATTCTACAGATAAACCTGCCGCGAGTTGTTTGAGGTGTTCGTAATACTCTTCGCTATAGACTCGCCCGATAATTCTCAATGTGTAATCCGAGCGATTCAGTTGCCGAAAGCCTTCTATCAAATAATCAATACCCTTATGTGGCAGAATGCGTCCGACGTAGAGAATTTTTTTCTCTCGTTTTGTGGAACCATTGGGGCAAAACTTTTCGGTGTCTATACCGCCTTTAATTAATACGGCTTTTTCTTTCAATACGGGCGGTAAAAAGTCGAGACCAAATTGCGAATAAGCAATCGCTCTGTAATAGCCCTGAAACACTGGCAACCGACGATTCAGCGCGAAACTGCCGCCGCCGCCGTAATCCGTAACGACAACTCTTTTGCCAAGCACCGAACCGACCAGACACGCCATATCCGAAACCAGTGTGTGGAGGTGATGAGCGTGGATAACATCTGCATCCCAAATCGAGCGCAGATAACGAAATGTCAGCGGGTTGACTTTGTCGCCGTGAATAAATCGATTGACGGGGTAAATTTCAACTTTGAGATTGCCTTGTTTGTACGTCTGGCGCTGCGAAGAAAAACTAACCAGCGTTGTGTCCACGACCTTCGACATCCACAACGCTAACTCCGTCGGGTAGCGTTCACCTCCGCCGATCACCGATGAATCATCAAAATAAGTTGGCGTAACGTGAACAACTTTCACTGGGGTATCAAGGTCTATTTGATCGTTTCTAACTCAAAATATAGAAACCAGGCTGGAAACATCCAGGCGAACCGCTGCTCGTAGGTTTCGGGAAATCTATTGGCAATCCGACTGACGATTGACCTTGTCAATCTCCCGCCTTGAAACTGAATGTTTCCAATTTTTTCTCGGTATCTCGCGCTTGAGTAGTAAGATAGATCGTGTCCCTCGCAAAAGTAGTCAAATGAAAAGCGGCTCAAGTGCCATCTATGCGTCGGATCAACGTATGAATTCGCCGACGAAAAATGCGGCGTGGTGATCTTCAGTACGCCGTTCGGTTTCAGAATACGATGAAACTCCTGCATCACATTTGGAATATCCGCCAGATGCTCAATAACATCGAGACACTCAATTACAGTGAACAGGGAGTCTTCGAACGGGTATGGAAAATCATTCAAATTCCAAACCACATCCGGCTTTAGTTCAGGGGATCTATCAAGTCGAATGACACCGGGATCAGAAGCTCGCCTCCCGCACCCTACGGAAAGAATCATACTTCACAACTCCCATCAACGGTTCGCGTCGAATGATACAAGTCAAAAAATCCTCTCAGGCTCAGCATCGAATTGAGCAGGAACGTAGGGAACAGCGACAGAATGCCGAATACAAGCACACCCTTTACGGTCGCAATATCTACAAACATCAGCAGTATAACCTGCATGAGAATCACGCCAGGTATGTTAAGCCACGAATACTGAATCCATGCTTTTGTTGCATTCAGCGACCACATTGCTGCAATCAAGGCGCTAGTAGCGGACATCATTATCATCAGCAATAACTCGTTGCGTAAATGAGCGTATTTGCTGCCTAAAATCCAAAGTACTTGATCAGGAAAGAGCGCCGCGACGCTAATCAAGCCTGCACCCATCAAACAGAACCCGCCGATAATTTGGAAGTATCTGCTTCGCAATAATGCCGGAGATTGAGTACGAGCAAAACCGGGCAATACGATGCCTGACATCACAGAACTAATAATCGCAAAGATCATTCCCAATCTGCCGAGTGCGCCGATTTCGGCGATGTTTGCGGTATTACCAAAGATGCTGATGAGCCAGACTGTCAGTTGTCCCTGCAAACAATAAAACACTGCATTCGGGGCCTGGTGCTTGACGATGCCAAGCATGGTGGTTCTGTCTTCCCTGTTGATTGCCGCGTGGGGATCAATGTTGTCTGTCGCCCAGCGCTTCAGTAAAACGTACTGCGCGAGGACCCCGACAATCCCTATAAAGATCGCGATGGCGGCATCCAAAAAAATAAAATACGCCGCCGCCAAAAGTATCAGTCTCGACACTGCCGCCATCGCGTCAAGCTTCTGCACACGATTGATCTGCGAGTGCAGGCGCGGCACGATTCCCAGCACACCGATCAGCAATTGATAATTCACCGCCAGTAATACCGCTAAGGTGATAACAGCGGCATAGGGCTTTGAAGCGCCGTTGCTGAGGAGCAGCCACATGAGGAGCGGCGCGACGACTGCCGCCGCAATCAGTGCCAGATAACGACGCAATTGCAAGGCTGTATTAATCAGTTGGCCGAAGCGATGCCGGTCTTGCCAGACCTTGCCGCCAATGGAGGTAAGTCCTATGCCGACGCCCGAATCGGCGAGGATGCCCATTGTTCCCAGCATGCTGTTGGCAATGGTGAAATAGGCGTACTCTTTCTGGGCGAGCGACCTGACCAGTAACAGACCGCTGGCAAATCCCAAAACTTGCACGACGGCCTGCACCGACACGAATTTTCCGAGCATTTTCGCCCGCGAAACAACTATGGATGAAGGCGTGAGCCTGGAGACGATAGAGGTAGCCATCAGTTGCTACTTCAAAGTGCTCATTGCTAGCGCTGCGCCGAAATTGCAATGGACGTTCAATCTGCGGCCCCCTTTTCCATCTCCTCTTGCTGCCCGTAGTCAGAGTAATAGCGGTAATAGTAATACTCGTTGTAGCCATCGCGCCGCATGTCTACGTTGTTGAGTACAACACCGAAAATCTTCGCTCCGACGCTCACCAGATCCTGCCGCGCTCGTTGCGCCACGACCCGCGTGCTCTTGCTTCCGTGTACGACCAGAATGACGCCATCAACCATCGTTGACAAAATGACCGGATCGGTCACGTTAATGAGCGGCGGCGAGTCTATCAAGACGTGGTCGTATTGCTCGGCCATCTCGCGGAGCAGGTTTTTCATGCGTTCGGAACTGATCAACTCTGCGGGGTTGGGTGGGATCGCGCCAGAAGACAGGAGCGACAGATTCGGTATCTGTAACTTGTGAATTAAACTCTCAACCTTGATGTCGCGCGATAGATAGGTTGACAATCCCTGCATGTTATCCAGTCCGAAGATCTTGTGCGCCGAAGGCTTGCGCATGTCACAGTCAATGATTAACACTGAAGCCCCCAGCTGCGCGAGTGAGATGGCCGTATTGACGGCTGTCGTGGTTTTGCCTTCGCCTGGTTGCCCGCTGGTGATGAGTATCGTTTTTGGCGGGCTTCCGGCAGTAGACAACAGCATGGATGTACGGATGACGCGATAAGCTTCGGCGGCTGTTGAACGCGTTTCCAACACCTTCAAGCGCTCCATGTCATAGCCCTGCAACGCCACCTCCTCAATGGCAGAATTGCCGACCAGCTTGCGGGCTTTTTTACCCCTGCCCAGTTTCGAGGGATTTGTTGAAGACAGCGCCGGGATGATGCCGAGCGCGGGCAACCGCATATAACGCCCGACATCTTCGACGGTTTTGATGGTGTTGTCGAGGAATTCAAGACCGTATGCCAGGCCGATGCCTCCTGCCAGGCTCAGGAAAAAAGCCATCATAATCATGCGAAAGCGCGCCGGGCCGATGGGTGAGCCAGGCACCTTGGCGGGCTGGATCAAACGAAGGTTGTTGTGCTGTTGGGCAACCTCCACCTGTGCCTGACTGGTCTTCTGTAGAAAGTCCATGTAGAGCCCCTTGGCGGTGTCAACTTCCTGCTTGAGAATATTGAACTGGATGGCGTCCTGGTTCTGCTGTACGGCATCTCCCTTCGACAGGTTGAGCGCGGCCTTCAGGGATTGTTCGTCCCGCGCGGCAACTTCGTACTCACTCTTGAGTTTTTCTTCCAACGCAGATCGGCTCGTCTCGATCTGCTTTTGCAGGAGGGCAATCTGTTGCTTCGCTACGATGATGTCGGGATTGTCAGGACCAAATTTAAGGGCGAGCTTGTCGTAGTTCGCCTGTTGTTCTTCTAACTTTGTCTGTAGCGTGTTCAGCTTCAGATCAGAGAACATGACCGGGAGTTGCGCGGCGCGCCCAGCCTTGACCTCTTCATAGAGCGACTGCTTCAGCATGCGTTCGGTTTCGGCTTTTGTGGCGAGCTCATGCAGTTTTGCCATTTTATCGGTTGTCAACGTCTCTTTTCCGTCTGCTGAAAAGATGTCGTGGGCGCGCGTGTAATCTGCCATCGCCTGTTCGGCTCGTTCAAACCTGGCTCTCAGTTCGCGTGTTGTCGTATCCAGCCAGGCCGACGCTTTGGTGAAACGCTCCGTCTTGTTCTCGAAAGTTTTGTCAATGAAAGCCCGCGCCACACCATTGGCGACGGCAGCAGCCACTACAGGGTTGGTGTGAGTGTACGTGACTTTGAGTGTGCGCGTCTCTTTCACCTGGTCGGCCCGTAACCCGCCCGCAATGACGCCGACGAAGGGCGCCAGCCGCTGACTCTCTTCCACAGAGCGTGGGGCGTTCTTATTGTCATCGGCTACCGGTATATAAACGGGTGGCAGCGGCGGTTCGTCCTGTTCCTGTGGGATGAAGCGATTTCGGATTAAGGTAAGCGCCTCCCACACAGACTTCTTCCCGAGATCCAGGAAGCTGGGGTTTTCGTCGAGCTTGAGATTGACAACCACATCTTCCAGCAGGGGTTCACTGGTGAGCCGGAACAGATTGGTGTTAATGCTCAGTTGTGGATAGTAGGTATCCGAGTCTTCCGTCTGGATAACCTGGTCATTTGGACCGGAGCGGATTGCCGGACTATCCTTGCCAATTTCGACGAATGCCGAAGCCGTGAAGGTAGACTTTGTGCGGTAGGCTTCTATGGTTACCATTGAGGTGACAACGAGCACGATGGTAAGGATCAGCCATTTGCGCTTGCGGATCATGCGCCAGATTTCGCGCACGTTCAGCCCGTCTGACTGCTCTGCCTCGCCCTGACCATACCCATAGCCGGAAGCCTCCGTGTACCCTGCATTTTTGGGGTAGCGGGGGCGCTCAAGGGGTAGCTCTTCCAAGGGCATGATCTTCTCAAGCTCCTCTCTATCTTCAGTCATTGTCAATCCTCCCACTGCTGAAATCACCGGCATTGCCTGTCAAATACTTTTTGTCTTTCACTGGTCTGTCCTTGGTCAGGGTTTCTCTGTTATGTCCATCGCGTGCTGGGTAACGGATCTTTTATGGAACCGGCAGGCGGGCGCTGGCTCCGAAAGCCTTCAAAAAGGTGCCCGCTATGGACTTGACGCGGCTGTTGGGAACAATAATGATGTCGTTGGGCATGATCGCTATATCGGCTTTCTTGGCGCTCATCACCGCGCTCAGGTCAACCACGATCTCTTCTCGCTTGCCTGTCGCTGCCTCTTCACGAAAGATGATGGTGCGCGAAGCCGCCGCCTCGAATTTTGTGCCCTGCGCCAGAGATAAAGCCTGCCGCAAAGTTGTACCTTCTCGCAAAGAAAATTCACCGGGTTTATACACTTCTCCGGCAACAAAGAAAACATCTGTCACGGGAATGGTGACGATATCGCCCGGCAGAATCACGATGTTCTGAGGGATCTGCCCTTTATGGAATTTATTGATATTTACCGTGAAAAGCTCGTACTCCGGGTTTGCTGGCGGGTCTTGTCCATTTGCAGAAGACGAGGAATTGGCGGCGGCGGGCTGGGGCGTTTCGCTTGCTACGTTGCTCTGATGACTGTCGGTTTGTTGGTCGCGAGATTTGATCTCACGCAGGATATAAGCGGTCGAACCGCAGTTTTCGTTTAATCCGCCAGCTACGGTTATCAACTTAATCAGCGAAGGGCGACCTTCAATTTGATAAACACCGGGACGATTCACTGCGCCTTGTATGAAAAATGAGCGGCTGTTGATTTGCAAAACGGTAACGTGAACCTGCGGGTCTTTCAAATATCTGTCGCGCAATCCATCGGCAATCATCTTTTCAACTTCTTCAGTCGTTTTGTTCAATACCGTAATGCGTTTCAGATAATTCATGAAGATTGCGCCGGAAGTGGGCACGCGCCAGGTGCCGTTCAATTGCGCCGCATCTTCAACCTTGATCTCTATGACATCGCTTGCGCCGATTCGATAATCTTCTTCCGGGTTAACCAGAATGTTTGGCGCATTCGTACCACTTGAGGTCTGACCTAAAACTTTCGCCGGCGCCTGATTACGCTCTTGCGCCAAGCCAGCAATGTCTGTCAAAAACATCAGGCAAACAACAAGGGTTAATAGATAGAAGCGCTTCATTTCGATACTCATCTCCAAACTGATACTCCTTTACACTACCTTTGCGAGGCTGACCGAGGTAGCCTTTTGTAAGGCTTTATCCGTATTGCGCGCAACGACGGCGATGTGCGAAACCATTGCGCAAAGCGTTAAAAACAGCAAAGCATTCGATGGGATCTGCAAATTAAAATCGAACAGACTATGCACAAGCATGGCGAATATGCCTGCGCCGCCGCCTAAGGCTAATGCCGCAAGTAACGCATCCTGTGATTTCAAGCCCTGCCAGATGGCGCGAAAAATCAGCGTGATAAACCACACGGCTAACGCACCCCCTATGACTCCGCAATCAGCCAGTATCTGCAAATAGTCATTATGCGAGTGCGTCACAACATTTTCCATAGTATTTAAACTGTAGATGGGCAAAGCCGTTTCGTAAGCGCCAAGTCCTGCGCCAAAAATCATATTCGCTTGAATCATCTTCCTGGTATCGCGCCAAATCCCGCTGCGACTGAGAGAATCACCGGGCAAAGTCGAAGCCTTTGCCTGATCTATGGAATGAGCCAGGCGATTCAGGACCGGCTCCGCGCCAAGCCAAACGATTCCGAGGACCAAAACCGCGACGATTGCTGCAACGCTGCCGATGCGTTTGAGCCATAAGAAAGAGGCGCCAGGTTTATTCGATGTAAGCGCATCTCTCCTCCTGACGTTTCTTTTCAAACGCGATTTTGCA
>WUUC01035709.1_pt1 | contig 12961 bp, 7 predicted proteins | sample 6278441 | NCBI WGS metagenome assembly WUUC01 (sample SAMN13675441, study PRJNA597444) | soil metagenome | isolation source: soil | place: USA: Washington | collected 2017-10 | reverse complement strand
CGCGACGCAGGGTCCGGTATCATACGTCCGTTGACGGGTTTGAGCCGCCGCGCGGCGGGGTGCGCCCTGCCATCCTCGAGACGGATCCTCATGCATAGACTTGCCCTCGCGGTGCTCGGCGCCGCGTTCCTCGGACTCGCGCTCCAGGCGGCAGGCCAGCAGGACGCCCGCCGCGCCGCCGTGAAACCGCTGCCCTCGCATGCGGCCGGCGCACCTGGGTCCGTGCCGTTGTCGGCCGACGCGCAGACGGCGGTCGTGAAACAGTTCTGCACACCCTGCCACAACGACAAAGCGAAGATCGGCGGCCTCACGCTCGCCGCGTTCGACGCCGCCAACGCGTCGGGCGACGCTATCGTCGCCGAGAAGATCATCCGCAAGCTGCGCGCCGGCATGATGCCGCCGGCCGGCGTGAAACGGCCGGATGGGGCAACGCTTGCCGCCCTGACGGAGGCGCTCGAAGCGCACATGGATCGGGCCGCCGCGCGCACGCCGAACCCCGGGTCGCGGCCCTTCCAGCGCCTGAACCGCGCGGAATACGCGCGGGCGATCGAGGAACTGCTTGGCCTCCACTTGGACGTGCACGCGTTCCTGCCGCCGGACACCATCAGTAACGGCTTCGATACCGTCGCCGACGTGCAGACGTTTTCGCCGACGCTGCTCGAAGGCTACCTGCGCGCCGCCAGCTACGTTGCGGCGCTGGCCGTCGGAGACCGCGACGCCGCACCGGGCGAAGCAAGCTACCGCGTACCGAAAACTGCATCGCAGCGCCACCGCGCCGAAGGCGCGCCGCTTGGCACACGTGGCGGCATCTCGGTCGTCCATACGTTTGCCGCCGATGGCGAGTACGTGTTCCGGATGGACCTGCATGGCAATGCGGACGGGTTCCTCTTCGGCGCGCCCACCTCGGGCGAACAGCTCGAGGTCTCGATCGACGGCGAGCGCAAGGCGGTGCTCGAGATCGACCCGCGCATGGCGGAGGTCACGACCAGCCTGACGCTCAAGACACCGCCTATTCACGTGCAGGCGGGGGCGCGGCGCGTGACGGCGGCGTTCATCCAGCGGTTCGAGGGGCCCGTGAACGACCTGATGGCGCCCATCGATCACACGCTGGCCGACACGCAGATTGGGGTGGCGCACGGTATCACCACCCTTCCCCATCTTAAGGACCTGATCGTGGTTGGGCCGCAGCGCGTCACCGGAGTCTCCGACACCGCAACGCGCCGCCGCATCTTCTCGTGCCGCCCGACGACCCAGGCTGAAGAACGTCCGTGCGCTGTCGCGATCGTGAAACGCCTCGCCAGCCAGGCATTCCGCGCGCCGGTCAGCGATGACACCCTCGATGGGCTGATGACGTTCTACGACGAGGGGCGCGCGGCGCGTGATTTCGAGTACGGCGTGGCGTCGGCGCTCGAGGCGATTCTTGCCACTCCTGATTTCCTGTTCCGCCTCGAAACGGCGCCGGCTGTGCGAGCCGGTGCCGACCCGTACGTGAGCGACACGGAGCTGGCCACACGTCTGTCCTATTTCCTCTGGGCTGCCGGGCCGGATGCAGAATTGTTGAAGGTGGCAGGCGCGCGGCGGCTGTCGACCCCCGCGGTGCTGGAGAAGCAGGTCCGACGGATGCTGGCGGACCCGCGCTCCGAAGCGCTCGCCACGCGGTTCGCGTCGCAGTGGCTGCGGCTCCACGACGTCGAGAACATCCTGCCCGACGCGATCCTCTATCCGTATTACGACCGCACGCTCGGCGATGCCTTCATTCGCGAGTCGCAATTATTCTTCGACAGCCTCGTGCGCGACGATCGAAGCCTGCTGGATTTGCTGACCGCCGACTACACGTTCGTAAACGAGCGGATCGCACGCCACTACGGCATCCCGAATGTCATCGGCCAGGAGTTCCGGCGTGTGCAGGTCCCCGATCATCGCCGCGGCATCCTCGGTCATGGCAGCGTGCTCGTCCTCACCTCCGTGGCCGACCGGACATCACCGGTCATGCGCGGCAAATGGATCATGGAAGTGCTCCTCGGGTCGCCGCCGCCTCCCCCGCCGCCGAACGTGCCGGCGCTGGAAGATACGAAGGCGGCCGCCGCCGGAAAGCTCTTGACCGTTCGTGAGCGGATGGAAGAGCACCGGAAGAATCCGGCGTGCACCTCGTGTCACCGCGTCATCGATCCCCTCGGGCTGACGCTCGAGAACTTCGATGTGACTGGCAAGTGGCGGATCAAGGACAACGGCTTCGCGGTTGCGGCGAACGGGGAGCTGTACGACGGCACCGCGATGGAAGGCCCCGCGGGCTTGCGCGCGGCTCTCCTCAAGCACAAGGATGCCTTCCTCGTGAGCTTCACCGAAGGCCTGATGACCTACGCGCTCGGCCGACGAATCGAGGCGCCGGACATGCCGGTCGTCCGAGGCGTCATCCGTGGCGCGGCGGCCGCGGACTATCGACTGTCTGCCTTCATCCTCGGCGTCGTGAATAGCGCGCCATTCCGAATGACCCAGTCCGCCGCCGTGCAGACGGCGAGCCGTCCGTAGGAGTCACGATGCACTTCATCACGCGAACGCACCTGCCGCGCCGCACCGTCCTGAAGGGCGTCGGTGTCACGATTGCGCTGCCGTGGCTCGAGGCGATGCTCCCGGCGCGCACGCGGCTCGAGGCCGCGACACCGCGGAAGGTACGCTTCGTGGCAATCGAAATGGTGCACGGCGCGGCGGGCGCGACAGCATTCGGCGCGAAGCAGAACCTGTGGTCGCCGGCTGCGGCCGGCTCTACCTTCGATCTGGCGCCAACGAGCCTCTCACCGCTCGAGCCGTATCGCGACTACCTGACAATCGTCAGCAATACGGACGTGCGCAATGCCGAGGCGTTCGCGCCGCCCGAGATTGGCGGCGATCATTTCCGATCGGCTGCGGTGTTCCTGACGCAGTCGCATCCGCACCAGACGCAAGGATCGGACGTGAAGGCGGGCATCTCGATCGATCAGGTTTACGCCGGACACGTGGGCGCCGAAACGCCGCTGCCGTCGATGCAGCTGTGCATCGAGAACGTGGACCAGGCGGGCGGCTGCTTCTACGGCTACTCGTGCGCGTATACGGATTCCATCAGCTGGGCCACGCCTGAAACACCGCTGCCGATGGTCCGCGATCCGCGCAGCGTCTTCGATCAGTTATTCGGTGTCGGCGCCACACCCGAAGCCCGGGCGCGCCGGCGTCAGCGCGATCGCAGCATCCTCGATTGGGCGACGAAGCGCGTCACGGCGCTGAAGGCGACACTCGGGCCAGGCGACCGCGCTCGCCTCGAAGATTACCTGGACGACGTGCGCGAAATCGAACGGCGAATCCAGAAGGTCGAGGCGTTCAACACGAGCGGAGAGCCGCGTGAACTGCCGGGCGCCCCGGCCGGCGTCCCCGACTCGTACACGGAACATGTGAAGCTGATGTTCGACCTGCAGGCGGTGGCGTTCGCGTCGGACATCACGCGGGTTTTTGCGTTCAAGATGAGCCGCGATGTGTCGAACCGCGTGTATCCGGAAACCGGGGTGACGACCGGGTTCCACATCGCATCGCATCACGGCGAGCGTGAGGAACGCATCCTCGACTTCGCGAAGATCAACAAGTACCACGTCGCGCTCCTGCCGTATTTCCTCGAGAAGCTGAAGAACACGCCGGACGGCGATAGCAACGTGCTGGACAACTCGATCGTGATGTACGGGTCAGCGATGGGTAACCCGAACGTCCACAATCACAAGCGCTGCCCGCTGCTGCTCCTCGGCCACGGCGGCGGCCAGGTCAAGGGCAACCTGCACCTGAAGGCGGCCGACGGCACCCCGATGGCAAACGCCATGTTGTCCACGCTTCAGGCGCTGGGAGTGGAAACCGACAGCTTCGGTGACAGCGCCGCGCCGCTCGACTTGAACGACGGCATTTCTGCGACAACGGCCGGGAGGTGAGAGGCATCATGCGACACCTTGCAGCGCTTACCATCGCGGCCTGCTGCTCGGCACTTCTCCTCGCCGAGACATCGTCGCCAGTCGCCGACGCGGTGATGGCGCGAAACACGGGTGCGACCCGTGAACTGCTGCGCGGGGGCGCGGACGTGAATGCCGCGCAGGGCGACGGGATGACGGCGCTGCACTGGGCCGCCTCGCACAATGACGAAGAACTTGCCGGCATGCTGCTGTACGCCGGTGCGAATGTGCGGGCGACGACGCGGCTTGGCGGGTATACGCCGCTGCACCTGGCCAGCAAGACCGGGCATGTCCCGGTGATGAAAGCACTCGTGGACGCGGGCGCGCCGGTGGACGCGACAACGTCGACCGGCGCAACGGCGTTGATGCTGGCCGCCGCGTCCGGTTCAGCCGACGCCGTGTCGCTTCTGCTCGACCGCGGCGCCGATCCCAACGCGCGTGAGACTGCCAACCACCAGACCGCCCTGATGTTCGCCGCCGCGCTGGATCGCAGCGACGTCGTCGCGATCCTGCTGGAGCGCCGCGCCGACGCGGCCGCGGTCAGCAAGGTGACGGATCTCTCGAATGTCGTGGCGCCCGAAGACAAGCTTCAGCAGGAAATTCGTGACGCGCGCGAGACACGGGCTACACCTGAAAACGAGACGCGGCGAAGTGTTGGCGCCACCTCCGCCGGCGCGGGCCGGCCGGCTGCGCCACGGCCCGACGCGCCGCGTCCGGCTGCCGTGGCCGGCGTGACCCGCGCCTACACCTTCAACGAGCTGATCGGCAAGCAGGGTGGTCTCACCGCCCTCCACTTCGCCGCGCGCCAGGGCGCCTTGCAGACGGTTCGCACGCTCGTCGAGAACGGTGCGGAGGTCAACCGCGCGAGTCCCGCCGACGGCGTGACACCGCTCCTCATCGCGACGATCAACGGTCAGTTCGACATCGCGAAGTACCTGCTCGATAGCGGCGCCAACCCGAACCTGGCGAACAACGCCGGCGTCACGCCGCTCTATGCCACGCTCAACGTGGAATGGGCACCGCGGATGTTCTACCCGCAGCCTCGTGCGCACCTGCAGCAGCAGATCACATACCTTGAATTGATGCGCGCCCTGCTCGAGAAGGGTGCCGATCCCAACGCGCGGGTGAACCGGAAGCTCTGGTTCACGCAGTACAACTTCGACCTGCTGCGGATTGATGAATCAGGGGCGACGCCGTTCTGGCGCGCCGCCTACGCGAGCGACGTCGAGGCGATGAAGCTGCTGGCGGCACACGGCGCCGACCCGCAGATTCCCACGGTGAAACCGGCAGAGGACACGCGCTTCCGGCAGGGAGGCACGCGCGGCGCCGACGAGTCCAAGGATCATTCCGGCCTGGCGCCGGTGCCGGTTGGCGGCGCAGGGGTCCCACCGCTTCTCGCGGCGGCTGGCGTCGGCTATGGCGAGGGATTCGCCGGGAACGCCCATCGCTTCGCCCCCGCCGGAATGCTTGCGGCGGTGAAATACCTGGTGGAGGAGGTGGGCGTCGATGTGAACGCGGTGGACCACGACGGGAATACGGCGGTGCATCACGCCGCGGCACGTGGCGACAACGAGATGATCACGTACCTGGTGTCCAAGGGCGCCGACGTGAAAAAAGTAAACCGCGGCGGACAGACGACCGTGGACATGGCGAACGGCCCCGTGCAACGGGTGCAGCCGTTTCCCGAAACGATCAAGCTCCTCGAGGGACTGGGCGCCAAGAACAATAACAAGTGCGTATCTTGTTAGGTTCGTGGGTTCAGGGTTCGTGGGTTCGTAGGGTCGGGGTTCGCGCTTTCCTCGGGTTATTGGATGCTGCGCCGCTCAGGCATCTCGAGCCGCGGGAGTTGCCGGCGGTCGCGGCCGCTGCGGCGATCGTCGCCCGCCGCCTCTAGCGTGTACCCACTTCGCGTCAGCCGCTGCTCGTAATCCGCCTGGAACGACTGCAACTCGTGCTCGTGTTCGAAGCTGTACACGCTCCGTTCAGTGTTCGGCCCCGCCACACATAGTTCCACCACGGTGGTCCGCACGATCCATACCGACTCCTCGTTTCGCGTGAACAGCGATGAAGGAAACGGATATTCGGCGCTCTGCGCTGTCCGCTCGTAGACGACGGCGTGGAGCACGTCGAGGAGTGCCTCGGGCAGCAGTGGCACGAGCAGGATGCGGTCGCAACCGTATCGCTCCCGGTCATCGGGTTTGATCGCAAACGTATCCGAGCACAGGAGCACCAGCGGCAGGTGGAATGTTTGTCCGGATCGACGGAGCGCGCGCACGAGTTCCAGGCCGGTGCTGTCGGGCAGGCGTTCCTCTGTGACCACCACGTCGGGACGAAACCGTGACAGCTCACGAACGGCGGCAGCGGCCGTGTCAACCTCTCGCACGTCGATACCGCGCCATGTGAGGTACTCACCGTACATCCGGCGCGTCCGCTCGCTGCCCGTGACGATCAGAACCGCCCGCAGGTCCCCCGAGGTTCGATAGATCACCCGTTGGAAAGTGTAGATGGAACGGCTGACCTCACCATGGCACGTACGTCCATGCGTGCACGCAAAAGCCGCCGCCGGCAAGGCAAGACTGTGCAGGCGCGCGCACGGCAGCGCGGATCGCGTGCACGGGGTGGAATGCGCGAAAAAAGGGCCGGCGTGAGCCGGCCCGGAGGAGAAGAGCAACTGGAAAGACGGAACTAATTTCGCGCGGCTTCGTTCAGCGCGTCGCGGACGGCGGGGGGCATCGGGCTCGGCACCATCGCCGTCGCGAGGATCGTCTTCAGGCGATCGGCATCCACCGATTCAACCTCGAGGAGTTCCTTGGCCAGCGCTTCGACGGCCGTGCGCTGCCGTTCGATGATCTGGCGCGAGGTCTCGTAGCCCTTCATGACGAGATCGCGAATGTGGTCGTCCACGCGGCGAGCGGTTTCCTCGGAGAAGCCCGCGGCGCGGCTGTCGTTGTCCCAGGCGCTCGACGGCCGGCGGTAATGCACCGGGCCGAGCGGCGACATGCCGATCTCGCACACCATCTTGCGCGCGAGCTCTGTCGCCCGTTCGATATCGTTCGACGCCCCGCTCGTCATCTGCCGCAGGAACAATTCCTCGGCAACGCGGCCGCCCATGAGAATTGCAATCTGCGCCTCGATGTACTGGCGTGAGTGCGTGTAGCGATCCTGCTCCGGCAGCTGCATGGTGACGCCGAGGGCGCGGCCACGCGGGATGATCGTGACCTTGTGCAACGGATCGGCGTCGGGCAGCATCGCCGCGACGACCGCGTGTCCGGCTTCGTGATACGCGCAGGTGATGCGCTCGCGCTCGCTCATCGCCACCGACTTCCGCTCGACACCCATCAGCACCTTGTCGCGCGCGGAGTCGAAGTCCCCATTGCTCACGGTGTGCCGGCCGGCGCGCGCCGCCATCAATGCGGCCTCGTTCACGAGGTTCGCGAGATCGGCGCCGGAGAACCCGGGCGTGCCACGGGCGATCGAGCGCAGCTCCACGTCGGGCTCGAGCGCAACCTTGCGCGCATGCACGTTCAGGATCTGCTCGCGACCCTTCAAGTCGGGATTGCCAACGATCACCTGACGATCGAAGCGGCCGGGCCGCAGGAGCGCCGGGTCGAGAATGTCCTGCCGGTTCGTCGCCGCGACGACGATCGTGCCGGGCGACTGGGCGAAGCCGTCCATTTCGACGAGCAGCTGATTCAGCGTCTGCTCGCGCTCTTCGTGCGACAGCGAGTTGCCGCCACGGTTGCGGCCGACGGCGTCGAGCTCGTCGATGAAGATGATGCACGACTTGTGGCGCCGTGCCTCGCGGAACAGCTTGCGCACGCGTGATGCGCCGACGCCGGCATACATCTCGACGAAGTCCGATCCGCTCGCCGACATGAACGGCACGCCGGCCTCGCCCGCCATCGAGCGCGCGAGCAGCGTCTTGCCCGTGCCGGGAGGCCCGACGAGGAGGATGCCACGAGGAATCCGACCACCAATCGACGAGAACTTCTCCGGCTCCTTGAGGAAGTCCACAATCTCCTGGACCTCTTCCTTCGCCTCGTCCACGCCAGCCACATCCTTGAAGGTGACGGTGACCTGCTGCGGATCGATGGTGCGTGCTTTCTCCAGCGTGGGCACGCGGCCGGTCACGATCCGGAACAGAGCGACACCCGCGAAGCCGAAGAACAACAGCCCGAGCGCCAGCGCGCCATAGCTGCCGGCGTTTGACGGCTCTGCCTTCTTCACGTCGATGCGAATGCCCTGTTTTGCCAGGTCGGTCACGAATGTGGGATTCGAGGCGACGTAGCCGGGCGGCGGCACTGTCGCGAACCGCTGGCCGCCGCGATGCTCGAAGAGCAGCGCGTCCGGCGCGATCGTGACCGCGGCAACACGGCTGCCGTCGACGTCGCGGAGGAAATCAGAGAAGACGACCTCCGACGGCGCTGTCGTCGCGTTACCGCGTACGTAGAGCGCGACAGCAATCGTCAACGTGGTTACGAGCGCAGCGGCGCCGAACCAGAACAAACGGGTGCGTGGCAACTTGCCTCCGAGCACGGAGAACTCCGGTGCAGGGCGCCTGGAACCACCGATCGACAGGTGTTCCTACCCCTGCGAAAAAAGCGGCGCAGATTTTGTGGGTGAACTTCAAGCAGTGTATCGGACGGATCAATGACTGTAAATAGAGGTTCCGCTTAGGTTTATGGAGCTCAGCCGTTCCCAGGTCCGGGTGGGGTGCTCGGGCTGGCAGTACAAACACTGGCGCGGAGACTTCTACCCCGCCGACCTGCCGACCGCGCGCTGGTTTCACTGGTATTCCCAGACCTTCGATACCGTCGAGATCAACAACAGCTTCTACCGCTGGCCCCAACCGGAAACGTTTGAAAAGTGGCGCGACCAGGCGCCGCGGCAGTTCCTCTACGCCGTCAAGGCCGCCCGTTTCCTTACCCACATGAAGAAGCTCAAGGATCCCGAAGAGCCCGTGTCGCGGACCTACGAGCATGCCAACCACCTTGGCCTCCACCTTGGACCGCTGCTGTATCAGCTTCCGCCGCGGTGGCCGGTGAATGTCGAACGGTTGCACCAGTTCCTGAGTACTCTTCCCAAGGGACGGCTGCACACCGTCGAATTCCGCGAGCCGAGCTGGTACACGGATGAAGTCTTCGATCTGCTGAAGACCTATCGTGTGGCGCTGTGCCTCCACGACATGCAGGGATCCGCCACCGGTAAGAAGGCTATCGGCCCATTCATCTACGTGCGCTACCACTTCGGCACGCAGAAGTACGGGGGCCGCTACGAAGATGAGCGACTGGACGGATGGGCCGACTGGCTCAGCGAGCGCGCTGCGGACGGGATGAACGTGTTCGCGTACTTCAACAACGACACGGGTGGTCATGCACCGCGCGACGCGGTCCGGCTGCGCGACCGCATCATGGCGCGGCTGCAAAGTCGGACCGCGCAGATTGCCCAACCCACGCTATAGTCGAGCTCTATGTCCGTCGCGCAACACATTGCCGAGTGGCTCCGGGAACGACTGCGCGCAGCCAGTTCACAAGGGTTCGTGTTTGGGCTGAGCGGCGGCATCGACTCGGCCGTCGTCGCTCGCCTGTCGCAGATCGCGGCGCCCGATCAGTGCGTCGGTGTCATCATGCCGTGTCACAGCGATCCCAACGACGAAGCCGATGCCCGGCTGGTCGCGGAGCACTTCCGCATCCCGGTACTTCGGGTGCCGCTCGAGTCGTGCTTCGATGCGCTCACGAGCACCGTCGATTCCGCCTTCAGCGCGACTCCCGGCTTACGCCCGCACGCGACCGACGACCTGAAGGCGAGGGTGCCGGTGGCGAACGTGAAGCCGCGGCTGCGGATGACGACGCTGTATATGGTCGCGAATCGGCTCAACTACCTGGTTGTCGGCACAGGGAATCGCAGCGAGATCACCATCGGCTATTACACGAAGTACGGTGACGGTGGTGTGGACCTGCTGCCGATCGGACGGCTCGTCAAGCGCCAGGTGTGGGAGCTCGCGCGCGAACTGGGGGTGCCCGCCCGCCTGATCGACAAGGCGCCAAGCGCGGGCCTGTGGCTCGGGCAGACCGACGAATCGGAGATGGGATTCACGTACGCGGAGCTCGAGCAGTTCATCAACGATGGAGCGGCGGCGGTTTCGCCGAAGACAGCCGAGCGCATTCAGCACCTGGTGAAAGTCAGCGAACACAAGCGCGCGCTTCCACCGATGCCGGCCTGAACAGGGCCGTTACGTGTAGGGGCCGACCTTCGAGGTTGGCCCGATCTTCTGCAGCGCCTCGCGCGCCGCGCCGCGCAACATCGTGTTCGGATCCTCCGACCAGGTGCTTAGCGGCGCGACGAACGCCTCGAGGCGCAACTCTCCAATCACCATCGCTGCGCACGCTTGCAGCCACGCGTCGTCAACGTGGACGAGCACGCGGACAGCTTCGGTGATCGAGCGAATCGGCGCGTACGTCCACGTGTCCGCCAATTGCACGCGATCGTCGATGCTGATTCCGCTGTCGAGCAGTGGCACCAGCCGTTCCCTGAGATCCGGGCTGAGCACGTTTTCCACGAACTCGAGCGCATTGTCGTGGATCACCGGGTTCTGTGACCGCAGGCCGACGTACGCGCTGTGCATATCCGCGCGCGGATACAGCACCTTGAGCAGGCGGAATACCCGCTCGGATTCCTGCGACATCGCGTCTCGGAGAGCCTGAACCACGACGTCCGAGGCAGCGTTGTGCCGCTGGAGCGCCGCGAGTACCTGGTGCGACCGGTACAGGCCGACGATTTCCGCGTGCAACACGCTCGACACCAGCTGTCGATCGACGCGGCGGCCCGGATCCAGTTGAAGCAGCTTGTTCAGCGCGGTGATGACCCTGAATCGGATCCGCGTATCGCGCTCCATCAGGTTGTCGGCGAGCACCGCCTGGGCGGCCGGGGTAGCGATGCGCAGGAGCAACTCTGGGATCTCACGTCGAATCTCGCGCGCGATCCGCGGGTCCGCGAGGTACTCACGCAGGGTGCCGACAATGTCGTCGCCGAAAAGCGCCAGCGACTCGATCGCGTAGGGCACTACCAGCGGATCGCGCAGCAGATCGAGCACCTGGGGGAGCAACGATCGCTTCCGCAGCGCGCCTACGGCGACAACCGCCTGGCGCGCGACCTCGAGGTCCGCGTCTGCGAGCAACACGCGAAGCTGCGCCTCGAATGCATCCGGAATCCAGGCGAGAAGGCGCGCCGCCTCGATCCTGGTGCGCGCGCCTTCGCCCCCGGTCTCGTGCACCATGCCATCAAGGATCAGGCGCGCCGCGTCGAGATTCTGTGCGCCGCCGGGGCGCGCGAGAAACGCCACCGTCGATGCGCGGATCGAGTAGTCCGCGAACGCGCCAAGCTGCTCGATGCGTTCGAGCGGATCGATCTCCGCATGTTGCGTGAGATACAGCAGCGCCTCGGTCCTGACGGCAAGATGCGGGTCGGAAATCAGGCGCTCGGCTACCGGCAGCACCGAAAGATCGCCAGTGGCCGCCAGCAGCCGGAGCGTGCGCTGCCGAACCTCGGGCGCCGAATGCGTAAGCAGCGCCTGCAATGCCGGATGTCGCACCCGGGCGTGCTCCGCTTCGAACACGCCCAATGCGTACAACACGTCCGCGACATCCCCGCTGGAGAGGCGTCGCGCGACGATTTCAACGCTGGTCGCGTCGAGCACAGGGTTCGCTGCGCGCTCCGAATCCAGCCGGTAGTTCAGAATTCCATCCGTCAGGTTCTGGACGTATCGCCTGCGTGCGACGTAAGCGGCCGCCATCCAAGCCGCAATGAACAGCAGGTTGACCCATCCCACCTGGACGGCCGGCAGGCCGAGCACACCCGCAAAGAGCAGGACGAGGGTTCCGGCCAGGCCGTCACCCATTCGCCACACGACAGTGTCGATGAACGACTTCGCTTGAAACGTCTGCGTCGTCGGTACCGGCAGATACAGGAGCTCGACGGTCGCCTTGTCGATCGAGTACCGCAGCACCTGGTCGCTTCCCTTGAGCAGCACCGCCGCCGCGAGTCCGCCCGTGATGACGAGGCCCACGGTGCCGAGGGCCAGGAGGCACGGTACGACGAACAGGCCGAAGCCAATCCCGAACTTCCGCAGGAGCCTGGAGGTCAGGAGCAGCTGCACGGCAAGAGAGACGAGGCCGGCGGCAAAGTTGAACATGCCGAAAAAGGCGGTCAGGCGATCGGTTTCGGGGATGTACGCTTTCGCGATTGCCTTGAATTGCCATCCGGCAATCGTGGTCACGAAGGACGAGGTGAGGATCACCGCCGCTATGGCGCACAGGTACGGCGAGGACCATACGAGCCGCAGGCTGTCGCGCAAGCCGCCGGCGCGGCCCGCCTCGAGCTCGGGCTCGCTGATACCCTGCGGCCGTTCGCGCCAGATGAGTGCTACGAGTGCAGCCGACACGGCAAGCGCGGCGGCCACGCCGAGCAGCATGTTTTCGGTCCCGAACCGCTCCGCAAGACGCTGCGTGAACAGGCCACCGACGATCCACCCGGCGATTGCGCCACTCCCGACGAGGCCGAATACACGCTTGGCGGCGCGCGTGGTGAAGACATAATTGGCGAGCGTCCACACTTGCGCGGGTGCCAGGACCCCGAACATGCCAACCCACACGTAGATGGCCGCGAAGAGCCATGACGCGCTCACGCGGACGCTGAGCCACCAGAACAGCAGGCTTGTGGCAGACAGGAACAATAGACTTCCCGATTGCAGCGCCGGGAGCGTGGTCGATCGTCCAACGCGGATGTACACCGCTACGACTACGCCGACGAGGAGCGCGATCGCGATGTCGACAAACGGCAGCTGAAGCGCGCTGTACCGTTCGAGGAACAGCGCATCACGCGCCGCCTTGCTGACGACGAAGCTGGAGATGATAAGAAAGAGATAAGAGAAGAGCAGCAGCCCGCGGCGCCCCTCGCCGGGGTGCAACCGGAGCAGCCGCTCGACGACGCCAATCATTCTG
>WUUC01145435.1_pt1 | contig 12962 bp, 9 predicted proteins | sample 6278441 | NCBI WGS metagenome assembly WUUC01 (sample SAMN13675441, study PRJNA597444) | soil metagenome | isolation source: soil | place: USA: Washington | collected 2017-10 | reverse complement strand
GACGAGAGCGGGGCCCAATGCGCCTTCGCGCAAGATGTCGGCGAGGGTGGCGCCTTCGATGTACTCCATGGACAGGTAGTAAGTACCTTCGACGGCGCCGAGCTCGTACACGGGCACGATATGCGGATGAACGAGCTGCACGAGCGTGTTGGCCTCACGCACGAACAACTCGACGAAGCGGGGATCTTTGGAGAGCTCGGGGCGGATTTGCTTGAGGACCAGCGTTTTCTCGAAGCCACCGAGGCCACGCAAGCGCGCACGGAACACGCGCGCCATGCCTCCCTGGGCGAGCTCCTCATCGATCAAATACGGTCCAAACTGCGTGATCACGAGCGTTCGCGGCGGAGTGTAGCCTGTTCGAAAGCGAAACGCGGCCCTGGAGCTGGGCTCGCGCGCGCCTTTTCAGGCTGGGCCCTGATCTCGGCCGTCATGCTCAACCAAGGATGCCGCCAAGAAAAGGTCGAGAAGGCCTCGAGCCAACTGCAACTTCGCTACATCCGCAGTTGCGCTCCCACAGGCGTGGATCAAATCACGATCGAAGCCTTGGGGGATTATCCGGCCAGTGAAGCGAATCTCGCTTCGATCGAGGCCGACGGCAGGCCGAGCACCGTGCGTTCCTTACCGTTCGACGCGCGCTGGTATCGCGTGAATGTGCGGACGGCGCAGTTCTTGGGCGTGGCCCTCGCGCCGGCTGCAGACAACGGTCAACGTTTCGAAGCACTGGTACTGCCCATCGAGGAGCCTTGTTTGGTGCTCGAAGACGAGCTCGCACGACGACCCGGCACCGCTGTGGCTTTGCTCGGCGGACGCGACCTCTGGCTGGCGGGCGGGCTCTCGAAGCAGATCGCCGTCAGCGACACGCAACGGGTGCGGGTTGCAGAGCAGGGCGTATCTGCGGCAGCGCGCTTGTTTGCGCCGCGCGCCTTCGCCAAGGCACTCGCCGTGGGCGACGAAACCTGGATCTTGGGCGGAGCGCAAAGCGCGATTGAGGGCTCGCCTGCGTTCGATTCGTTCGAGCGTTACGATGCGACCGGCAAAACCTTGCTCGGCTCGGGCAAGCTTTTGCGCGCACGAATGGACGCGGGCGCAGTCACGCTCGCCGATGGCAGCGTGTTACTCGCGGGGGGCTCAGCGCAAGTGATGGGCGCAGCGCTCGACACATTGGAGCGCGTTGTCGGCGCTGACGAAGGCCAAGGGAAGCTGAGCGAAGCGCGCTTGCCATTCGGCGCGCTTCAACCGCGTTTGTTGCTACGCGACGATGGTTTGGTCGTGATCGCCATGCGACGCGAGGCCGAGCTGGCGCTGGCGCTTTACGATTCGCTGAGCGACAGCCTGGAGGCTCTGCCCGTGCCCAACCAGAACCTCGATCCTGAGCTGGTGGTCGCGCTGCCGGGTGGCCGCATCGCGATCATCGAGAGTGAAGGCGACGAGACCACGTCCGCGTTGTGGTTGTTGGGGGAGCGCGGGGATTGGGAACGACTGAGTGGCGCACTGACCTCGTTCGCGGGCTTTGCTTCGGCACGGGCGCTCGCGCTGCGTGACGGCCGAATCTTGCTCACCGGTGCACGCGCAGGCGCAAACGCCAGCCGCATCATCGACCCGGGAACACTGGCCGTGCGAACGCGCGCTCTACCGTTGCTGCCAGATCAGCTGCTGCTGCGCGACGATGGCGCGGTCGCGCTGCTTGGTGACGCGGCCCTCGCGGTGCTGCGTAGCGACGCGCGTAGCCCCTACGACAATCCTGCGGGCACGCTGCTCGCCGAAGATGGCGTGCTGGCGCTCGATGCCAAAGATCATTGGATGCTCGACGGTCTCGCGCTGCGCGCACTCAGCGACGGTGCTCGCCTTGAACTCGCAGGGCTGAGCTTTGCCGATGTACGCGTCACCGTCCAAGCCTCGGCCGACGCCGAGCTGCTGGTGCGCCGCGTGCTCGGCGAAGAACGCGCGATCGAGATCGGCGCCGCAGAGATCGGCCCGGCGCTGTGCACCACGACGCACGAGCGCGGCGAGCGCGTCACAATCGAACGGGTGGCCGAGCGCGTGATGATCGCGAGTGGGAAAGAGCGTCAGAGCTGCGTGCTCGATGGTCTGGGCGAGCGCATCACATTCGGCGTGCGCGTGGCCGAAGCGGGCACCGAGCTTCGCTATCTGGCCGTCGAACGGCTGTAGAAGCTACTCGTTCGCGTAGCCCAGCGCCTTCAAGCGCTCTTGCGCAGCCTTGTCCATCGACAGGTCGACTTCGTTGGCCTTGAGCGCGCCGGTTTGAGCTTGCTTGGCCACGTTCTTCAGCTCCTGCTGCGCCGACTCGACGGCGGCCGGTTCGCTCTGCGCGAGATCGTTCTGCTCGTTGGCATCGCGACCCACGCGATACAGCTCACGCTCCTTGAGCCCGCGCGGATTGCCCGCGTTCGCTTCGATCAACTTCAAGGCCTCACCGTCACGCATCAGGCGCACCGACGAGAGCACGTTGCCTTCGTGGCTCTCTTCCGCGAACGTCTGCGGCTTGCCGAGGAACAAGTCCACGCCTTGCACGCCTTCGGGTACTTTGATGCCTTGCAAAGCCAGCAACGTCGGCATCACGTCCACCGACTCGACCCAATGGGCAACGGTCGAACCGCCGCGCGCGTTCTTCGGCAACTTCACGTACAGCGGCACGTGCAGCTGCTCGTCGTAGAGCGTCGTGCCGTGCCAAAAGGCGCCATGGTCCATGAACTCTTCACCGTGATCAGCGGTGATCACGATGGTGAGCTCGTCGTACACGCCGCGACGCTTGAGTTCGGCCACGAGCTTTCCGAAGTGCTCGTCCCAATAGACGATCTCGCCGTCGTACAGCTTGCGCAGCTCTTCGGCTTCTTCCGGCTCGGGCTTGACGTGCGCGGCGCGCGAGTAACCGAAGCCATCGTACGGATGGCGAAAGTAAGGATCGTGCGGATCCATGTAGGCCGCGAACAGAAACCAGGGGTTTTTCGGCATCCGATCGAGCAACGAGCCCACCGCTTCATTGACCACGACCGCGTCCTGATACGCGCTCCCTGGTTCGGTGCGGCCGAGGCTAGCGCGCGCTTTCTCGTCGACGCGCCGCAGGATCTGCAGCAGCGACAGCTTGGCGGAGGTGTCACTGGCGCCGAACAAGAAGTTGGGCGCCAGATAGCGATACTCGTCAAAACCCTGCTGAAAGTTGAAAAACGGGGCCACGTTGTAGTTCGTGACGACGCCACCTGTGGCGTAACCCGCGCTCGAGAACGACTCGGCGATCGTCTCAGTCGCATCGGGCAGCGAGGCCGCCTTCGACATCACGCCGTGGCTCGACGCATAGCGCCCCGTCACCAGCGAAGCGAAGCTCGGTCGCGTCCAGGAGGCGTTCGTGTACGCGTGCTCGAAGCGAATCGCATCTTTTCCGAAGGCTTCGAGATGCGGCGTTTGGATGGCGCGATAGCCGTACGCGGGCAGGTGATCGGCGCGCAGCGTGTCGATGACGATGAACAACACGTTGCCACCGCGCGCAGCGTTGACCGCGCCACCTTTGAAAGCAGAGGCTTTGTCGCCGTGCGCGAACAACACGACGAGCGCAGCCACGACCACGACTGCCGTGACACCGACCGAGCCGGCCGGATTCAACATCACCCGGGCTGGACTGCTCTGCGTCAACGCGCGCAAGCCAAAGAACAAAACCGCGTAGACCAGCAGCGCTGCCGCGAGCGCGCCAAGCAACACGAGCAAACCTTGGCCGCTCTTCCACACCAGCTCTTCGTGGAAGACGTCGCGTTGCACGCGAAAGGCGCCGATGACGAGCGTGAACGCGGCGCTGATCGCCGCCGTCATGTGCGCGAAAGCGACCGGTTCGGGCACCGCTTTGCGCGCCATCAAACGCCCGCTCCACGCCGAAAACAAGCCTCCTGCCGCACCCAGCGCACCACAAAACAAGGCGTAGCTGAGGGTCGCGTACAGCCACACGTCCGGTTCGCCACGACCGTGCGCTGCCTGAACGACGGCGGCTGCTTCGCCCGCACCGATCATCGATCCAGCGATCAAACCTGCGCCGAGGCCCAGCGCGAGGCCACGGGAAAGGCGCGGCTGCTCGTCCTCGCTCGCACGCTCGATCTGCGAGAGCACTTGGTCTTCGCGCTCTGGATTTTCGATCTCGAACGCGGGCGCGTAGTCTGCGCGACGCGCCAGCAGCACGAAACCGCCCAGCGACGACACGGCCATGTCGACCGCAAAGCCCACGAGCGGAATGAGCACGGCCTGTTCCGGCGGCAGACCCACGGCCGCGTAAAGTCCGACCGCGGTCGCTTCGCGCAGGCCGACGCCGTTGGGCGTGATGGGCAAATGCGAGACGATGTTCTGCAGCGTAGAGACGAAGAACAGCTCCGCGATCGGCAGGTCGACGCCCAGCGCTTTGGCTGCGAGCACGTAGACCATGTTGTTGCAGACGTGGATCACCACGCCGAGCGAGACCGCTTGCGCCAGTAAGCCGCTGCGGCCTTCGTAAGCACATACGGCATCGACCGCGTTTTGTACGCGCTTGGCCACCGCGGCCGGCAAGCGCTGCGCGAGCACGCGCACGAGGGTGGGCTTCCACAGGATCGTGAACGTGACCGCGAGCACGCCGCCGAAAAACAGCGCCAGCATCAGCACGCCTTCACGGCCGACATAGCGAATGCCGTAGAGCGAGCTGAACAGCGCGACGATGCCCATCGCCATGTTGCCAATCACCAGCTCGATGCCGATGCTGGCCGCTGCGCGCGCGGTCTTCCCGGTGCGCTTGGCGAGATCGTAAAGGCGAAAGCCGCTCAAGCCGATCAAGCCGCCCGCCGCGCTGAAAAAGCGCGCGATCATGAACGTGGACAACAGGTACGACCAGGGCGCCCGCATGCCTTGACCGGCCAGCAGCCGATGCCAGCGCACCAGGTTGGCCGCGATGGCTGCCCCGAACGAGGCCGCGCACAAGGCAACCAGCGGCCAGGACAAGTCCGAAAGGTGCGCCCACAGCTTGGCGCTGTCGTGTCCGAGCGCGATCTTGCGGAAGATCAAAAACAAAATGCCCGCCGCGACGGCGAGCTTGACCAGGAACACGAGGCGCTTTTTGAGCTCGGACTGCATGACGAACGTCTGGCCTAAGCTTTAGGACAGTACCCGTCAAGGAAAGGGCCCGAAAGCCTTGTGCCGCGCTTCAGGAGATCATCTGGGCAAGGTAGTTCTCCTTGCCGATTTCCTTGATGATGTGCAGCTGCGCCTCGAGTTCGTCGGCGCTGTGCTCCTCGCCCTTCAAGATGTGCTCGAGCATCTCGCTCGTGCCGTTGTCGCCCTTGTCGCGGCACAGCGCGATCGCTTTGTTGAGGCGCGCGATGGCTTGCGTCTCGAGCTGCAAATCGAGCTTGTGCTGCTCCACCACGTCTTCACCCACCAGCACCGGGTTGTAGCGCTGCATGTTGGGCACGCCGTCGAGGTAGAGGATGCGATCGATGATCACATCGGCATCCTTCATCTCCTCGATCGATTCCTTGTGCTTCTCTTTGTAGAGCTTCTCGTAGCCCCAGTTCTTACACATCTTGGCGTGGATGAAGTACTGGTTGATAGCGGTGAGCTCAGCGGTGAGAATCTCGTTGAGCGCGTCGATGATCTGCGGGTCGCCCTTCATGGGATGCTCCTCGGAGGTCGGTAATGGCGTTGCACGCGCAAGTGCGCGCCTAAGCACTGCCTCCTATCTGCGACCATACCGAGCGTGATCGCACCCAGCAAGCGCGTAAATCTCGTAATTTGCTCAGGAAAGTGAAAACGGTTTTCAGTTTCCGCAGGGCAGCCGAGCCGTATTTGCTACAAAAGCGCTCCCCTTGTCTCGAGACCGCAATCAAACGAGAAGCGGCCATCGCGAACTGCCCCAAAGGCCGAATCATGGCGTCGTCCGAGCTACCGCAATCGACACCCGTTTTCGACAGGCGCGACGATTTGCGAGCAAAACTTCTCGCCTATTTGCCGCACGATGACGAAGAACGTGGCCACGTAGCCAGCATGCTCGCGCTGTGCAGCCTGGCTGGTGAGCCGTTCGACGGCGCGCATTTCACGCCCGGTCATTTCACGGCCAGCGCGTTTATCCTGTCGCCCGAAGAGGATGCGCTGCTGTTGATCTTTCACGGCAAGCTCTCGCGTTGGCTTCAACCGGGCGGCCACGTGGAAGCCAGCGACGAATCTGTGTTGGCAGCGGCGCAGCGCGAAGTGCACGAAGAAGTCGGCCTCAGCGGCCTGGTACTGGTCAACGAAGGCCTGTTCGACGTGGATGTGCACGAAATCCCCGCTCGCAAGGCCGATCCAGCCCATCGACACTTCGACGTACGCTTTCTGCTGCGCGCCCGCGACCGCGCCTTCGCCGCCGCGAGCGATGCACGCGACGCGCGTTGGGTAAAGCTCGCGGAGGTGGATCAACTTGGGTCCGATCGCTCGGTGCTGCGTGCCGTCGAGAAGCTCCGCAGGCGATGACGGTGGACGGGGCCTTTGCCTGCCAGCGCCGTGCGCGGCCGCGACGAGCGGGCTTGTGGCGCGCCAGTGCACTCGTGTGGGCGGTGGTGCTCGCGGCGAGCGCGAACTCGACCCCGGCCCGCGCTCAAATCGATGAACGCCAGGTACGCGTCTTTTACTACGAGCAGCTGCGTCGCAGTCCGTGGCGCGCGCTGGCTTACGAGGGGCTGCTGCCAGGTGCGGGCAGCGCCTACACGGCCTTGTTCGGAAACGCCATCTTCACGGCCTCGCTGAGCTTGCTTGGGGCGGGCCTATGGACGTACGGGGCGCTCGCCGACGATCGAAACATGTGGTGGATCGGCGCCGGCACCTTCACGTTGGGCCGCACTTACGGTCTCGTCAGCGCGCCGTTGGGCGCAGGTCTTTTGAATCGGGCGTACCGAAAACAACTTCGATTGGGCAGGTTGGGTCCGCACAAACCACGCCCGTTTGCTGCTTCGCTGTGAGCCGGCTGCGCTGCAATGCTGCTAGAGTGAGTTGTATGCGCGCCGATTTGCACATGCACAGCACCATCTCCGACGGCACGCTCGGCGTGGCCGAGCTGGTCGAGGCCGTGCACGCTGCGGGCGTCGACGTGTTTGCGCTCACCGATCACGATTGCATCGATGGCATGGACGAGGCGCGCTCACGGGCGCGAGCGTTGGGCATTCATCACGTCACGGGCGTCGAAATCTCCACGCGCATTGAGGGCGCCGAGCTGCACATCCTCGGTTACGGCTTCGATCCCGAACATGAAGGGCTCAAGAGCGCGCTCGAGCAGCAGCGCGAAGCCCGCCACAACCGCATCCCACGCATCATCGAGCGCCTCAACCAGCTCGGTGTCGCCATCACGGTCGAAGACGTGCTGCGCGTGGCACAAGCCAAAGCGATAGGCCGTCCGCACGTAGCACGCGCGTTGGTCGAGCTCGGGATATGCGTCGACACCGAAGACGCGTTTCGGCGCTTTCTCGGCGACAGCGCACCGGCCCAAGTGCGCAAAGCCGTGCCTGGCCCCGCCGAAGCGATTCGTTGGATTCACGAAGCATCGGGCAAAGCGGTGTGGGCGCACCCCTTGGCCAAGCCCATGCAGCGGCAGGGAGGCGTCGCCACGCTGGCGAGCGAGCTCAAGCGTGCGGGCCTAGATGGCATCGAGGAGGTGCATCCGGGTCACAGCCCTGGCGAGCGCAAACGCTTGCGCCAGATCGCGAACGAACTCGGTCTGGTGCTCACGGGCGGCAGCGACTTTCATGGTGGCGCAACGCCGGGCGTGCGCTTGGGCGTAGGCCGCGGCAGCGACGAAGTGAATGCCAACGTGCTCGAGGCGCTGGGCATCGCCGTTTGAGGCTTCGCTCGGTGTAGGCTAGCTCGTTGCGACTTCTAGAACGTGCACGCGGTTGCGGCCGCGTTGCTTGGCTTCGTAGAGGGCGCCGTCGGCATTGGAGAGGAAGGTCTCGCGCCGCTCACCCCGCTCGGGAATGCGGCTCGTCACGCCGACGCTCACCGACAAGCGCAAGAGCTCGCCCGCAGCTTCGATCGACAGCGCTTCGACGCCGCGGCGCACGGATTCGGCGACCAGGCGTGCGCCATCCGTCTCGGTCTTGGGCAACACAATCACGAATTCTTCGCCGCCGTAGCGAGCGACGGTGTCCGTAGCGCGCGACACCGACTGCCGCAGCACCTCGGCAATCGCGCTCAGGCACTGGTCGCCGACGAGGTGGCCGTACGTATCGTTGATGGACTTGAAGTGATCGACATCGACCATCAGCACGCTGAGGACAGCGCCCTCGCGAGCGGCGCGGGCGTGCTCATCATGAAAGCGCTCGTTGAAGTAGCGACGATTGCGCAAACCGGTGAGTGCATCCAGCGTGCTCATCTCGGCCATGCGCTCGTTGGCCTCCGCAAGCTCGTGGGTGCGCTCGCGGACGCGTTGCTCGAGAGTCTCGTTGGCGCGGCGCTGAATGTTGAGGGCTTCTTGTTGCGCACGTTGGGCCGTGCGTTCGTGGGCGAGCGCGAGCTCTTGCGCCTTGAGCTTTTCGTCGCGCTCGTGATTGATGCGATCGCCGAGCGCGAGCGACAACACCACGACCTCGATGGCAGAGCCGATCTGCACGAGGTTCGTCGTCAAGAAGTTGCGCGGCACCCAGCCGAACTTCTCGATGACGATGCCGATGGTGCCGAGCAACAGCGGCGTCCAGGCGATGCCCAACATCGCTGCCGGCCTGCGTGCCACGTTCCAGACGCGAAGCACCGCAACGAAGACCGAGCTGGCGGCCGCTGCCGCGAGAATGCAGGAGATGGCGATGCCAAGGTCGAAAGACAGAATCGGACCGAGCACGGCGCCCACCAAGCACGCCGCGCGAATCACCCGCGTCACGGCGTTCCATGTGGGATCGCGGCGCGCCACGTCCAAGAACGCGAGCGCGAACGAGTTCGCTGACCACGTCGCCAGCATGATGACCGTCACCCCAAGCTTGTGGTTGAGGATCGGATTCGAGGGCCATAGCCACTGCGAAGAGAAGCCGTGCAGGCCGCACTGAAACCACAGCTGCCCGGCCACCATCGCGCCGTACAACAAGTACGTTCGGTCACGCACCGAGAAGTACAGAAACAAATTGTACAGCAGCATCACGATCATGAAGCCGATGTACACGCCCTGCAAAATCGCCGAGCTCTGGTCGTGAGCGATGAACGCTTGTTGCGACCACAGCCGCGCCGGCAGCTGCATGCCGACGCTCGAGCGCACGCGGATCAAAAGCCGCGCGCTCTGTGCACCTTCGAGCTCGATCGGGAACAGGAAGTTGCGATGCGGGATCGTACGTCCCACGAACGGTCGCATGCTGCCCGTGCGTTCCGAGCTCGAAATTCGTCCTGCCTCGTCCACCGTGTAGAAGTCGACCTCGTCGAGCATCGCGTAGTCGATCTCGAGGATCAGACGCTGCGTCGCATGCGTGGTGTTGACGAGCCGCGTCTGAAACCAGTAGACCGCGCGCGTAAGGCCGAAGTTGGGCGTCTCTTCTGCCAAGGAAGGCCCGGCAAAGACCACCTTCCCATTCAGAATCTCGTCGCGACCGACCTTCCCGTGTTCGTCTTTGTAAATGGCGAGCGCGCGACCTATCGCGACACCCTCGCTTTGGCCGTCGATGGCGACCACGGGCAGCTCGAGCGCGTGGGCTCGTTCGTGACAGGTGGTCGACAGCAGCACCCACAGCCCGCAGGACAAGAGCCAGCAAGAAATGTGGGTCTGCGAGCTCATCGCAACGCGCCGATCGGACTGCGCAAGACTTGAAGATGGGTGAGCGCCACGGCCAGCGCGTCGGTCGCGTCTTCGGCAGGCAGTTCGCGCAAGCCGAGCAACGCGCCCACGAGCATCGCGACTTGCTGCTTTTCGGCCCGTCCTGCGCCCACCACCGAGCGTTTGACCACGGCCGGTGGATACGCAGAGACCGACAAGTTGGCTTGCGCCGCGGCCAACAGCGCCACCCCGCGCGCGTGACCAAGCATCAGCGCAGCCTGCGGATAGCGAGCAAAAAAGATGTCTTCGACTGCGACGGTGTGTGGAGCGTGAGCGGCGATCACTTCGCTGACACCCACATGAATGCCGTGCAGGCGCTCAGCGATGGGCGCCTTTTCGCGCACGCGAATCACGCCTGCGGCGATGCAGCGCGCGGTCTGTCCATTGAGCTCGACCACGCCCCAGCCCGTGCGGATGCTGCCGGGATCGAGGCCGAGCACGACGTGTTTCACGACAGGTTGGCCAGCGCTTCGTCCGACGGCTCGAGATCGGTGTAGACCTTCTGCACGTCGTCGTGGTCTTCGAGCGCTTCCATCAAGTTCATGCCCACCTCGGCATCACGTCCGCCGACCACTTTCGGTGTCTTGGGCAGCTTGGCGTGCTCGGCGTTCTCAGCGTGAATGCCGGCTTTTTCGAGCGCATCGCGCACGTGATCGAGCTCGGTGAAAGGCGTGATGATCGTCCAGCGTTCGCCATCGCCTTGCACGTCCTCGGCGCCGGCGCCGACCGCTACCTCGAACAGCTGCTCTTCGCTGGCGGAAGCATGAGCGAGCGTGATCACGCCTTTGGCATCGAACGCCCAAGTCGCCGAGCCGGCGGCGCCCATCTGGCCGCCGTGCTTATCGAAGATCTTGCGTAGCTCGGCCGCGGTGCGATTGCGATTGTCTGTCACGATGTCGCATAAAAACAGCGTTCCCGAAGGGCCTACGCCTTCGTAGGTGAGCTCTTCGTAGTTCACGCCTTCGAGCTCGCCGGTGCCCTTTTTGATGGCACGGCTGATGTTGTCGACAGGCATGTTGTTGATGCGCGCAAGGTCGAGCGCACGGCGCAAACGCGGATTGCCGCTCGGATCTCCCCCGCCCATGCGGGCAGCCACGGTGATCTCCTTGATCACCTTGGTGAAGATCTGGCCGCGCTTGGCGTCGACCGCACCCTTCTTGCGCTTGATGGTGGACCACTTGCTATGGCCGCTCATGAGCTCTGCTCCCTCGGCTGAGCACAGACGCAGCAGTCCGCCGCCCCTGTCGCCCGGACGCGCTCTATACCACCGCAGGTCTCGGCTGTGCACGAGGCTGCGCGCACACGGCCGATCCGCGATGCGCATTTGACCGACTGGTCGACCCGAAGCGAGGACCGTACGATTCGACCATGGGGCTCAATGATTTGTTTTCGCGGCGACTTTCGGGAACCGCACTCAAAGCTGCCGCGCGCGCCGTTCGACATCCGGCCGCTGCCGCGCTCGGCACGCGTATCTTGCGCCGCGAACTCGGCATCGATGCCTTGGCCGCACTGATCGAAGACGAAGAGGTCTTGGAACCTGCGATTTGGCCGCGTGAAGGCCGTGCACCTCGTACGCTCGAAGGCGGACTCGAAGCGCCCGCTTCGCCGCCGTGGGTGTGCACATCGGAGGCGTTCGTGCGTGCTTACCAAAGCGGCGTACGCCCCGAAGCCATCGTCGAGACGTTGTTCAGAGAAGCGCAGCGTTTGAAGCACGAAAAGCCGTGGCTGGCTTGTCTGTGGACGGCCGATGAAGTGACGGCGCGCGAAGCAGCGGCGGCATCCGGTGCACGCTATCGCGCAGGTCAACCGCTCGGACCGCTCGATGGAGTTCCCATCGTCGTAAAGGAGCAGATTGCCGTCAAAGGTTTGCCGCGCCGCTTGGGAGGCGAGCTGCCAGGCCCGTCGCCGCGCGATCAAGACGCAGCGCTCGTGGCGCGGCTGCGCCAAGCAGGGGCGATCATCCTCGGTCTGACGCAGATGACCGAGCTCGGCATGTCGCCGATCGGCATCAATCCGCAGCGTCCTGCCTTGCGCAATCCTCATCACGCGGAGCGAGCGGCGGGTGGAAGCTCCACCGGTTCAGCGGTGGCCACAGCGCTCGGTTTGTGTGCCATCGCGGTCGGCGCCGATGGCGGTGGATCGATTCGTACGCCAGCTGCGATGTGCGGCGTGTACGGGCTCAAACCGAGCTTTGGCCGCGTGCCACGCAGCGGCGACGCGTTTTCAGGGTCCGTCAATCACGTTGGCCCCATCGCCGCCAGCACGCGCGATTTGGCGCTGTTTCTCGATGCGACGCACGGTTTCGATCGAGACGATCCGTCGAGCTTGCGCGTGCCCGCCCCAGCGCAGCCTTTCGAGCATGCGCTCACGCGCAGTGTGAAGGGCTTGAAGATCGGCGTGTGCGAGGACGAGCTGCGCGATGCCGATCCGGCGATCACGAAGGCATGCGAAGCCGCTTTGCGGGCGCTCGAAGGTGAAGGCGCTGTTTTGGTCGATATCGACGTGCCGCTGCTGTCGCATGCAGCGGCGATCGGCACGCTCACGATCTCGGCCGAAGCGCACGCCACGCTCGCCCGCGCCTTCGCCCGTCATCGCGAACGTTTCAGTCCTGACCTGCAAGTGCTGATGGCGATCACGGCAACGCTGGAGGCCACGGATTACCTGCAAGCCCAAGCATTGCGCGAGCGACTGCGACGGCAGATGGCGCGCGCCTTTGCGGAAATGGATGTGCTGCTCCTGCCGACCAGCCAAAAGACGGCGCTGAAGATCGAAGCCGATGACGAGCGCACTGGACGCGTCGATGGCGCCGCCGTACGCGCGATGACGCGCTTTGCCTTTCTGGCCAATCTGACTGGTTTACCTGCTGGCACAGCTCCCGTCGGCCTCGATCCAGATGGCTTACCGATCGGCGTGCAGATCGTCGGCGACGCTTGGGACGAAGCGACCGTGCTTACGGTGATGGCCGCACTCGAACGCAGCGGCGCCGCGCGTTCGCCGAGGTCGCCCCATCACATTGGCGATGGCGTGCTTACGGTCGGTTGAGCGCGGGAGACCGCTTCCGTACCACGTACGGACGTGTCGGGAGGCAAGCCGGGCGCTGCTTTTGCGCGGTTTGGACGGCTGCGGCTCGCTGAGGACGGTGACCATCGTGAGCGAGCCCACGAAGCACAAAACC
>WUUC01038368.1_pt1 | contig 12962 bp, 12 predicted proteins | sample 6278441 | NCBI WGS metagenome assembly WUUC01 (sample SAMN13675441, study PRJNA597444) | soil metagenome | isolation source: soil | place: USA: Washington | collected 2017-10 | reverse complement strand
AAGGCGCGGACGGCCAGATCTATGCGATCGCGCAGGGCAACGTTGTGGTCGGCGGCGCCGGCGCTGCGGCTAACGGTGCGCAGACCCAGATCAATCATTTGAGCGTCGGCCGCATCTCGGCCGGTGCAACGGTCGAGCGTGCAGTGCCGTCGTCGTTGGGGCAGGGTAACGTCATTTTCCTGGAACTGAAGGACACCGACTTTTCGACCGCCAGCCGGGTGGTCGAAGCGGTCAACAAGAACTTTGGCTGGGATACCGCAGCGGCGCAGGATGGCCGTGTGATCCGGGTGCGTACGCCGGAAAACAGCGACCAGCGGGTGGCCTTTCTCGGCGCACTGGAAAGTCTCGATGTCACCCCGGCGCAAGTGGGTGCGAAAGTCATTCTCAACGCACGCACCGGCTCGGTCGTGATGAATCAGGCAGTCACGCTCGACAGTTGCGCGGTGTCGCACGGCAACCTGTCGGTAATCATCAATACCGATCCGGTCATTAGCCAGCCGGCCCCGTTGTCGGGCGGCCAGACCGTGGTTACCCAGCGTTCCCAGATCGAGATTAGCAAGGAACCCGGCAAGGTGATGGTGCTCAAGGGAGGCACATCGCTGGCCGACGTGGTCAAGGCACTCAACGCCATTGGCGCCACGCCGCAGGACCTGCTGGCGATTTTGCAGGCGATGAAAGCCGCAGGCTCTCTGCGCGCCGAGCTGGAAATTATCTAATTGCCGAACTCGCCGCCAAATGATTACGCCAACCAATCCTTCCCAGAACCTGGCCATTGATACCAAGGGCCTGGCGGAGCTGCGCCGCTCGGCGCAACAGAATTCTCCGGAAGCACTGAAATCGGCTGCCAGGCAATTCGAAGCATTGTTCATGAACATGATCATGAAAAGCATGCGCGAGGCAACACCGCAGGAAGGCATTTTCGACAACGACCAGAGCCGCATGTACACGTCGATGCTGGACCAGCAGGTCAGCCAGAATCTGGCCAATCGCGGCGTCGGATTGGCCGATATGCTGATCCGGCAATTGTCCGGCAGCCAGGGCGGCCAGGCGGTGCAGGGTGAGGAAGGCGATGGCACGGCGCGTTTTCATCGGGCGGCAAGCGTCGAAGCGCACAAATACAATCCCTGGCAACCGGCGGCTTTTTCGTCCGTTGCGCCTGCGGACGCGGCAAAGACGAGTGGGGATCAGCCCGCGCATGTGCAGGCATTCCGGAATCGTCTGGCAGCGCATGCCGAAGAGGCCAGCCGCACCACGGGCATCCCGGCCAGGTTCATGCTCGGACAAGCCGCGCTGGAAAGCGGCTGGGGCAGGAAAGAGATTCGCTTTGCCGACGGCAGCACCAGTCACAACCTGTTCGGCATCAAGGCCGGTCCGGGTTGGAAGGGCAAAGTGGTCGAGGCCGTTACCACCGAATATGTGGATGGCGTGGCCCAGAAGCGCGTCGAAAAATTCCGCGCGTACGACTCGTACGCCGATTCCTTCCGTGACTACGCCAACCTGCTGCGTAATAACCCTCGCTATGAAAAGGTATTGATCAATGCGACCGACGTGAACGGTTTCGCGCAGGGCCTGCAGCGCGCGGGTTATGCAACCGACCCGGATTACGCAGCCAAGCTGACCCGCATCATTACCCAAAACTTATCAGTCTGACATCCAATTCGCGCAACGAATTGTACAAGAGATGGATTTTTATTAATCCCGTCTCAAGTTTTTTGCCGGACTGCCGTTTACTCATACATCGCGACCCTACATAAAAAGCGAAATTATCATGGCCAATATCCTCAGCACTGCTAATAGCGCCCTTATAGCCGCTCAGGCCGGACTTGCTACAACCGGACACAATATCGCCAATGCCAAAACGCCAGGTTACAACCGGCAGTTGGTGATACAAGCGGCGGTCGCCGGGCAGAATGAGGGGGGCGGTTTTATCGGCAAGGGTACGACGATTGTTACGGTTAACAGGATTTATAACGAATATCTGGGCGATCAGCTGCGGTCGATCAACACTGTCAACGGGCAGCTCGACAGCCACTACGCCCAAGCCTCACGGATTAATAACCTGCTGGCCGATGCAACTTCGGGTCTGTCCCCGGTATTGCAGGATTTTTTCAAGAGCGTGCAGGCATTGACGGGCGACTCAAGCCTGAATCCGTCCCGCCAAGGAGTGCTGGCATCGGCCGAATCGCTCGCCGGTCGTTTTCAGAGCATGAACGGCCAACTGCAGCAGATGCGTGATGCGGTCAACGATCAGATCACGACCAGCGTCGGCACCATCAACTCCTATGCGGAGCAGATCGCGAAGCTGAACGAAGCGATCGGCATCGCACAGGGAGCCTCCGACGGCCAGCCGCCGAACGACCTGCTCGACCAGCGCGATTACCTGGTGAGCGAGTTGAGCAAGGAAGTCAAGGTTTCGGTCATTCAGGAAGGCACCAACTACAATCTTTTCATCGGCAATGGCCAGCCGATGGTGATCGGTACGAAAGCGTCGAAACTGCAAGCGATACCGTCAGCAACCGACGAAAGGCAACTGCAAGTCGGCTATGTGGCTGGCAGCAGCGGCATCGTGATCCCTCTCACCGAAGCCAGCCTGCCCGGGGGCAAGCTGGGCGGCCTGTTCGAATTCCGCTCCACGACGCTGGACAACGCGCAGAACGCGCTGGGCCGCATCGCGCTTGGCTTAGCCAGCACATTCAATGACCAGCACAGGCTGGGGCAGGATCAGAACGGCGCAATGGGCGGAGACTTCTTCTTCGAAGCGAACCCGGTGGTGAATGGCAGTAAATTCAATGTCGGCGTTCCTGCAGGAACGCCCGCTACCGTCGGCGCTACCATCGACGATGTGAGCAAGCTGACGGTCAGTAATTACAACTTCGGCCGTGACGCCAACGGTAATTACTTTGTCACACGGCTGTCCGACAACACGACGGTCTATTCGAATGCGGCTCCGCCGTCGGAGCCGATCGACGGGATCAACTTCAACATCACCGCTGGCACGATGGCCAATGGCGACTATTACCTGGTCAAACCGACCATCAATGGCGCTGCTTCCTTCAATGTGCTCGTGACCGACCAGGCCAACATCGCATCGGCAGTGCCGATCGCTACGAAATATGACATGGGCAATGCAGGTTCCGGTGCGATCAGCGCGGGATCGATCGACAAGAATTTCTTGCCCGCGATGGTATCGCCGCCGGTTACGCTGACCTATGTCGCCAATGTTCCGGCGACCAATCCTCCGACTGGCAGGTTGGACGGCTTGGCGGCATTCGAAGTCAAGGTAACCTCCTCTAACGGGACGTCCACCATTTATCCTCCGGGCGCGACGAATATTCCTTACGAGGCGGGCGCGACGATTACCTTCGGCGCTTCCCTGGCAGGACCTCCGGCCGATGTCGGCGGCATCACCGTTAAGCTTACCGGCATGCCGGTAAACGGCGACAAATTTACCATCAGCGCCAACCCGGATGCGCCCAGCGACAACCGCAACATGGCGCTGCTGGCTGCACTGCAATCCGCCAATACCCTGGTAAACGGCACTACCAGCTATCAAGGCGCATTCGGTCAATTGGTGAGCCAGGTGGGCAACAAGACACATGAACTGGAAGTGACCAAGGCTGCGCAAGACCAGCTGCTGAGCCAGGTGACTCAGACGCAGCAGTCGCAGTCGGGAGTCAATCTCGATGAGGAAGCGACCAATCTCATCTACTATCAGCAGGCTTACCAGGCTGCGGCGAAATTGATGCAGACGGTAAAGGAAATGTTCGATGTCCTTACCTCATTGGGCAATTGATCTCGCTCGGGAATGCGGCAAAAGCATGAAGTTCAAATTTAGGTGAATCGATAGGAGCATGTAATCATGCGCATCAGCACGAATACGATATTCCAAATGGGGTCGAGCCGGCTCAGCGAGTTGCAGTCAGGGCTGGTGAAGCTGCAGCAGCAACTGGCGACGCAGCGCCGCGTGCTGACGCCGGCTGACGATCCTGTTGCAGCTGCCACCGCGCTGGGGGTGACGCAGTCGCTGTCCATGAATGAGCAGTTCGGACTCAATCGCCAGGCGGCAAAAAGTGCCCTGGGCCAGGAAGAAAGCGTCTTGGGCAGCGTCACCGAACTGTTGCAGGGTGTGAAGGACCTGATCGTGACCGGCGGTAACGGTGCGATCGAGGATGAGCAGCGCCAGTATCTGGTAGCAGAATTGCGAGGCCGTTTCGACCAGCTGCTGGGCCTTGCCAATAGTCGTGACGGCTCCGGCAACTACATGTTCGGCGGCTTCAAGACTGCCTCTGCGCCGTTCTCCCAGACGTTGACCGGTGCTCAATATAACGGCGATCAAGGGCAACGGATGCTGCAGGTCGGCGCGTCGCGCTACCTTCCGCTCAACGATACCGGCAACTCGATATTCGAGAAAATCAAGACCGGCAACGGCACGTTCGTTACTGGGCAGTCGAACAGGTTCGATACGACTGTGTCGCCGCCCGTTGCGATTGCTCCGGCAGCGCCAAACAGCGGCTCCGGCATCGTCGGCACAGGTGCCGTTATCGACGCAACGAAACTGACGGGACACGATTACAGTGTTGTTTTTTCCGTTATCCCATCCGCGGTTCCTGCTACTGAGTTCACCCAGAATACGGTAAGTTATGCGGTGAAGGACGAGACTACCGGCCTTTTCTGGAACAGTGCGACCAGCACCTGGGATGCAGCGCTTCCTGCTCCGGTTCCCGGCGCGGTTCCGGCGGCTCCCTGGACACCTTATGTCAGTGGTCAGGCGATTACTTTCGACGGCATGCAGATCGATGTCACTGGCAAGCCGGCCGATGGCGATTCGTTCTCCGTCAAGCCTAGCCGCAATCAAAGTGTTTTCGCTACGATCAACGACCTGATCACGACGTTGGAGTCAGGCAGCGCCGGAGCGACAGGCCAGGCAAATCTGACCAACGGACTCAATGCCGCCAACAACAATATCGACAACGCGCTGGACAACCTGTTGAATGTGCGTGCGGCAATCGGAACGCGCCTGAACGAAATCGACGCGCTCGACAGCGGCGGGGAAGACCTGAACATTCAGTACACTGAAACCTTGCGCGTGCTGCAGGAGATCGACATGGCGGAAACGATTTCCAGCTTCACGCAGCAGCAGCTCACGCTGGAGGCCGCGCAGAAATCGTTCATGAGCATATCCCGCCTGTCGCTATTCGATCATATTTGAGATCGCAGTCCTGTGAGGGCACGAATGAAAAAAGGGGCAGGATATGCCCCTTTTTTCATTGGGAGGGTGCCGCAACGCTAACGGGGTACCGGTAACATCGCCGTCGTGATCTGCTGGATGGCGCCAATGCTTTCCTGCAATAGTTTTACCATCGGCGTGGCAAGATAGGGCAGGGACAGCGCAATCATGACGAAACCCACGCCGATCGTGATCGGAAAACCGATGCCGAAAAGATTCAGCGTAGGCGCAGCGCGCGTGAGAATGCCGAGCGCGATATTGGTAATCAATAACGCTGCAACGATCGGCAGCGCCAGCTGGATGCCCGCGCTGAAGACCCGTCCGCCCCAGATGGCGACTTGTTGAAAACCGCCGTCGTTCAAGCCGGCCGCCGTGATCGGCAAGCTGGCAAAGCTTTGCGCCAGCGTCGACAGCAGGACGAGATGCAGGTTGCTTGCCAGGTACACCATCATCATCAACAGCGCCAGGAACTGGCTGATGGCCGAAGAGCGACCGCGCGTCTGCGGATCGAAAAAGACCGCGAAACCCAGACCCATCGTCATACTGCTGATTTCACCCGCCATCTCGACTGCCGCAAATACGATGCGCATCGCGAAACCCATCGCCGCACCGATGACGAGTTGCTGAAACAGGATCAGAAAGCCAGGCAACGACATCGGATCCATGGCGGGCACGGCAGGTACCGAAGGGGCGATGACGATTGCCAGCAGGGTGCCCAGACCGATCTTCACCCGCGCCGGAACACTGACATTGCCGAACAGCGGTGCGACCGAAATCAAGCCGAGTATGCGCGTCAGCGGCCAGAGGAAGGAAGCGACCAGGGTTTGGAGCTCGGCGCTGGTGATGGAAATCATGATGCGAAGAACTCGCTAATCGCATCAGGAGTGACGCGGCGGCAAATCATGGAAGAGAGAATGCCACTGGATTCCGGCGCTTGGCGGAAAGACAGTGATATGGGAGCAGGCATGTGATGAATCGAAGATGCTGATGGCAGTGAGCCTATCCCACCATCCCCGGAATATTGGTCAATACCTGTCTCATGTAATCCAGCATGATCGTCAACATCCAAGGCCCCGCCACCACCAGCGCCACAAAGACGCCGATCAGCTTGGGAATGAACGACAAGGTCGTTTCGTTGATCTGCGTCGCCGCTTGAAAGATACTTACGATCAAACCGATGCCGAGCGCCACCAGCAGCAGCGGTGCCGACACCATCAGGGTTACTTCCATGGCATGGCGCCCAAGAGTCATGACGCTTTCGGGAGTCATTCGAAATCCTTGTCAACGTATGTGGGAATCATGGATAAAAACTTTGCGCGAGCGAACCTATCAACAGTTGCCAGCCATCGACCAGCACGAATAGCATCAGCTTGAACGGCAGTGACACGATCGCCGGCGACATCATCATCATACCCATCGACATCAACACGCTGGCCACCACCATGTCGATGATCAGAAATGGAATGAAGATCGCAAAACTGATCTGGAAAGCGGTCTTCAATTCGCTCGTGACGAAGGCCGGCACCAGCACGCGCAATGGCACCTCCTCGGGGCCGTTCAGCGCAGGGCCGTTGGACATCTTTACGTACAGGGCCAGATCCGCTTCCCGCGTCTGCTTGAGCATGAACGACTTCAGCGGCGCGGCGCCCCTGTCGAGCGCCTGCTGCATTGTGATCTTGTTCTCCGAATACGGTTGATAGGCATCGACATATATCTTGTCGAATACCGGGCCCATTACGAAGAACGTCAGGAAAAGGGCAAGGCCGATCATCACCTGGTTCGGCGGCGCGGTCTGCGTGCCGAGCGCTTGCCGCAGCAGCGACAGCACAATGATGATACGGGTGAAACTGGTCATCATCATCAATGCCGCCGGCAGGAACGACAGGCCGGTCAACAGCAACAGCGTCTGCAAACTGAGCGAGTAGGTCTGGCTGCCGCCTGGCCCCGGGGTGCTGGTCAGGGCCGGCAATCCGCCTTGCTGTGCCATCGCGAGCATGGGCAGGCCTAGCAACACGACAGGCAGTAATGGCTTCAGCCATGCTGCTTTCAACAAATACTTATTGGCCATTACGTTTATCGATGGTTTGTTTCAGCCATGCCGAGAAATTCTTGGCAACCGGTGCAGCTTCCGATTCGGCGACGTTTTCCTGTCGCGGCATGGTCGAGAGAGTATTGACGCGTCCCGGCGCGACGCCGACCACGATCCACTGGTCGGCAACTTCAACGACCAGGATGCGCTCGCGCGTGCCGACATTGACGCCGCCGATGATTTTCACTGTGCCGGCGAAAGTGGTTTTTGCCAGACCGAATCGACGCAGCATCCAGGCTGCGCCTGCCATCAACCCGAGGACGACGATCAATCCCAGCAAGACCTGGAACAGGCTGCCGGCGGAAGCCGGGCCGGCCTGTTCGGCGGCGGCATGGGCACTGCCACCGATACACAGCGCAACAGGAGAAAGCAGTGCTGGAAGACGGATTTGCATCGTTTATTTATTCAGTTTTCTGATGCGTTCGGACGGGCTGATGATGTCGGTCAGGCGAATACCAAACTTGTCATTGACCACGACCACTTCGCCTTGCGCAATCAGGCAGCCGTTGACCAGCACGTCCATCGGCTCGCCGGCCAGGCCGTCGAGTTCCACCACCGAACCCTGCGCCAGTTGCAGCAGGTTCTTGATCGCAATCTTGGTGCGTCCGAGTTCGACGGTGAGTTGCACCGGGATGTCGAGAATGAAGTCGATATCGTTGTGCGAACCTGTCTTGATGCTGGGCGAGGAAAAATCCTGAAACGGTGCGATGACCGGTTCTTTGGATTGCGCTGCGGCCGCTTCGGTTTTTGCCTGTTCTGCCAGCGCCGCGCCCCAATCGTCGTCTGCTCCTGTTTGCGAGTTGGTGTCGTCAGACATCGTTCTCTCCTTCTGGTGATGGGGTTTCTAGGGACGTGGTTTTTTCCAGATGCACATCGTCGTCGGCAAGCGATCCGGATTCGCGCAATCTGCGCAGCGATTCGTGGCCGCGCAGCGAGTCGTTTGCGCTGAAGATCAATTTTTGAATACGCAATGCGTACTGCCCGTTCGACTGGCCATAACCGCATTCGAGCACCGGGACGCCATCCACGGTGGCCGATATCGGATCAGGCACGGAGATGGGAATCACGTCTCCGGCCTTCATGCTCAAAATGTCGCCGAAGGTCAGCTTGGCGGTGCCGAGATTGGCGACGAGTTCCACTTCGGCAGTCTTGATCTGCTGCTTGAGCAGCCGGATCCAGCGCTTGTCCATCTCCAGCGTTTCACCTTGCAGACTGCTGGTCAGGATGTCGCGGATCGGCTCGATCGTCGAATAGGGCGTGCAGAAATGCATTTCGCCGCTGACCGGGCCGAGTTCGATTGTGAACGTGGTGGTGACAACTACCTCGTTCGGCGTTGCGATGTTGGCGAATTGCGTGTTCATTTCCGAGCGGATGTACTCGAACTGAATCGGATACGCCGGCTCCCATGACTTGGCATAGGTTTCGAACACGATGTTCAGGATGCGCTGGATGATGCGATGTTCTGTCTGCGTGAATTCACGGCCTTCCACACGGGTATGAAAGCGTCCGTCGCCGCCGAACATGTTGTCAACCAGCAGAAACACCAGGCTGGGGTCGAACACCATCAGCACGGTGCCGCGCAACGGCTTCATGTGAACCAGATTGAGATTGGTCGGCACTACCAGGTTGCGGATGAACTCGCTGTATTTGGAAACCCGCACCGGGCCGATCGATACTTCAGCGGCACGATGCAGAAAGTTGAACAGGCTGATCCGGAACAAACGCGCGAAGCGCTCATTGATGATCTCGAGCGTCGGCATACGGCCGCGCACGATCCGTTCCTGGGTTGCCAGGTTGTATGGGCGCACGCCCGATGTATCCACCGGCGTATGCGCTTCATCCTGGTCGCCGGTGACGCCTTTCAGTAGCGCATCGACTTCTTCTTGCGAAAGAAAGTTCTCTGCCATAGTCGTTACTGAACAACGAAGGAGGTGAAGAATACGTCGGTTACGTCCTGCTTCGGGCCGTCGGGAGTGAATGGCTCTCTCATCGTATCGATGATTTCGGAAGCCAGTTTCTTTTTGCCTTCCACGGTCAGTATTTCGGACGCCTTTTTACTGGAGAGCAGCAAAAGCAGACGATTGCGTACCTGTGGCATATGCAGCTTGATCACGTCGATCTGCGACTGGTCGCCGACCTGTAGCGTCAGATTCGCTTGCAGGAACTGCTGGGCCTCGTCGAATTGCAGATTGACCGTAAACGTTTCCAGGCTCATGAACACCGGCGGCTTCGATGCCATCGGCTTGGCTGCAGCAGCCAGCGGTGCCGCGCCTAATTTGCCCTGGGTCAGAAAATACATCGCACCTGCGCCGCCGGCGGCCAATACCAGCACTACGGCTACGATGATGAAAAGTATGTTTTTGGATTTTTTAGGTTCGGCACTTTCTGCAGCCGGGGCGTTTTTGGGTGCTGCTTTTGAAGCGGTCGCCATCGGGAATCCTCTTTAACGGCACTAGATCATGGGGTTGTAAGCATTATCAAAAAAAATGCCGGAACAGAATGCGGGGAAAAGAGGGGGGAAGATGGTGTATATCTAGGCATGTAGGTGAAAATCGGTCGTGGTGTTGGAAAGGGAGTCGATATCAGGGAATTGATTCGGGGATGTTCGTAGAAGTGTCATAGCCGTCACTCCTGCAAAAGCAGAAATACAGCGGCGTTCCCCGCTTAACACTTGTAATCCTTCGCAGGGACATGTCGGGCCACCCCCCCGGCATGTCTCAACGAAGAGAATGAAGAGAAAAGTGTTGTATTACCGCAGAAAAAGCGGTGAGGCTACGTCGTCGAGATCAAGCAAACGTATCGACCAAACCATTCCCGCTTGAAATCGCCTCGGTCCGGGTAACCCGTGCCATGGCCTCGGGAGCATCGTCATCTCCACCGCGTCCGGAAGACCGTGAAGAAGATGCCTGCCGCTCACCGAATCCGCCTTGCTGTTGATTCGGGCTGCCGGCGCTGACGTTGGCCTGGCCGAGCTGGATGCCTGCCTCGCCCAGCATGTCACGCAGTTTCGGCATGGCGTTTTCAAGTGCCTGGCGCACTTCGGGCTGGGCGGCGGTGAAATTGGCGGTGGCCTGGTTGTTGGAGACGTTCAGGACCACTTGCAGGGGACCGAGATCGGGCGGGTTGAGCGTCAATGAGGCGCTCTGATGCGAGCCGGCGACCATCCAGACGACTTTCTGGCCCAATGCCTGATCCCAGCCGGAGCTGCCGACGCGCGGTGCAAGGCGGTCTGCCATCTGGGTGGCAGCGGCCTGTGCCTTCTGCAGCGGTGCTTGCGCCTGTGCGGCGATATTGACAGGCGCCGCGACAGGTTGCGCATCGGGTGCTGTCTTGGCCGCGCGCACTTCCGATGCGGACTGCTGGGCCGCTACAGTTTCGGTTTCGGTTTGAGCGGATGCCATTGCTCCGGCACCGTTGCCGATCTCCGTGGAGGCCTTGGTTTTTGCCTCCCTGGCCTCCTTGCCGTCCTTGGACTGCGCGAGGGCGGCATCGAAGGCGTTCGAATCGGCGGATGCATCCTTGTCCTTCGAGACGAGCTCCGCGCGGCCGTCGAGCAATTCGATCTTGCCTGTGCTTGCGGCTGTGTCGCTCTGTTGTCCTGCTTCGACAACCTGTGCCGCGTCGGCAGCGGACGGTACGCCGCTTGCTTGCGCCGTTAGCATCGCCAGCGCTGCTTCGGCGGATTTTGCCGAGCCGGGCAATGCTGCGTCGCTGTCCTGTGTGCTTTCGTCGGCGGCAGGTGCGTTTGCCGCTTGTGCCGTCGCGGGTTGATTCAGATTGGCGACCAAGGCCAGCAACTCCTCAGCGACAGTTGCCGCTTCGGCTGTTGTCGTTTCTTCCTTTTCTGCCTCGGGATCGGCCTTGCTTTCCTCAACGGCGCTTGCTTCGCCATCGCCAGCGGGCTTGGCCTTGCTCTCTTCGGCGGAAGCCGTTTGGGCTTCCCGGGATGCGTTCGCCTTATTATCTGCATGCGCCGCCGGCTTGCCGGTTTGGGTGGCTGCTTTCGCGCCTTGCGGAGCCGGACTGGCGGGCGCATTGTCTTTCATGGCCGGTCTGCTCTGTTCGGCGCTGCCGCGGTCCGCAAGCTCTCGCGACAAAACCTGGTTGAACAGGATGTCGGGCGATGCACTGGGCGGTTTCGCGGGCGACTTGATGCCTGAGGTAACAGTCGGATTGGTGATGGCTGATGTTTTCATGATATGCGCCGCTATTACCGTTTGTAGAGCAAAGCTCTTGCTGCAAATTCGTCCGTCTGCTTCTGTTCACGACGGGCCTGCTTCAATAGTTGCGCGCTCATTGCGCGAGTGGCGAGCGTGTCATAGGACAGGCGCTTGCGTTCGCTGCTTTGCCACGCGGTGCGCTCATTGCTGACACGTCTTTGCGAATCCTGCACCACTTTCTGCTGGCTCGCGATCGCATCGTCGAGCTTGTCGAGAAACATCTGGAAATTGCGATATCCGGACGCCGTTAGCCCGGTGGCTGCGCTCGACCGCAAGCGGGCCGCATAGTCGTCGCGATACTGCATCAGCAACTGCAGTTTCTGCTGCGCGTCGTCGCCAGCTTTCACAGCCTTTCCCAGTCGCTTGGCGGCTTCGTCGGACTGCCTCGTTGTCAGTTCGATAAGTGTGTCGAGTGCGGAAAGTTGAGCCATGATAACGATTGTATTTTCCGCACGACGCGTTCAATCACTGGAATAGAGCGGTAAGTTGCCCCAAGCTCTCCTCAAGACCGGCCTGTTCGGTGATGTCCTGTTGCAAAAATTGCTCGATTTTTGTGTGACGTGCGATTGCCTCATCAATCACGGGATCGGAACCTGCGCTGTAGGCGCCCACGCTGATCAGGTCGCGGCTGCGCTGATAGGACGCAGTCAGCTTTTTCAGGCGGCGTGCCAGCTTCTGGTGATCGTGCGAGGTAATGCTGTGCATCGCCCGGCTGATCGACTGCTCGATGTCGATGGCAGGATAGTGGCCTGCTTCCGCCAATTGGCGGTTGAGTACGATGTGGCCGTCCAGAATCGCTCGTGCGGCATCCGCAATCGGATCCTGCTGGTCGTCGCCTTCGGTCAGGACGGTGTAGAACGCGGTAATCGACCCGCCGCCGTCCTTGCCGTTCCCGGCGCGCTCGACCAGGGCTGGCAGCTTGGCGAACACCGACGGCGGATAACCTTTGGTGGCAGGAGGCTCGCCGATGGCAAGCGCGATTTCCCGCTGCGCCATGGCGTAGCGGGTGAGCGAATCCACGATCAGCAGAACGTTCTTGCCTTCGTCGCGGAAGTGCTCGGCAATCGAGGTTGCATAGGCCGTGCCTTGCAGGCGCATCAGCGGTGAGGTATCGGCCGGGGCGGCGACCACGACGGAGCGGGCCAGACCTTCCGAGCCGAGGATTTGCTCGATGAATTCCTTGACTTCGCGACCTCGTTCGCCGATCAGGCCGACCACGATTACGTCTGCGGTGGTATAACGCGCCATCATGCCGAGCAGCACCGATTTACCGACGCCGGAACCCGCAAACAAGCCCATGCGCTGGCCGCGCCCGACTGTCAGCATGCTGTTGATGGCACGCACGCCGACGTCGAGAATGTCGCTGATCGGCGCACGTTGCAGCGGATTGATGGCGCGCACGTTCAATGGCGCTACATGTGCGTTG
>WUUC01123007.1_pt1 | contig 12964 bp, 11 predicted proteins | sample 6278441 | NCBI WGS metagenome assembly WUUC01 (sample SAMN13675441, study PRJNA597444) | soil metagenome | isolation source: soil | place: USA: Washington | collected 2017-10 | reverse complement strand
GGACCTGGAAATTCACCTGTAGTGTCCGCCTTCAGGCGGACCTGGAAGTCTACGATGCCCGTTCTCGAGAGCTTCACGCTTGCGTTCGGCGCGCTGCAGCGTAACGGGCTGCGATCCATCCTCGCCCTCCTGGGGATCACGATCGGCGTCGCCGCGGTGCTCACGATGGTGGCGGTGGGCAGCGGCGCGCGGGCGTCGATCGAGTACCAGGTGGCGGCCGCCGGTATGAACGTCGTGACGGTCACCGCCGGCAACTACCGGATGAAAGGCGAGGACGGCGGAGATGTGGGCGCCGACCACGCGCGCGTCGAGCGGCCGATGCCGCCGATCCGCTTCGTGCTGCACCCCGAGGACGATCCGATGGAGAAGCACAACCACCCGACGGCCAGGGAACGCCTCGGAGATTCCGCGGCGGGTCTGGGCGCCGCGGCGACGCTCACTCGCGACGACGCGGACGCGATTCGGCGGCAGGTGCGGGGCGTTCAATACGTCGCCGCCGCCGTCCACGAATCGGCGCGCGTCGTGTCGGGCGACCGCCGGTGGTTCACCCGCCTGCACGGAACGGAGGCGGAACTGGCGTCGATCCGGCGCGCCTGGACGATCGCGCAGGGGCGTTTCTTCAGCGACCGTGAGTCGCGGCGCGGAGATCAAGTGGTCGTGCTCGGCAGCGTCGTGCGCGACAAGCTGTTCGGTCCCGCGGTCGATCCAGTCGCTACCGAGGTCCGAATCTGGAATCAGCCGTTCCGCGTCGTCGGCGTCGTCGCCGGCACGAGCTGGATGGCAGCCGGCGCAGTGGGCGACGACCAGTTCGACGCCGTCTACGTGCCGGTCGCCGCGGTGCACCGTCTGCTGAATCTCTCGAAGCTGAACACGATCACCATCAGCGCTCGGTCCGCCGGAGAGACGACCGAAGTGTCGCGCCGCGTAACGGCGCTGCTGCGCGCGCGGCACGGCATCGGCGAGGCCGAGCCGGACGACTTCGTCGTCCGGACGCAGGCGAGCACGGCGCTCGGGAAAGGCATGAACCAGCAGGTGGCACGCGCGATCGCCGGCAACGTGCCGGGGCTCGAGCAGGTCACCCTCGAGCAGTTGTCCACGACGCTCGAGCGTTCGAGCCGCACGATGACGGCGCTGCTGGCGAGCGTGGCGGGTGTGTCGCTGCTCGTCGGCGGGATCGGCGTGATGAACATCATGCTGCTCTCGGTCACAGAACGGACCCGCGAGATCGGGCTGCGCATGGCGGTCGGCGCGCGCGCGAAGGACGTGCTCGTGCAGTTTCTCGCGGAGGCGGTGACGCTCAGCGCGGTCGGCGGGCTCGTCGGAGTCGCGATCGCGCTGGCCGCAACGGTTGGCGTCCGGTTGTTGCTGCGCTGGTCGGCCGTCGTCTCGCCCATCGCCATCCTGGTCGCCGTGGGTGTAGCCGGTGCGGTGGGCGTCTTTTTCGGATTGTATCCGGCGAGGCGCGCCGCACGGCTCGATCCGATCGAAGCGCTCCGGTTCGAGTAGCGTGGTTTGAGACAGGAGCATCGATGATTGTCGTCAGCAGCTTCGGTCTCGCGCTCAAGGCGCTCGGCCGGAACGCGCTGCGCACGTTTCTCACCATGCTCGGCATGATCATCGGCGTCGCGGCTGTGATGACGATGGTCGCGCTCGGCAACGGGGCGCAGGCATCGGTCGAGGACGAGATGAAGTCTGCCGGCACGAACCTCGTCTACATCAGCGCCGGCAACTACGTGCGCGGCGGCGATCACATCAACGTGGCGTCGGGCCTCGGGGCGGCGACGACGCTCGTGCTGGATGATGGATTCGCGATCGTGCAGCAGGTGAAGGGCATCAAGCACTGGATTCCCGGCATCGGCGACCGGGCGCCGATGAACGCCGAGGGACGCCAGTACTTCGGGCGCGTGCTCGGCACCGGACCCGAAGCGGCCGCGGTGTACTCCTGGACCTTGCCGCGCGGCGCCATGTTCACACCCGCCGACGCGGAGCGGGCGGCGCGTGTCGCGGTGGTTGGCGCGATTGCGGCCGGGCGGCTCTTCGGACCCGGCGTGGACCCGGTCGGCCGCACCTTGCGCATCCGCGGCGAGACGTTCCGCGTCGTCGGTGTGACGGCAAGCCGGATCGACGATCAAGCGGAGTCGGTGTTCGTGCCTTACCTCGTGCTGCAGCAGATGAAGGGCGTGATGCACCTCGACACGATCATCCTCGCGGCGGAGCAGGCGGGGGAGGCGTCGCGGATCGCGGGAGAAGCCGCCGCGGTGTTGCGAAAGCGGCACGGCCTCGGAGGCGACGGGAAGGCGCCGTCTGGCGTCCCGGACGATTTCACGATCAAGACGGAGGCGGCCAGGGCGCTCATGAAGGGGTTGTATACGTCGGCCGCGGTGTTCGTCCTCGCGAACCTGCCGCAGCTCGATCAGATCACGCTCGAGGAAATGGCCGGCACGCTCCAACAGACGAGCCGCACGCTGACGGCGCTACTCGCGAGCATTGCCGCGATCTCGCTCATCGTCGGCGGCATCGGGATCATGAACATCATGCTCGTCTCGGTGACCGAACGGACGCGGGAGATCGGCCTGCGGATGGCGGTCGGTGCGCGCGGCCGAGACGTGCTGGTGCAGTTCCTCGTCGAAGCGGTTGCGCTGAGCGTTCTGGGCGGGCTGATCGGTGTGGCTTGTGGGTTCGCCGCCTCCGGTGCGACGACCCGCCTGCTCGAGTGGCGCACGGTCGTGTCGCCGGCCGCAGTGGGGCTGGCGTTCGGCACCGCGGTGATCGTCGGCGTGTTCTCCGGGTTCTATCCGGCCAGGTGCGCGTCGCGGCTCGATCCGATCGACGCGCTTCGGTCCGAGTAGGCAAGCAGTGTCCGCCTTCAGGGGGGACGAAAGTCGTGTCCGCCTTTAGGCGGACCTGACGGCCGCTAAAGCGGCCACTACGTACCGACAACCCGTGGTCAACGTACTCACGCGATCGGCTCGCGGTCGCGCAAGGAAGGGGTGTGTGTATGCGACGGCTCGTCATCCTCGTTTGTGCGGCGGGAATCGGGGCGGCGTGCTCGGGGACGCCAGCGATGGAGGCCGGCGAGGTCGGGCGTGCCGCGCCGTCCGCGCCGGCCCTCGGCATCCGTCCCGGCGGCGACACGGAGATCCAACCCGATCTCGCGATGGTTCAATCGGAGGAACTGAAGAAGATCTACTCGTATATCGACGACCACATCGACGAGCACGTGCAGAACCTGCAGAGATGGATTCAGCAGCCAAGCATCTCGAACTCCGGCGAGGGCATCCCTGAATCGGCCGAAATGGTGAAGGGTTTCTGGGAGCAGCTCGGATGCCAGGAGACCCGCGTGTATGACGTCGGCATGACCGAATACCGCTCGCAAGGCAATCCGGTGGTCTACGCGAAGTGCGATGAGGGCGCGCCGCGCACGCTGCTCATTTATTGGATGTACGACACGATGCCCGTGACGCAGCCGGACGCGTGGGTGGCGCCACCCTTCGAAGGCCGCCTGGTCGAGCAGCCCCCGTTCAAGAAGGTGATGATCGGCCGCGGCACGAACAACTCCAAGGGCGGGCAGATGGCGATGTGGAACACCCTCATGGCGATCAAGGCGGTGTCCGGCAAGCTGCCGGTCAACCTGATCGTCGTCGCGGAAGGCGACGAGGAGCGGATGTCGATCGGCCTTCGCAAGTTCGTGCGCGAAAACCAGCACCTGTTCAAAGGCGCCGAGGCACTGTGGCGCGACGGCGGCCAGAGCTTCTCGGGCCGCAGCGGCATCAATGCGGGCGATTCGGAGGGCTGCGTGTACGTCGAAATCACCACGAGCGGCACGCGGTGGGGCCGGGGACCGACCGTCTCCGACATTCACGGCGGCAACAAGCGCAGCGTGGACAGCCCTGCGTGGCGCCACATCAAGATGCTCGCTTCACTGGTCTCGGACGACGGAAACACCGCAAAGATCGACGGATTCTACGACGATGCGATCCCGTTCACGAAGGAGCAGATGGCGCGCTTCAAGGAGCAGGCGGCGTTCATCGACATGGAAGAAGCGGCGCAGAACCTCGGCGTCGCGCGCTTCATCGCCGACAATCCGGTGGACTACCTGCGCGATCGCAACTGGATCTCCTTCAATCTCGACGGCATCTGGGGCGGAAACATGTACGCGGGCGGCGCCGGCGCGATCCTGCCCAACAGAATCACGTCGAAGCACAACATCCGGTACGTGCCGAACATGAAAGGCCCGGATCTCGTGGAGAAGATGAAACGGCAGCTGATTGCGAACGGCTATCCCGACGTCGAGGTGAAGGTGATCGGCGACGTGCCCTGGCGGGAAGCGCCGCTCGCGGGAGACCTGCCGAAAGCGCAGGCGCGCGCGCTCGACATCTTCAAGGTGCCCTACAACAAGCCGAAGGAGCTCGAGGTGATGACGGCGCCGTACTGGCCGGCCTACCTGTTCACCGAAGGCGACCTGCAGATTCCCATATCGAGCGGCGGCGTCGGCTACGGCGGCAACTCGCACGCGGCGAACGAGTTCATCGTCATCGAGGGGGCCGGGCTCGTCTACGGATACGCAGGGCAGGAGAAGGTGCTGGCGACGGAGTTGTACAACTTCGCGGGGCTGAACTAGCACTCACAAAGGGCACAAAGGATACAAGGACACGAAGGTTACAAAGGACACAGACGATGATGTCGATCTCACGCAAATGGATCTGGACGCGCGTGCTGGCCGCGTCGGCAGATGGTCTAGAAGACGGCCGTCGTGCCGAAATGCACGCGCGTCGAGCCGCCGAGGCCGCGCGCCACGGCGAGATGGAGGCGGAACACCGTCGCCGCAAACCAGACGCTGGCGCCCGCACCGCGGTAGAACCGCTGGTCGCTGAGGCGCCGCCCCTTCGAGTAGACCGTTCCAGCATCGAAGAACCCGCTGATGCCCAGCTTCCCGATGCTCATCGGCGAAGTGAGGGGGACGCGCACTTCCGCGGACGTCGCGAGCAGCGTGTCTCCGATGGCCGTGGCCGCCCGGAACCCTCTCACGTTCGCAGTTCCCCCGAGCATGGGCTGCATGTATGGAGGCAGCGGCCGATTCGAGTCCTGTCGTGCGGCGCGAACTTCCAGCACGCTCTGGCCGACGACGCCCATGTACCCTCGCGCTTCGAGGAGCGTCCGGCGGGCCGGCGCCTCGCCTTCGACGGCGATGCGATCCACCGACGCCCGCGCGAACACGGCATTGCGCGCGAGCACCGGGTCCACGCGCGTGTCGAACACGATGTCGGCTCCCAACTCTCGAACGTCGTCGCGCCGGTCCTGAAACGACACGCGCTGCCACGCGCCGGTCGCTCCAGCGCGGAACGAGCGGCCGATCTCGCGCTCGCCGCGCAACCAGACACGACGGCGATCGTCATGGATCTCGAAGAAAGGGTGCTCCCGGCGCGAGACCGACGCTCCCGCTCGAACACCGGCGGACGCGCCGATGCTCTTGTCGAGCTCGATCGCCGCACGCTTGTCGCCTCCCCAGGTGGCCGGGAACGACATGCGGCTTCGCGCGCCGAGCAGGTCGGGAAACGCGACCCGAACACCGTATGACAGGCCGTATCCGTCCTCGTAGTCGAACAGCGGGAGAAACATGAACGGTAGCGAGCGGTTCCTGACGGCCTGGGCCGGCGCGCCGTCGCGAGGAGGCCGAACTTCGACACGGCCCTCGTCCACCACGATCACCAGAACGATCTGCGACGGATCTGCGATCGACGCGAAGCGCTCCAGCACCTCGATCTGCTCGAAACGACCGGTGCTCCGCAGACGGTCTGCCATCTCTCCTGCCGTCCGCTCGCCGAGGATCATCCCGGGCTGGACACCGGCCAGGCGCACGATCTCGTCGTCCGGCGTGAGGGTGTTTCCCTGCACGCTGACCGCGACGACGTGCCGGACCGGGGTTTGAAGATTGGCTGCTGCCTGCTCGCTGGACCCGAGCGCCATCGATAACACGATGGCGGTGAGCATCAGCGCGGTTCCGGTATGCCGATCCGCGTATTCACCTCGGCGCGGCGGTAGTCGGCGTATTCGAGGGCGTAGCGCACGTTGACCTCGCCGATCGCAAGCGTCAGCGCGATGTGCATGTCGAGCGTTCTGGGCAGCCACACCTCGGGGAACGGCTGCCCCATGGTCATCGAGGCGCGCACGCTGCCGACGCGCACGAGCCATTGACCGGGAAGGAAATCCCAGCCGAGGTCGTCGAACGTGTACTTCAGGATCTGATGCGATCCGGGCTCGATCCACAGCGTCACGCGCGACGCCTTGTTCATCAGCCGGCGGAGTTCTGCGGCATACGCCTCGTCATCGCAGACGCCGGCGCACCGGCCGCCGCCGTTGCGGCCTCTCTCGCGCTCGGGCGCGAACAACTTGCGCGGGTAGTACTCGATGCGGAGCACGTCGCGCTCCTCGAGCGTCTCACGTCCGACGAGCGCATACCGTCCCTCGTCGAACTTGAATCGCAGAAAATACGCCGACGAGATGAAATCAGGCTGGCGTGTCTGCCGGATCAGGCTGTCGATGTCGGCGGGCGCCGCATCCACCGGCGCGGCATCGGTCGATCCGGTTCCGCCGGCCGCCCGTTCCGCGGCCCGCCTGTCGCGCTCTTTCGTGCGCCGGAGGAAATCCGCTTCGTACTTGCGGCGATCGCTCTCGCCGATCGTGACGCCGTTCGCGCTGAGCGGGCTGCGCACGAAGAACCCGTCGCGGAGGTACCACGTATATTCACGCCGGTCGCCCCAGAGCGGCGCACCCGAAGGGCCGCGAACATCGACGGTTTCGCGCTCGTCGAGGACGTACTGCTGAAGCTTTCTCCAGTTGTCGTCGCGGCGCTCCAGCACCTGCTTCATGAACGCGTCGAGGTCGGTCTGGGCGGTCGGAACCGCACCCGAACACACCAGGACCCCGGCGGCGAGGAGGGCCAGGAGTCGGCTCATGCTGTGAGTCTCGCGCAAGCAGGACGGCGAAGCAAGAAGCGCCGCGAGGCGCCCTGTGAACCGCGCGTGAGTTTTAGAACCGCTGAACGAGCTCGATCCTGGCGCCGTCGGGGCTTTCGATGAACGCGAGACGCATCGATGCCCCGCTCGGCAGCGTGAGCGGCCGCGGCTCCGTGGTCACCTTGACGTTCTTCGTCTTCAGTCCTGCGACGACGGTGTCCACGTTCAGCGGGCGAAAGCCGATGTGGTCGATCGCATGCCCCTGGCTTGGCGTCGCCTCGCCCTTCTGGACGAGGATCCATACGCCGCCGTAGTTGATTCCGTCGATGCGATCCTTCAGCTTCGCGATCGACCCGCCGACCTTGTCCACGTACCACGCGAGCGCGACAGACGGATCGGGCGCGCGCAGGTGAACGTGGTGCAGTCCGAGCTTCGCCGGGTCCTGCACGACTTCGATGCGTACTCCCCATGGATCCTCGACGAAGGCGAGCTTGAACAGGCCGGCCACCTCGCGAGCGGGCGTGACCACCTTCGCGCCGTCGGCCTCGAGGTTTTTCACGGTGGCGTCGAGATCGGCAACGGAGAAGCCGACGTGATCCAGCACGCTGCCGGTGCTCGGCTTCGCCTGCGCGTTCCGCTGAAAGATGATCCGGGTTTCGCCGAACAGCAGGCGGTCGGGCGCCTCGGTCATCGCCTGGCCGCCGAAATGTTTCCGGTACCACTCGACGCCTTTGGCTTGATCTGGAACGGCGAGGTGAACGTGATCCACCATGTTCGCCATCCCGGTCTGCGCGCCGGCCGGCGCCGCCCAGGCGAGAACGACCGCCGCCAACGCCGTCACGCGGAAACCCACTCGCATAAGCCCTCCTGGCGAAGTCAGAGACAACGCGGATTATACGTGGACCTCCGGACACGACGTAGAACGCAGAGGCCGCAGAGCACGCAGAGGCTTTTCCTAAGCAGCGTGAACGGGGAACCGTGTCACGTTTCCCGTTCTCAGGGGACTCCGAGCAGCCGCGCGGGATTCTGTTTCGCCATTCTATCGACGTCCCCCTCGCTCAATCCGCGGCTGCGCAGCGCGACGAGAAAGGCGCCGAAACCGTCCGGCGGCAGCGCGTTGCCCGCCTGGCCGAGATCCGACGAGACGATGCAGAACTCCGGACCGATTTCGCGAATCGCGTCGGCGATCCGATCGATCCGCGCCTCGGCGTCGCGCGACGCGAGAGATCCGCCCACGAACTCGATGAAGGCGCCGAGCTTCGCGGCCTCCTGCATCTGCGGAACGGTCATGAGCACGGGGGCGTTCATCGCGTGTGTGACCACCATCTGCCGGACGCCCGCCGCGCGCGCCTCGCGCAGGATCGTCAGCCCTTCTTCGGGGGCCGAATGACCGGTCGCGAGCACGAGGCCGTGCCTCGCCACGAGCGCAATCACCTGCCTGACCGCGGGGAGCAGCTCGCCGTTGCGCGAGACCGGCACCGACGGGCGGTTCTCCTTCGAGTAGCGCACCTGGTTCTCGGCATCGAAGGTCGGCATCCAGACGACACGTCCCCATCCTCCCGAGACCCTCGTCATGTGCTCGACCGCCGCCGGATTGATCCCGCCGACGGTGAGATTCAGGTCGATGCCGCCGAACAGCTCGATGCCCGGAACAACCTTGCGCACCATGTAGACGAGGCCGGCGGTCGATTCGTAGTGGTTCTTGAGCACGATCGCGCGCATGCCGCGTGCCTGCGCGAGCTTCGCGACATCGATCGCGTCGATCGAGCGCGGGCGGTCGTCCGGCAGGCTGTGCACGTGGATGTCGATGGCTCCGGCGAGCGCCCGAACGGCGTCGCTCGCGCCGGTTCCCTGCCCGGCGGAAAGGCTCCACGTCCCTGCCGCCACTCCCGACACCAGCAGCATGCCTGCTAGCAAGGTTCGGCGCCCGTTATGGGTACTCATTCCGATCACGCCTCCCTTCCCGCCCTCGTGCCCCTCCCGCCCTCACGACCCCATCGTGGACACGGCCTGCACCTTCCATCCGTCGGGACGGCGCACGACCAGGAACACCGCTTCGTATCGCGACACGACCTGTCCCTCACGGTCGCGCCGGCTGTACACGCCCGCGATGTTCACGCCGCTGGCGCTCACCTGTGCTACATCAGCGCGATCCAGCCGTGTATCGAACCAGGTGCGCTGCCGACCGGGTTCCGATCCCGCGTGAAAATCGGCGGAGGCGTTCCACACCTCCACACCTCCGCCCGCGATCCGCACGTGCGGGTAGTGCAGCGCCGCGGCGAGGGCGTCGGGATCGTGACTGTTCCATGCCGTGAAGTAGTGGTCGAGGGCCCGTCGCGCGGCCGTCTCGTTTTCGGCCGCCGCCCCGGCATCCAAACCGATCGCCCCGGCGGCGAAGCGCGACAGCACACGCCATCGGCCGCCCTGGTTCGTCACGATGTAGGTGATGGCGCTGCCCGCGAGCGGCCGGCCGTCGGCGGTATACCGCGTCCAGTTCCCGGCGACGTGCACCTTTTCGACCCCGATCTGCAGCACGCGCCGGAGTGTCCACTCCGTGTGATGCCACCCGGTTTTCAGCGTCGCCTCGAAATCAACACCGGCCGCGTACTGCTCGGGCGTCTGCGACAGTTCGAACGCGCCGGGGCCGGGACGGATGTGCGGGAAATGCAGCGAGCCCGCCCAGCGTGTGGGGTCGCGCGAGTTCCAGGTCTCGAGGTACCGGTCCAGTGCCTGGAGCGCCAGGTGCGAGCGCAACGCGGTCTGCGAGTCGCTCAGCGGTGCCTGCCCGGAGAGGCTCGTGCGCGACAGCAGACCCGCGACTCCCACCAGCGCGAGCGCGAGGCGGGCGTTTTTCATCGTGCTCAGCTTACACAACCGCATCACGAAAAATCCTCGAAGCCGCCGGGAAGGCGGCGCGATCAAAAACCGACGCTGACTGCGGCATAGCCGCCAAGCGCCTGGATGTCCGGGTTGCGGTCGTGGCCCTCACGGCCGTTGTTCGACAGGTGGATCCATCGGAAGCCCGCTACGGCGTGCACCTGGGGGCCCACGCGGCGCGAGAGGCCCAGACCTGCGTGGCCCAGATAGTTGAATCGCGTGCCTCCCTGCGGGACCACGGTGTCGGACCACGACGGACCGGCGCCGATCTCGGAAAACAGATCCGCCCCCTCCAGTCGGAGGATCTGCAGACGGACACTCGGCGTAATGCCGGTGACGAACGCGTCGCGCGACGGCCGTTGGAACACGGGAATCGCATGTACTTCGACGATGAGCGACGCGCGATTCAGGAACGCCCACCATACCGACAGCCGGCCGTCAGCGAGCCACTCTCGGCCCCTGTTCAGATTCCACGCCTCGCCGAGCAGCCCGCATCCGAGCTCGATGCCGACAGTACCGCGCGCGAAAGGGCCCGGCCCGGTACCGGCCTGAAGAGCGCCGTCGGCAGACGCGGGAGACGCCGTGCAGAGGAGCAGCGCGACGCTCGCGGCCGCGCGCAACATGATCTTCACCGCGGCATCGCTGACACGGTTCATAGGCGTTTCGATCTTCGGATGTGGCTCGTCACATCGTACGCAGGGATGATCGTCACAAGCCATGCCCGGGGAATTCATACGCTATAGTTCCGGCGGCGATGAGTGGTATCGGAGTCGCGGCCCTGGCGGCGTTGTCGTTGTCGCTCCTCGCTCACCCGGCGGCCGGCCAGCACCCTACGATCGATCTCGACACCCAGGTGACGTTCTACGGCGACAATACCGAGCTCGCCAACCCGTTCCGCGAAAGCGAAACGCAACTGGGCACGCAGGCGAACGTGTTGGTCGAGGCGAAGGTCGCCGAACGCCTCGCGATCCGGATCGGCGCGTTCGGCCACCAGCGGTTCGGCGCGTCGAGCGGCTTCGACCAACTGCGTCCGGTGCTCGCGCTCGTCATCGGCACGCCGCGGTCGCGGCTCGTCCTCGGCACGCTTGAAACCATGCGGAGGCGGCACGGTCCGGGACCCGATCGCGAGGGCCCGCACGGCCTGCTGCCGCCGCTTCAGCGCGAGACGCTCGCCTTCGAGCGCGGATGGGAAGGCGGGCTGCAGTGGACGATCGACTCGCCGCGAGTGTCGCACGATTCGTGGCTGCACTGGCAGCGTCTCAACACGAGCGATGAACGCGAAGTGTTCGACGCCGGCCTGACCAGCCGCTTCCGGCTGCACCGCGCGCTGACGTTTCGAACCGACGCCCACATCGTTCATCAGGGCGGACAACTCTCGTCCGTTGGTCCGGTCGCCGACAGCTGGTCTTCGCTCGCCGGCATCGAAGCGGGCGGCGCCGTGCCGCCGCTGGATCGCGTGTCGCTCGAGGCGCTCGCGGCGGTGTCGAGGTTCGTCCCGGACCGCGAGCGGCTCGATCGCAGCGCCACCGGATTCGGCGCGTTCTTCCGCGCGTCGGCCGAGAAGGCGGGGTGGCGGCTGCACGCCATCATGTGGCGGGCCGGCGACTTCATCAAGGTGGAAGGAGATCCGCATTACCAGGCGATTCGGATCGACGGCACGAGGCATCGAGGCCTGAGAGATTACGCCGAAGCGGGCATCGCGCGCAGCTACGCGTTTGGCGGGCGGTCGTTCCTGGAGTCCTCGGTGCGGTGGCACCGCGTCGAGAATCGCCACGGCTACTCGTATCGGCTCGTCGCGGTCGCCAGGCTGCGCAGCCGCCTTGCCGAGTGAGGCCAGTTCACGGCGAGGCGCACAAAATCCGAACGAAACCGGGCAGGATGTGTATGATTCACACCCGGCCGGACCCGTTCATGCCCTAAAAAGAACGGCAGACGCTACAACCCGCTGACAGGCATTTTCGATTCGCCCCGAAGGAAGGGAATCTATGAAGTGGACCATCGTCCCGCTCGTATCGGCCTTGTTCGTCGTCCCGTCAACCGCTTCCGCCCAGCTCGTGGCCGCAAAGGACGGACCGATCGTGTACGGTCATCACCACGTCAACGCCACGAACATCGAGGAGCACAAGAAGTTCTGGACCACGATCGGCGGCACGCCGATCAAGGTCGGCACCAGCCCCAACGAGATCATGAGGTTCCCCAACGTGCTGCTGTTCATGGCCAACCGCGCGTCGGCCGGCGGCACGAAGGGGACGAGCGTCAACCACATCGGCTTCGGCGTCCCGGACATCCGGCAGGCGGTGGACAAGGTCAAGGCGGCCGGGTATCCGATCGTGACGCGCGGCGAGCTGCCGACGACTCAAGAAGTAAAGGACGACCTCGCGTACATCGAGAACCAGAAGACGTTCGTCGCGTTCGTGATGGGACCCGACGACACGAAGGTGGAGCTCGTCGAGATCAAGGGGCAGGCGTCGCCGGCCGCGCTGCATCATATCCACTTTGCCGGGCCGAACGTGGACGAGATGAAGGCGTGGTACGTGAAGGTGTTCGGCGCGAAGCCCGGCATGCGCGGTTCGTTCCAGGCGGCCGATCTGCCCGGCGTCAACCTGACGTATTCGCCATCGCCGGATCCGGTTGTCGGCACGCAGGGCCGCGCGCTGGATCACATCGGCTTCGAGGTGAAGGACCTGGAGAACTTCACGAAGAAGCTGGAAGGCATGGGCATCAAGCTCGAGCGTCCGTTCACGAAAGTGGCGGCCCTGAACATCACGATCGCGTTCATCCGCGATCCGTGGGGAACCTACATCGAACTCACCGAGGGACTCGACAAGGTACAGTAAGTCGCGGACCGCGCCCCTCCTTTTCCAACCCATGTCGATCGGGCGCCCGCCCGATCGACAATACGGCAGCGGGCGAGCGTCGACCGCTATCGCACCTCTAAGGAGGTGCGCCACAGGAGAGGTGCGCTACAGGAGCGGGGCGCTACAGGCAGGGAGGAGAGACGATGAGCGGCGTACGCGTATTGGTTGGCACACGCAAGGGCGCATTCGTTCTGACGTCGGATGGAAAACGCGAAAAATGGGATGTCAGCGGCCCGCATTTCGGCGGCTGGGAGATCTATCACGTCAAAGGGT
>WUUC01106417.1_pt1 | contig 12964 bp, 16 predicted proteins | sample 6278441 | NCBI WGS metagenome assembly WUUC01 (sample SAMN13675441, study PRJNA597444) | soil metagenome | isolation source: soil | place: USA: Washington | collected 2017-10 | reverse complement strand
GTTGCATTACAGCCAGATCCTCAAAGCGGTGGCTTGATCACTCGGCCCGATTTTTTGCAACAGTTGGGATGACTCAGTCCGGTCTCTCTATAAGGACCGGGCCGGGGTCACCTGGATCGGTACTGGTTCCGGGGGCGGGCTGAACAAGTTGGTGACCGCATCACGATTCCGGACCTACAGGTCCTCCGCTACGGAAGCCGTCAGCTTGAGCGACAACGTGGTCTGGACCGTCCTCCCTGACCGCAATGGGGTAGTCTGGGTGGGAACTCGCAACGGGCTGAACGCTCTCGATCGCAGCAAGGCCCAGACGCACCGCTATTACAATGAATCGAAGAGGCCGGAAAGCCTGAGCAGTAGCTACGTCTGGACCCTTACGGAGGGCCGAGCCGACGATCTCTGGGTGGGCACGTACGCGCATGGCCTTAACCGGCTGGACCGCCGCACCGGCCGAATCCGCCGCATCTCCCTAGGTCCGGGCGAAGGAGCCAAGAGCGAGAACGCTGTGCGGGCGTTGCGCTTCGACCGGGCAGGCCAGCTCTGGATCGGTACCAACGGCGGCGGACTGTTGCGCCTAAACCCCGACACCGGAGCTCTTGCCGCGTTCCGGATGGACCTCCACGATACCGCGAGTCTGAGCGCTGACGAGGTCTGGTCCATCGTCGAGAGCCGCGACGGCTCCCTCTGGGTCGGCACGGATGGTGGGGGCCTCAACCACTTCGATCCCATTACTGGCCGGGTGCGCCGCTTTCGCCATCAACCGACGGACCACGAGAGTCTCGGAGGAGATCGCGTCTGGTCCCTCCACGAGAGTGGTGACGGCACGCTCTGGATCGGAATCAAGGACGGTGGCCTCTCCCGCCTCGATCCACTCACGGGCAAAATTCGGCGCTTTACTGAGGAGAACAGCGATCTTCCCAACGACACCGTCTACGGAATCGTCGAAGACGCCGCTGGCCGCCTCTGGCTCAGCACCAACCAAGGGCTGTCGTGCTTCGATCCGGTGGCGGAAATGTTCACCAATTTCGACGTCGGCCACGGCCTGCAGAGCAACGAGTTCAATCTTGGCGCCTACGGCCGGGGACGAGACGGCGAGCTGTTCTTCGGTGGCATTGACGGTCTCAACTACTTTTTCCCCGCCGAGGTTCTTTCTTCGTCGAAGAAGCCACCCCCGGTGGCCATCACAGGTTTCTCGAAGTTCGGCACTCCTGTTCGCGAGGAGCTACGAACCGGCGAGGAGATCCGATTGTCCTACCGCGAGAATTTTTTCTCCTTTTCTTTCTCCGTCCTCGACTTCGAGAATCCTCGCAGCAATCGGTACGAGTACAAACTTGACGGAGTCGACGCCGATTGGAAGACCACGGATGCCGCCAACCGAAACGCCAGCTACACCTTCGTGCCTCCTGGCAAGTACGTGTTCCACGTCCGTGGCGCGAACAGCCGTGGCGTTCGGAATCGAGATGGAACCTTCGTCGCGTTGATTATCCCGCCGCCTTTCTATAAGCGGGTGTGGTTCCTCACCTTGGCCGGTCTGCTGGCAACAGGCGCAATCCTGGGCTGCGCTTTGTACTGGCTCCACCGCCGCAACAAGATCCGGCGCATGATGGTAGAAGGCCGGGAGCGGGAACGTGTCGAGCTGGCGGGGGAGATCCACGACGGACCTCTCCACGCCCTCATGACGCAGTTGCATGGCATCGACGCGCTCTATAAAGCGCGGCACGATGTGAGCTTCCTCGAAGGCCTGCCGGGACGCCTCCAGCAGATGCGCTGGGGTTTGGTAGAGATCTGCGATTCGCTGCGCAACGTCTGTTCGACGTTGCGCCCACCAACATTGGACCGATTCGGCTTGGACTTCGCCATCCGAGATTACTTCAACAGGCTGGCGGAAGCGAGCCCGATGCCAGAGCCCATCTTCGAGCTTCAGCATGCGGAGGGCCTCCTGCCCGAGCATGTCCAGGCGCAGCTCTTCCGGATCTATCAGAGCCTCCTCAACAACGTGGCCCGGCACGCTCGGGCGCGAACCGTGTGGATCCGGCTGCAGGTGAGCCGCAAGAGGGCGGTGCTGGAAGTCCATGACGATGGCGTGGGATTCCGCCCTCGGAAACTCCTGGACCTCGCCGAGGCTCGCCACTATGGGCTGTTCACGGCCGAGGAGCGGGCCAGATCGCTGGGGGGTGACCTCCACCCCTCTGCAAGGCCAGACCAGGGGACTTCCGTGTGCGTCGAGATCCCACTGGGCAGTCGGCTGTCCGAACTGTCGGGGCGCTGGAAACGGTGGAGGAAGCATCGTCATGAGTCGAATCCGACTTCTGCTGGTGGATGACGACCTAGGATACCTCACAAGGTTGCTCCAGCACTTCGAGTCCGATTTCGGATTCGAGATCGTGGGCCAGGCTCAAGATGGGCGGGAGGCCTTGGTGCAAGCCGAGGAAAAGAACCCTCAGGTCATCGTACTCGACATGAAGCTGCCGGGTCTCGATGGTGTCGAGGTAGTCCGCCGGCTACGCACCCGAGGCTCCAACGTGCGCGTCCTCGCGATCAGTAACTACGACACGGACCACTTCATCTATGGAGTCTTGGATGAAGGCGCCAGCGGGTACCTCATCAAAGACGAAAGCCTGGACACCATCACCGAGGGCGTCCGCGGAGTGTTCTATGGCGATGAGTGCTGGTTCAGCCCGAGAGTCCGGACCAAGCTCTCCTTGCGTCAGGCCCGCGCACTCCCACCGAAGCCTGCCGGAGTCCTTCCCAAGCTGACTCCGAAGGAGGAGCAGACCCTCGAGCTGCTCGCCAAAGGGTTCACCAACTGGAAGATCTCCCGCATGATGGACATCACCGAGCATGCCGTCGGGAATAAGCTCTACCTCATCTATCAGAAGCTAGGGGTGGGCTGCCGTGGAGAGGCTATTGCCTGGGCTTACCAGTACGGTTACGCCAAGCCTTCGCAACTCCCGGCCGACGGTTCCCGGACGGCGGCAGGCCCACCGGCAAGTGACTCCTTGGAAGGTGAATTGGCGCGGCTGGCCAGTCTGCTGGAAACCAGGAGGATCCCCTATCTACTGGCGGGCGACGTTGCTGTTCCCCGTTCAGCCGGCAGCCTGGTAGGCGAGGGCGTCGCACTCGCCGTTTCCCATCTCTCTTTGAGCGAGATCCCCGAGCTCGAAGTGGATGGACACGGCCGTGACTGGACCCGAGTCAGCCTAGGAGCTTTCCGGATCGATCTACTGCTGCCGGGTGAACCGGTCTTGGCCATGCTGATCGCGGAACATGCAGCCTCTTTGTCACTCGCTGGAAGCAGTCTCCGTTGTGTCTCGGCCACTGGGCAGATCCTCCTGAAGCTCTCCTTGCTTCCTCGGCTTTACCAAGAGGCCCACTTCTCCAGGGTTGTCCAATGGGAAAGCGATATCGCGACCTTGATTTTTGAGCACCAGCCGGAGACTGGACCGCTCCTGGAGAAGCTCTCCTCCTGCATCTCTGAAACCGACCAAGAGCTGATTTCCCAAATCCTCCAGCAGATTGAGAAGAGGATCAATTGGTTTCGCTCGGCCCAAGATTGAAGATCAGCCCGGTGGGCTCACCACCCCACTAAGCATGCCTCCAAGACTGGCAACCTCTACTGGCGGCGCGTTCTGATTGGTGGTCCTGAACTCTTCTGGTCTTGGTCATCGATACGACGGCCGGTATGGGAGCGTGGTTCCAACTCACGGCAGAAGCGCGGTTGCCGAAGACCAGCCGAAACTCGTCCGTGTCCGCGTCCATCTGGGGCGCGGGGGGCGCTACGATCACGCCGCCGAACGGGCGGCACGGAGCCGAACTTCGCGGCTCGCGTAGACCAGCGCAAGGCCCATCAGGGCGAGCAAGCTCGCGGCGGCAGCGCCACCGGCGGCGGCGGCGACGGAGTTCTTCGTCACTCACAGGATGTAGCTCCAGTTCGCAAAAATGAGCGCGGCGAGCGCGGCGTCCACGGCCAGGAGCCCCCTATCGCGAATAGCGCGACGGTCTGCGACTCCCCGGCGACGATATCTCGAGCCAACGCTCCTTCGCGGGCCAGCCAGCCCACTCGGCACAAGTTGCCGACCCTGAGCTGACGCGTTCGCTCGAGAGCCTCGGCATCTCTCCGGTTCCGGAACGAGCGGCAAGGGAACCCTCGATCCCAAGGACGGTCCCGCCCTGTTCGCCGAGCTCGAGGCAGCCAACGCGCTGGGGCAGCGGGGGGAGTTGGCCGCAGGCTGTGGCCAGGCTGAAGGATCTGGTGCGCCGCAGTGCGGGGAGCATCCGTTTTCTCATGCCTGGCCCGGGCACAGCTCAAGATATTGGCGAGAGCGAAGCGGCCATCGCCACCACCAGGCCGTCCGGGAAAATCCGCGGCGCAGGGAGAAACGCACGCCGAGCTGGCCGCGCCTATCGCCAGCTCGGCCGCAAGGAGGAGGCGAGCCAGGAGGACAAGATCGTCCTCAAGCTCCTCCCACCTTGAAAACGGCCCAATAGAAGTTGGATTGAACCTTGCCTAGAAGGGCTTTCACACTGGGACCGCTGGCGTCCCGCCGGCATGTCCGGAGGAATCGGTGAACGCCGGCCATATTAGAATTCACGCAGTCGTCATCATCTCTAGAGAAGGTCGCCGTCTCCGCTAGGTTGGGAGCTCGCATAGGTGGGAGAGTCGAGCCGGGGGGCCAACGGATATAGTAAGGTCCGGGGCAGGCGCTGTGCTGGCCGGCCGAGCAACACCAATGAGGTACACCGACGCCATGACGGACCTGACCGCTACCTACGAACAGCGCGTCGCTGACGCCCTGCGCGAGTTGCTGGAGCGCAAGCATCTCTACCAGAGCGTTGAGGTGAAGCTCAGCGTGAGCACCAACTTCGAGGCCGCGGCCAAGGCACCCACAGAGCGCGCAGCGAATACCCTGGATCTGGCCGCTGGTCTGCAGGACGGGCCCTGGTCGATCTTCGGCAACCGAACGGTCGACTACAGTTTGAACAGGGCGGGCTTCTCGGGTGTGAAAGGCGAAGAGTGGCTGCAGGTAAGGGCACCTGAGCTCAAGCTCTACTGCGCCACGCCTTGCAAGCGCGTCGAGCCGTTCCACGCCACGCTCTGCCCCCATGTCTTCTCTAGTAACGAGCCGAAACCCGCGCGGCAGATATTCGTCCTGCAGTATGTGTGTCAGTCTTGCAGAGGCGAGCCTACGGTCTTCCTCGTGCGGCGGGAAGGTCTCAAGCTCACGCTCGCGGGGAGGAGCCCGATCGAGCACGTCAACGTGCCACGGGAGATCCCCCGCCAAGTTGCGAGGTACTACTCTGGCGCAGTGGTGGCGCACCAGTCCGGCCAGACACTCGCCGGCAACTTCCTTCTACGCACACTCGTGGAGCAGTGGGTGCGGTCGTTTCCGCCTGCCGCTGAAATGCGAGCAGAGGAAGCGCTCAACTGGTACTACCGCAACTTGCCTGAGGACTTCAGCCAACGCTTTCCTTCGCTGCGGAGTATCTACGAGAAGCTCAGCTCGGACATCCACGCGGCTGGCGGGGAAGCAAAGGTGTTCATCGACGAGTCGGCGCGCATCATGAAGCACTTCGACGCCTGGCGAGTCTATGAGCTGGATCAAGCGACCTTCGGCCAGTCTCGCAAAGAAAGCGATTGACCGAGTACGAACAATCCCCGAGCAGAATACCCCCGAGGAGCGGACCCAGGATGGGGGAAGGTCGCCCGTCTCTACCAGGTCAGAGTTCAACGCGGGTGGGCGGGGGGCGGCGTCCCTCTAGGTGCCTGTTTCATAGATGTAACGCTCTATGAGTTCTCGCCCCCGAGGCTGTAGGAGCTGTGGAATTCTGGGCGGTGGATGGGGGACCGGATTTCCAACGAGTGTGGGAGGTCTGAGGGAGGCGGACGACGGCCTGAAGCTTTCCATGCCCGGTCAGCTTCCATAGCCCCTGGTCACCCCGTCCCTACCCCTCTACTCCGGCTGCCTATCCCACGCGGTGGCCTCCCGTAACCAGGACAGGAGGGAGTTCCAACTCCCGCCCATTTGGTCCACCTAATGACTCGTGGCGAGTTGACTCATGCTCGTCTAGTTCCCACAGCGTCTCTTCGAACCAAGGGGAACTCAGGCGGTTCCCTGGGAAGCTCAATCTCCTGGGAAATCCGCCCACAGTACCTATTCGGTACCTACAGCACGAGATCCCTGTGTATAACTCATTTATTTACCGTCGTTTACACGATCTAGGACCTCCTCACCTGGAAGGGGGAAGGACAGGATGGGGGTTTGCCCGGTCAGGGAAAGCGTAGGGTCATACCGCGCTTGGTGGCGATATCCGTGCAGCTACGCCTGAACCCTTCCTCGCTTTAGTAAGATAGCCGCTCAACCCTGTCCATCAGCCCGTATCGAAGTCAACCCCCGAACCGGGGTCGGTAGGCCTCGGCGTTGACGAGCATTAAGAAGCGGCGTAGAATTAGATGTACTCATGGAATGAGACATGCAAAAGTTCGAGTAGGCTGGCTCGACGGTAACTGTGACCACGATATACATTCTGGGCCGAATGGACCCATGGCTAATCTAGAGGCTCGCCAACAAGGGTGGCACGTCTGGATTGTCATGGTCTAGAGAGAAAAGTCTGATGGACAGAGACACAGACATTCTTCTTGAATTTTGCAGGAAGAGCTCGGATGAGGTTAAACATATTGAAAATCAACGAGCTGCCATCGCGAACATAGTTATCCTGGTCAGCTCAGCTATTGTGGGTCTCTTCGTGACGCAGGAGAAGGCAGGAGATCTATTCCCTCTTAGCTTAATCATTTTGCTTGTGGGTGCGTATGGCTTGGCCGCTACTGCAAAGCTATATGAGAGGTATTTGTTCGAACTATCTAGATTCTCGCTTCTCGTTGAGAAGCTTGACGAACTTCATCCTAACGTTCGGTTGAGTGAACTAAGGGAGGCCGCTGATCGAGGCCACCGTGCACGACACAGCCTCGTGTCGAGAGTGTCAATAAGCAAGATATGGCTTTCCCTGCACTGGGTGATTATCGCAGTCGGAATCGGACTTACCATTGCGAACTGGCCATGAAGCGGGACTGAAGAAGTTGTAGAACAGAGAAAGTATGCTTGACGTCTTGGCGGAGGTGAGTCGGCGAACCCAGGCAGTCGAGCGGGCGGAAACCGTAAAAATCGCGGTTCCGCCGGTAGCCGCCCAACGTTATGCGCAGGCACGTTAATAGGGGACCATTGTGGAACACGGTGACCTGAAAGATATTCTGCTCTTAATCCCGCGCTGGCTCTTTGGGGTGGCGGCCCTGATAATCGCCATTCTGATGGTCTACGCTTTGTTCTGGGCAAAATGTACGGTATTTATTTTTGGGCTTTCGTTTGGGCCTAATCGCCCCTGCGACTGCGATCAAGTAGTATCCGCGGATCATGAGGAAGTGGAGTTGGGTGGATTCAAATGGAGGACTGAAGAGGAGGCTATCCTTGACCCCGATGGAAATGTTGCGCTCGGCATTGAGATTGACGTACTTGAAGATGGTATTCGATGGAAGTGTGGCAGTAGCTACAAGCTAACTAGAGGCGATGAAGAAGTTGACCTTGCTGCTGTTATACGTGCTTATGGGCGAGAGCGAGAACTCAACGGAGTGCGAGGCATTATTGCTGTTGGAGCGGCCTCATCAGAGGGGCTGACTTCTGGTCAGGAGGCATTGGCGCAGCACAGAATGGAGAGGATGATTTCCCTGCTTGATTCCAATCTGAGCATTCCAAAGATGCCAACTTATGGTTACTGGGCTGGGCAGAATGTAACAGGCAGCCGTAATTCTCCCTGCAACGAGACAACATCTAATCAGCGCAGAGTTCTCATTCTCAAGATTACAGACATTCGAGAAGGGATGTCCTTCTATGAGATGTCAGAGAAAGTGGGGTACCGCTTGGTTGAGCGAGCAAAGGAAGCTGGAGTGGTATTTCCGATTGACATACGGGAGTATTCTCGTTTCCAGAAAGGAGAGCAACTTCTAATCTGGGGCAGGAATATTTCTCCTGGCCAGGTCAAAATTGAGCAGGTACCGCCATTGTAGAACATGGCGCATAACGCCAGGCTCCACCTCAGAAAGAGGTTCCACCCTTGTGGTCAACCTCAGCGACTCTGGAGTGCCTCTCGACATCTCCAGGAAGGCCACAGAGTGTCTCCCTGTCTCCTTTTGCGTTGAGTTTTCTTGCAAGCGGTCTCGATCCCGCTACCAGGACAGACTCCTCCCTCCCGGCTTCCCAGGGGCTGACGGATCTGACTTCGGACGGCGACCGATGCCGTTACAAACGGCCGGCTCGGCGGGAAACTCTCGCATGGAAAGCTCGCGGTGAGGCCCCGGTTTTCATTTCTCCGCGGCTTGGCGAAGGCAACCGGAGTTCTCGACATACAGCCCTGCTCGCCGCGTGGCAGAAGGGCGCCGGGCTCTTCTTTAATTTGTTGGGACGGTCGTGAGGCTTCTGGGCCCGTATGGCGGCGGGGCCGGGAGGCTCGATGCCCGTTCTCTCCCGCTCGGCGGCGGCGTCAGCCTCCATCTCGCGGACCAGGTCGGCCACACGTCGGTACGCCTCGGCGTTGACGAGCATTAAGAAGCGACGTAGAATTAGATGTATTCATGGAATGATAGACGTGCGAAAGTCCGAGTAACGGTCTGACAGGCAACTGTGACCACGATAAGAGAAGCTTCTTTGTCCTCAGCAGTTGGTCGACATTGTGATCTCAGCCTATGCCCAATAGAGGGAAGTCCCTCGCGATGGAGGAGGTCCGGCGCCCAACACCACTGCTCCAGCGGACCGAAAAGCTTCGCTTTCCGGCTGCTGAGCAGCCACAGCGTTCGGCTGCCTGCGCGAGGTTGTTCTGTGTGCGATAGTCCCTTTTATGAAACTGGAACATCTTATTCAGAATCTGGAGAAGTTGTATTCAACGTATTCAGCCGGTGAGCCAGCTTTAGCTGAGCAGATTGCAGAAGTAGAGCGAAGGTTGAATATCGAGCTTCCGGCTCAAGTCAAGATGTTCTATCAACATTTCAATGGCTTGGCGGTTGAAGACCCGCCTTTCAAAATCCTTCGCTTGTCGAGCTCAGCTTTATCTTACCTGGTTTACTGCACTTTTCCACGTTCGATAATCAGCACAAAATTTGCTTCGACACATCTCAACTAAACTCTGCGGAACAATGGTTCATCATCTTCGCCGACAACAGAAATCAACTTACGTTCACGATGGCAAGTTTTTGGTCAAACAAGATTTGGAAATGGCTGGATGCAAGGCAAGCTATATGGCTGGACTGATACAATTCAACAAGCTTCCGAACAAGGCGCTGCACCCGACCAGCTACAGCTTCGGCTTTTCGCTCGTTGCTACAAGCTTGTGCTTTCGGCGGCGGGTGAGCTTGAAATGCTGGCTTCTAAATTTTTACGAGTGAAGACCCTTCTTTGGCATTGAAGGGAACAAGCCGAGGCGAGTATTCGGGCAGAGCAGTTGGCTAGCACTGGCGGTGAAGCGAGCGGCACTCGTAGCTAATGGGCACGGTGCTTCCTCTGTCCCAACGGCGAGTCTAAGAAAGTGCGGTATTAAGCGGCGCGCGTTATCCTTTTCGAAAGCGGGAGTCTCTCCCCGGAGCTCGGGAAAAGTCAGCGCCGTTACGGTAACGATCCGGGGCCCCAGCGGGGCCCCGTTAATTCAAATGCCGGCGGATGTCCAGCCCATTCATTCTCGCCAAAGGATTCGACTGACCTGTTCCTGACGGACGCGCAAACTGGCTGACGAGATCGGGCTCACGTCCTGCGCTTGGGCATCAGCCGCCAGGACCTCCAGGGATGGCGCCGTCGGTATCCCGCCGGCTTCCAACTCACCGGCGACCTTCTCGGTGAGCCATACCAGGCTCTGCTGAAAGTCATCGAGGTCCGATTCGTCCGGCGCGGCTTCGAGCGTTGCGTCTGCGGTCAGGGCCAGGGGCGAGGGGGCTGCGAAGGTGGGCAGGCCGTCCAACCGTGGCGCGGCCAGGCTGAGGTTGTGGAGGAAGGTGGCCGCCCCCGCCTCGCGAGTCGTGAGCGGCATTGTGTCCGGCAGAAAGAGCGCACGCAGAGACGCCGCCAAGGAGGAGTGATCGTAAATCTGGGAGTCTACCGTTCCGGCCGGAATCCACGGCGAAATGAGGATCGCCGGCACACGCACTCCCAGGAGATCGAAGGCAAAGCCTCCGGGGGCCACCTGGCCGTCCTTGTACTTGGCATCCTGGGGCGGCGCAACGTGATCATAGAAGCCGCCATGCTCGTCATAGGTCACGATGAGCAGGGTTTTTGCAAACACGTCCGGCCGGGCCACCAGCGCCTCGTAAATCTGCTGAACCAAGGCCTCGCCCCGGGCAAAGTCCTTGCCGTCCTTGCGGTTGTTCGCGGGATGCTGGCTCGAGGACGAAGGCCAGAAATGGTCCGGCTCGACGAAGGCATAATTCGGCAGGGTGCCGTCCTCAATCGCCTGGAACAATTTGCCATGGCCCGAGAAGCCTCCGCCGGGGGCCCCCAACCAGAGTCTCCGAAAAGCCCAGGACTGCGCTGCCCCATCATGGTAGATCTCCCACGTACGGCCTTTGGCGCCCAGGTGCTCGAAGATCGTCTCATTCTTGTAGAGCCGCAAGGAGTTGTCGACCTCACCGTCTGAGGTTGCGGCATGGGCGAAGTTGCGGTTGGGCCAGGTCTGACCGGGCACCGAGCTGAACCAGCGCGTGCACACCGCAAAGCTGCGGGCGAGCTCGGCCAGCACCGGGAGGTTGCTTGGAGGCTGGCATTTCATGATGTGCGGCCCGAACCCTCGCCGCTTCTTCTCGCGCAGGCCGACTCCTTCGTAGCTCGCGACAAAACCAGAGTTGGTGATGGCGTAGGGGGGCCGCGAGGTGCTCTTTCCCGTGAGTTGGAGCATAACTTCGGCGTGACCGTGCCCCGGGTCCAGCGGCAAGGTACGAAGAGCGGTCGCGGTAACCCGCACGGGAGGCTCTTCCGGCTCGCTCGCCGGGTTGGACTCATTCCCGGTCAGACCGTCGAAGTTCGGGCTCGGATGGTTCAAAAACCCCAGCATGTGATCGAATGACCGATTCTCGAGCATGACCACGATAACGCTTTCAATGCCTGAGCTCATGACGAACACTCCATAGTATCGATAAAGTGCAACACGGACCCGGACGAGCGCTCCTCCTCAAGGGCTGGAACCTGGCCATGAATCCCTGCGCGTAGGGGGCGGGGCTCGCCTCCGTCCCGCCTGGGCTGCAAGCCCCGCCCCTCCGACAATTGATGAGACTGCCGCTACGGATAAAGACTGCGGATACCGGCCAGGTCATCCGGCTGGAGGCTGCGTAACTCATCCTGGCTGCTGATGAACGGGAACATCACACTTCCAGGGACATTGCTGTGCAGCAGTCCCAGGCAGTGCCCGATCTCGTGCAATGCCACGGTCTCGATGTCGAACCCACCCGGAACGGTGCCATCCACCCATCGGTGCTCTTGGTCGTCAAAATGCAGCGGCAACGGCAGCCCGGTGACAATGATCGAGAAGCCTGGGGGGAAGTCCGCGTGTGCGAGCACCCCGCCGACCATGCTGTGATCGGGGTCGTCGGCTCTGCGCCACTCGATGACGATGTCAGGGTTATCGTTGACCGCTACCTCGATGAACGTCAGGCTGGCGCCCGCCAGGGACCAGGTATCGAAGGCACGCCGTACGCAATCGCGGACGGTGCCGTCGGCAATCTGGGCGGACAGGGGGCCGTACGCAAACCTTAGCTCGCGGCGGTCGAAAGGACCGATCGCGGCGAAATCCAGAGGACCCGCGTCAGGAATGCCACACCGCGAGAAAGACATGACCTCCCGTGTGGCGTCATCGAAAGTTCCTGGAGCGCCGATGTCGAAGCGTCGCTGGAACTCGGCCAGGGCTTCCGTGGTGGGAGCGTCGAGCTCGTCCGACGGAGGCACGTCCGGATCCAGGTAGCCGTAATGTTTGAGGTAATTCTGCACCTCGGGCACGTTGGGATGGACTTCACCCGGCGCCAACTCCGGTGTCGCCTGGATCACCCGCCGGCTGTAATCCTTCATCCCCGCAGACTTCAATTTTGAGAGGCGGCTTGAGTCCATAGGTCCTCCAATCGCTGGTTTTAAGGCGTTGATGACTGCGGCGGGACTCGCCCGGTGGCTCTCGGCACCACCATGGAGATGGACGGACGGACCGGGCGTTTTTCCCCAGCAGGTTGATTCACTGACAACTGAATCCAACTGTCTCGGGTCCGGGGCTGGCCTACCCTGCCCGGAGACCTGGGGCGTCTTCCACGGCAGGGCGCCCTCCTCCCTTCCGGCTTCCCAGGGGTTGACTGACCTGACTTCGGGCGGCGGGCCTATGCCGTTACAAACGGTCGGCCCGGCGGGAAGCTGCCTGATGGATGCCTCGGCGTTGACAACCTTTAAAAAGCGGCGTAGAATTAGATGTACTCATGGAATGAGAGACATGCGAAAGTAGAGTAAGCCGGCCCGGCGACAACTGTGACCACGATACGCATTCTGGGCCGAAGGGAAACTCATGGCTAATCTAGAGGTTCGCCGTCTATCGCAACAATAAGATCATGAAACAAGTTATTGCCTCATCATCGCCGCGCGACGGGCCAGAAACTACGGAAGAATTGATCTCACGTCTTCGTGCATTGCGTGCTGAGCGTCGTGCTCTTTCTGTCGTTGACCGTCAGCGAGTACATGCAAAGACCGCCGGTCGCTGCCATATCTGCGGCGGCATCGTTGATGAAGGCTGGCAGGCCGATCATGTGCTCGCCCATAGCGGTGGCGGCGGTTCAGAGGCCGACAACTACCTTGCTGCGCACACGTTATGCAACAACTATCGATGGGACTACCTGCCGGAAGCATCGGTGATCGCTTAAGCCGCCCATGGGAGCCCCGCGCGCTCGGGAAGTAGGTGCCGCTTAACATTG
>WUUC01181116.1_pt1 | contig 12966 bp, 19 predicted proteins | sample 6278441 | NCBI WGS metagenome assembly WUUC01 (sample SAMN13675441, study PRJNA597444) | soil metagenome | isolation source: soil | place: USA: Washington | collected 2017-10 | reverse complement strand
CTCGCACGCCTCCTCGTCAGGACGGATCGGCGCTCCCGGAATCTCGATCGTGCTCGCGAACGTCAGCAGGCTGCTCTGCGCCCGTTGCCGGCCCGCGATCTCCGCTGTTATCTCGGCCAAGGATTGCGTTTGCGCGTTCAAGCGTTGCAGCTGTTCGGGCGAGAAGCTCCGGCATGGAGAGTTCGCTGACAGGTCGTTCATCGGTCTCGCTTTCGTCTGGCTGGGTGGGCTTGCCCCACCCGCGCTCCCAGAGGGCAAGTGCAACGGAGACACGGTTGGCCATCGTTGCTTCCGGGTGGGTCAGGACGTCGAGGAGTGCGTCGAACGCATCCCCGGTAACGGAACGCGCGAGCTCACGGGGATCGGCTGGTTTGTCTGTCATTGCTGTGATGTTCCAGCGTGCCGTGCGGCTCGCGCGAAGGGTGAAAAGAAAAACCCGCGGGCGCTGTCGGCGCTCGCGGGTCGGGCCCGTCTTCGCTCTGCGAGCTACGGCGGGCATGTTGTTCGGATGCTGATGTCTAGCGACTACTTAACTGGACCAGCAAACTAAAAATTCAGGCCTGTTCAGAACCTGTTGAAAGTTGTCCTATCTCTCTGCAAATGCTGGAGAGTGGCTCCGCCGGGAGCGTCGCGCTCCGCTGATGCGGGTGCCGCAAAGTAGGTTGGTGCTCGAAGAAAAACAAAACCCGCGGGCGCGACGCTCGCGGGTCGAGTGGATCGGATGTCTTCTGGCAGGTGTCTCTGCTGGCCCAAACAAAGGAACTTACAGGCCCGTGAGAAGTTTATAAAACATAGTCCAACCGATTGAGCAGTCTGCAAATTCGGCATTTCACCCAAGCTCGTTCACGCTCGACTAGCACAAGGTTCGGTGCAAGCTTGAAATAATCCAGTACAGAGGTGTGCGTTTGAAGCCCGGTGCGCTATGCATTGTTCCCAATAATGAAGCCCGGCGCATCGCGGCGGTGCGGCGCTATGACATTCTCGATACGCCGCCTGATGGCGCATTCGATCGTATCACAAGCATTGCCGCCCGGCGCTTCGACGTGCCGATTTCGATTATCTCAATCGTTGATCACGATCGAATCTGGTTCAAGTCACACCATGGTTTGGTGGACGCGAAGCAAACAGGACGCGATCCCGGCCTTTGCGCGTCCGCTATTCTTTCCGACCTGCCGCACATCATTACGGACGCTGCAGTTGACCCCCGTGCGCTGGCCAACCCACTTGTTGCCGGTGATTTTGGGTTACGCTTCTACGCTGGCGTTGCGCTCCGAACTCACGACGGCTTCAACCTGGGAACGCTTTGCGTCATCGACAAGGAGCCAAGGCCAGTAGATGAAAAGCAGATCGCGGACTTGAAGGACCTCGCCTCCATCGTCATGGACCAGATCGAGCTTCGGCTCTCGGCACGACTGGCCATTGCGCATTCTGCTCTAATGGCCAAAGAAATTGATCACCGCGTCACGAACAGCCTTCAATTTGTGTCCAGCATTTTGTCCATGCAGGGTCGCCATTCAAGCAGCGAGACGGCGCAACACTTGCAAATAGCCGCCAACCGGGTTGCCGCCGTAGCGCAGGTTCACCGAAATTTCTATACGGACGGAGCCGCCGACGTCTCTTGCATCACCTTCTTGCGCCGTTTGTGCACGGATCTGTCCACTATCCTAGGCACACCTATTGACGTGCAGGGCGATGAGGGAGCCGTACCCAGCACTCGCATTCAGCCGATCGGCTTGCTGTTGAATGAACTGGTTACAAATGCCGCCAAGCACGGGGCCGGAACGATCCGCGTCGACTATCGAATTGCCGACGATACGCATGAGCTGAGCGTTTGCGATGAAGGCGCGGGCCTCCCGAAGGATTTCGATCTTGAAAAGACCGCCGGCCTGGGAATCAAGGTCATTCAAACTCTCGTAAGGCAACTTGACGGCCACATCATTGTACAAGCCAACCCAGTCGGCCGCGGCGCCTGCTTCAAGGTAAGTTACCGGCCATAGCCTCGGGCTCTGCTCGTGAAATTCCGGCGTCCGCGCTCGAAGGTCAATTGCCAAGTCTGCGACGAAGGATTTCATACTGCTTCACGGAGCAGTCGCCGAGCGCTTCGCATCTGTTGCTTGGCACATCATCATAGCCGATCGGAGTTTCACACTGGCTCATCGTGAAGTCGATCCGCCGGCCATCGACCAGATTGTAGAAGTGCCAGGCGCCGTTGACTTCGGTCTTGAGGATCTCTCCGCCGAGCTGATCATGTACAACCAGCGCCGTCACGCCACACTGCCCGGACGCAGGATTGTCGGCTTTCCAAGCCGGCCAGTCTCGATCGACCAGGCGCGGCGCAGTCGTTGGTACAGTTCAAAAAGAGACTCGCTGCCCGCGGTCATCGGTGTGTCAGCCCCAGAGGCACATTGCCTCAAGCTCACACCATCCTGCGCGATGGTCAACAATTGAAATCAGCGAAGGCAAGAGGCGGTGCGGACTCAGACTGGATTGCTTCGTCGCTGCGCTCCTCGCAATGACGGTGTGGCGGATGCTTCGCCAAAACAAAACCCGCGGGCGCTTGCGGCGGCCGCGGGTCGGACCCGACTTCGCTCTGCGAGCTACGGCGGGCAGGTTGTTCGGATGCTGATGTCTAGCGCATGTTTAACTGGACCAGCAAGAACAAATTCTTAGGCTGCTCAAAGCCTGTTGACAATCGTCCTAACGGGCTGATTCATCGGCATTTTCAACGCCTGCGCACCGCAATGGCAGCGCGCTCTTTTCGTCAGCCTTGCGCTTCCGTGGCGTTATCGAGAGGCACGAGGAAGGCCAGGATGATATCGCCCGTGGTGTCATCAGCTTCAGCCGCCATCGCTTCGTACTTCTTGATCTCCTCCTCGCTCGCCGCGCGGCTACGCAGGCGCGCCTTGCCATCCCACAGCGGTGAGCCGTCGGTCTTGAGCTCCTGCAGATCTTCCAGAAACCAGTGTTCCTTCAGCAACTGACTTGCTTCTCTCGAATTGCGGGCTTCAAACGCTACCGTCGGCCGGCCATCGACTTCGACTGTTGCAATGATCACTGCCACGATGATTTTCTTTCCAGAATTCGAGGGCATCCAAATCAGCGCGGGACACGTCAAGAAAACATTGCTCGCAGAACGCTCGTAACAAACGCGGAAGCCGCTATGGCAATCACCGCGTCCGCCACCTGGGGCGAACTGTGTTTTGCCATCCGTGCACGCCACTCCCAAAACGTCTTCAATTTTATTCTAATTTGCTGATCGCCGTCGCGAGAGCTTCGGCCTCCTTACGAGATAGGTATTTGTCCGCGAGAGTCCACCCGGCCATGTGCAAGTCCTCGCGGTGAGCGACGCCGCAGATGTACACGCCGCGCGCGTCAATCACAACAAAACCTGCTCCTTCGTCCCTGACGCTCCAAGGCCCCGGGAAGCGTTCAAGCGTCCTCACAAGCCTCTCCGCTGCGTTCCCCGGATGACCCTGTTGGTGCCTGGATAGGTCTTCTGCTCCGACACCCTCACTCTGTCTCGTTCAACACACAGCTCGTCGACCTTGGCGAGCATGCGTTCCAACAGCTCCTCGGCCGACTTTGTCGCGATTCCCAAGCGCTGAAGCTCGAGGATCTCACGTCGCTGCCGGAGGATCTGCTTGCGGCGGAATTCGATGTCCCTTCGCAGGAAGTCCAGCTTCATGCGAGGCTCTCGCGGCGCTGGAGGTAAAGCTGCAGGTCAGCCCCGGCCCGCATGAGCGCCCGGGCCTCGGCCGAACAGTCCTCGTCCCGGTCGATCCGGTCCTGCATCTGGCGGGCATAGACCCGGATGTCGCGGCGTATCCTATTGATATTTCTGTCTAATGCATGGGTATCGACCTGCATCTCGCCCTCCAAGATTTAACTCCCTTGAAAGAACAAAAGCAGAACATAGATTCAAGAGCAGAGTTCGTCTTTTGACGATCAAATTTTTGGAGCGAGTGATGACCAGGGCTCAGGCCGCCTTGCTGAAGCGCCTCGCCGACGAGGCGTACCAGCCAAAGCAATATGAACCGCGCCTATCGAAGGACGAAGCGGCGCGGAGGATCGACGCGCTCAGGAAGGAAATCGAGTTGGCGGATTCCTTCTGACGATCGGCATCGAGTCGCCCGCCTTGCAATTTATCCTATCGATCTGCAAATGCTGAAGAGTTCGGCAGCCGGGACGGGCGCGCCGTCACGTCCCTGCTCGAATGTTTAACGAGACGCAGGAGGCGTGGTCCCGCTGTTGTTGGGCGAAGACGTGGCGGCGCCTGTGGTCAGACTGGGAGCGTTGTTATCCGTCGATGCCGTCTGGTTCGCCATGGTGCTCCAGAAAAACAATCCAAGCGCAAGCGCTACGGCGCACACGGCCGCCAATGCCAGGAGACCCATGCCCGCGCCGCGGTTGCGGGCAGGTTCGTTCGTAACCTTTCGTCCGTTCCGGTCGAATTCCTGCATTGTTGCTCTCCACCGATGCCATACGGGTTCAATTGCGCGCAGCTGCCGTATGTTCCCGAAGAAGGCGTGATTCCGTTGCAACCAGCAGGACCGGTCCGCATAGGGGCTTGATGTCCTCAGCGCTTCGATGTCCTGGACGTCTTGCGCTTCCTGGCCGTCTTCGGCGTGACCGCCTTGGTCGCTTTCTTCGCAACCTTCTTCACCCGACGAGCCATGCCGCCCATGGAGTCCGTCATCCGCTTCGCTAGCGATTTCCTGGCCATCACTCCTCCTTAGCGCCTCGACTTTGCGCGTTTAGTTCGGGACGTCGTGCCTGAACGGGCAGCTGTTTTTTTGGCGATTTTTCTGGCTGACTTTTTCGCTGATTTTCCGGCTGCTTTCCTTGCGCTCTTCTTCGGCGCACTCTTTTTGGATTTCTTCGCCTTTTTCGCTGCAGCCTTCCCGGCGCGCTTGGGCGCCTTGCGGCCTTTGCCTGCCTTCCTCGCTCTGCCCCTGTCAGCTGCCTCCGTCACCGTGGCAACGGCCTTCTTGATGGGTTTCGGCGTTCGCTTCTTGATAGCTTTCTGCGCGCCTTCCGCCAAAGCCTTCACCGCTGTGGAAGCCAACTCGGCCGCGGCATCTGCGGCAACATCGGTGACCTGATCAGCGATCGGCTTTTTCCGGCTCTCGTCGGTTGGCGTGGCGCCGTTCGTCTTTTTGGGATCGTCCATCTACGCCTCCACCTGCTGATGTCAAATTATGCCTGGCTTACGCGGAGCGCCGGTGCCGGCGGCCCTCCGGGCAGCTCCCTGATTGTCGGGAAACGCAACCCGAGCACGCCGGCTTGAACGCGCACCGCTGCTTCGCTTCGTTTGAACATAGCGGCCGCTCGGGACGCGGAGCCGCTCCGTGCAATATGCACGCGCAGCCGGTCGTTATCCTCGGCGGACCAAGCTCTGCCATTGGGCCGCCTGGACATTTTTTCCTCCTGCTCGGAAGAGCTTGCGAAGCTCGCCCTGAACACAGCGGGTTACGCATCGTAAAGTGCCAAGCCCTGGAATTAGTTCCCTTGGGAGACCGTGCTCACGTCCCACTCCGGGGGCCGCGTGCTGATGCGGGCGCCGCAAGGTGTGTTGGTGTTCGACGAAAACGAAACCCGCGGGTGCTTGCGGCAGCCGCGGGTCGGGCCTTCGCTCTGCGAGCTCCCGCCTCCGCGCGTCGCGCTCCCGCCTGCCCGCTTCGGCCGGCAAGTCGGCGCGGCAAATGCCTGGTCAGATTGTTCGGATGCTGATGTCTAACGACTATTCAACTGGACCAGCAAACTAAAATTCAGGGCTTTTCAAAGCCTGTTGATAATAGTCCTATCGCCCTGAAAACGCCGGCGACTTTGGAGCGCGCCTGGCCTCTCACGTTTACCATTCGAACGTCCGGTGGAAGAATTTCACGTTCCTCGCGGAGCAGTCGCTGAGCCGAGTACCAGTATCTGGAATTCGAATCGAAGTCGCTGTTCGGCGCGGATGCGCCGAATCTCGAGCCCACCGCCCATACCGTCCGCGGCGGTGTGAACTCTGACGGGATCAGGATACGCAAAGACCCCGGGCACAAGCCGGGGTCTTTCTTGTTTCAACTGGAATTTCGCTTGTTTCGTGCCGATCGAAAGCGATCAGCGCGCAGCGGCCCGGCGTCGCTTTTCTCCCGCCTTTGGCGGGTGCGCCGGCCTACGGTCCGCGCCCGGCTGCGTGTTGCGAACCGCGTCAGCCAGCATCTCTCGCAATTCAGTCTTCGTCTTCGGTGGTTCCCGTTTGATCGATGCTTGCCAATTTGCCATGGGCCTTATGTGGGGATTCCGCGGCAGAATTAAACCATTGGAACCGAAAGAAAAAGCGAGAGACGGCAGGCGCCTGCGAATCAGCCGGTTCGACTTGCGCGGGCGCTCCCTTTCGGACGGAAGGAAGTGCAGCAGCGGGATGTACCGTCGGTTGCGTTCTCCCGGTCGCCTTGCAAGAGCCTCAACCAGTGGTGGTGCGCTTTGGCAACACTATGGCAGATACTGTCCAAATTCGAACAGACAAAAATCCAAAAGCGAGGCATTCATTACCAAGCTGGGTGCTCCTTCCTAGGAGGGGAAACATGCGATCGTGCCCATTGTTGAGGATTCAAGACCCATCGGGGCTTACCGATGCCGATTGGGCGGAGTTGAGCAGGCTTCAGCGAATTTATTCACTGGAGGGCAACAGGTCGCTCTCGAAGGCTCTCGATGAATTGCTGAAATCAAACCGTATCTGCGCTGCCGCCGTGATGCGGGCATTGTCGCCGCCGGAAGTCCGCGCGACCATCGACGAGGAATTGATGCACGAGCTCGAGGTCCTTGCCGGGTACGGCGACGAGATCACGAGGGTGGCGGCCGAGTAATCCGACTCGCCTCCGGAATGCGTTGCACACACCGTTCTGCGGAACGACTGTCTGGATGCTGATGTCCAGCGGGTGGTTCAAGCCGGATTCACCGGACCCGCTGCAGGTTCACGATGTGGCTTCCATCATCGACCTGGCCGGCTCACGCGCAATGTTCTGCTCGATCTGTGCATGACCCGGTGTTTCGGGCAGCGCCTTCCTGAAGTTCTTCCTGTAATCCTCAGGCATCTTCGGCGGCATCATCGGCTCGAAGGCATCCACGACCGCCTCAATGACGACAGGTCCTTCGGTGGCGAACGCCTGATCCAGGACACCTTCGACCTCGGAGGCATCGGCAATCGTGACCCCTCGCCCGCCCATCGCCTCGGCCGCCTTCGCAAAGTCGATCGGCTGCAGCTCGCAACCGAACTGCGGATTGCCGAGAAACATCATCTGCTCCCAGGCGATCTGATTGAGCATGTTGTTCTTGATGACGAGAACCTTCAAGGCAATGCGATAGCGAACGGCGGTGGAGAATTCGCCGAGCTGCATGGCAAAGCCGCCGTCGCCGACCACCGCAAACACCGGGCGACCCGGAAAGGCGATGCCGGCAGCGATCGCATAGGGCAGTCCGCACGCCATGGACGCAAGCGCGCCAGAGACGGCAAACGACTGCCCGTCGCGCAGATCAATATGGCGCGCAGCCAATTCGGTATTCTGACCGGAGTCCACCGCCAGCATCGCATCGGGCGGCAACCGCCTGCCGAACGCGTGCGCCACTGTTTGTGGCTTCATCGGCCGCTCATCCATTTCCGACATCGCCATCTGGTCGCGCCAGCGCTTCATGCCGGCCTGCGCGCGCTGCAGAAACGATCGATCGTCCTTGCGCGCGAGCCGGTCATTGAGCAGGCGCAGGGTCTCGCGACAATCGCCGACAAGGCCGGCTTCGACGGGAAAGCGCAATCCGATCCGCTGACCGTCGCGATCGATCTGTATTCCCTGCGCCTGGCCGGGCCTCGGGTAGTATTCGACATAGGGAAAGGTCGAACCGACGATCAACAACGCATCGCAGGTCTCCATGACCTCCTGCGAGGGTCGCGTACCGAGCAAGCCGATACCGCCGGTCGTCAGGGCGTGGTCGTCGGGAAGCACGGCCTTCCCGAGCAGCGCCTTGGCAACGGGCGCGCCGAGCAAATCCGCGGTTCTCTCCAGTTCATCGCGCGCGCCCAATGCACCTCGTCCCGCCAGGATCGCGACGCGCGAGGCACGGTTGAGAATTTCGGCTGCCTGATCGAGGTCCGGGTCCGCGGGTATTCTGCGACCCTCGAACCAGCGATTTGGCGTATGCTTCGGCTGATTGCGCTTCGATCGTTTGGCGGCATCGAGCGTCTGTTCCTGAACGTCGTTTGCGATCGAAAGATGAGCGACACCACGCTTCGACAATGCGGAGCGGCAGGCGAGACCGGCAACGCTTTCCATATGGGCGGCGTCGGTGACCTGCGCATTGAACACGGTCGCGTCATTGAAGACGCGCGTGAGATCGACATCCTGCTGCGTGAACGTTTCAATCAGATCATGGAACTGCTGGCCGGTGATCGCGAGAACGGGTGCCTGATCGAGCTTTGCGTCATAGAGACCCGTCAGCAGATGCGTGCCGCCGGGGCCGGACGTGGCGAGGCAGACACCGAGCTCGCCTGTCCACTTCGCATAGGCGGTGGCCATGAATGCCGCCGACTCCTCATGACGCACCTGGATGAACCTGATCCTGTCCTGCCGCGTCCGCAGCGACTCCATGATGCCGTTGATGCCGTCGCCAGGAAGGCCGAATATCACGCGGACGTTCCACGCGATGAGCGTGTCGATCAGAATGTCGGCGGTCGTCGTCATAGCTGTACGCCCAATGCTGGGACGGATGACCCTGCAAACGTGCGCTGCGCCCTGGTGTTCCCCGCCGATCAATCGATGCGTGCGGAGCACTTTTTTGGGTTCCTTCGAGTCGACTCCCTGACAGACGGCAAAAGGCCTGGCTCGGCAGCGCCCGCATCGTGAAAGAGGCGCCAAGATCCCGCCTGTCGAAATTTCCAGGAACGGGCGAATTGCGCGAGGCGTTAGTCTTCGAAGGAGGCACGCCATGAAGCAATCCCAAAGCCAGACCGCGAACAGCGGCGAGACCGGCAAATCCGACGAAGCTATCCCTCAGCCAACAGGGCGCGAAGGCAAGGCCGACGCAGACCGGAACAAGCTGGCAGCCGACGATTTCGAAGAGGCACCTGCTACCCAGCCCACCGAGGCCCACCATGACGTCGGCTCCGGTGAGGAAGAAACAGCCGACGGACTCGATCCCGAAACCGAATTCGTGCGCCGGGCCGCGGAGGAAGGCGCACTCGATGCACCCGATAGCGACGATGTCCCCGTCTTCGATCGGGCAGAGCGCATTTGACACGCATCAACAGGGGCGAGGAACCCACGCACGACAGCGGGCGAAACGCGTGCTAGAGTGCGGTTGCGGTGCGCGTCAGCTTTCGCCGCTCTACCGGCCTACGGAGAGTGTGAGCCTGCGGTGACGCCGGCTTCCGACGCGCACCGCTGCTCCCCTTTGCGGATTTGCCGAACGGTACAGGGCAGCGTACCGGCTCCATGAGGCATCCCATCACTCGCCGGAAATCAGCTTGCTGTGCGGACCGGTCCACCAGCGCGCCTGGACCCGCCCAGCAATCAAAAGCGAGGAAATGAATAGGTCATGAAATCAAACAGCCTGGCAACGGCGAAGGAATAACGGGCCGCGCTGGCCGCGACAACCGTTGTCGGCGCGATGCGCGCTGAATGCTCGGATTAGTGATAAATGTGCAACGCCATCCGTTCGCTTCGCTCGCCTATCCGGCGCCGCGCGGGTCACCACTGATACCGCAGCACACCTTTCCCCGCGTAGCTCTCGCTGACCGTCGAGAATTCGCCTGCGAAGGTAGCGGCCACCGAGAACCCGTTCAGCCAGCGGGCTTCAGCGCCGGCGCTCACCAGCGCGGCGTCGCGCGCCTGTGCGGCGCCGTTCACGACGAAGGCTGAGGCGGGAAGCGTCTGGAAGATCGCGCTGATGCTGTGATCGGTATTGAAGTTATGCGCCCAGGCGGCAATGTCATCGGTCAGTCACAATGCGCGCGCTGGCCGCGTGAAAGTGTTCTCGATGGCCGGCCTGCCAGGGGCAGCAACGCGGCCCGGGCTTTTGCGACATAAACAGGAAAAGCGTGACAAATACATCACGCAGCCGCCAGTGCTCCCAATCACCCTTCGAGACGCTCCGCTTCGCGACGCTCCTCAGGGTGAGGCTGAATTGTGGGACATCCCATCCAGGCGGACCACCACCCCGGCCGCTCCTCGACGTCGCCAACCTCTGCCGCATGTTCGAGGAGAGCGAGAGTCTCAACGCGCGCAAGGACGCCGAGCGCAGCCGCGACAATGTGGACGGCAAGCAATCACCATTGATGCCGCAGCACGCCCTTGCCGGCGTAGCTTATTGGCTCGGCGCCGCTATCTTCGGATGTCGTTCCGACCAACAGGGGCCGGGTCCTGCGCCCTCGTTCGGCTGGCTTGCAACCCAGCCGCCGCCTCGTCGCGCTCCATCACAGCACGGCAGCCGGCGCTGAGCAGCTCACGCTGCTGCTTCATGCATGCCGTGATCTTTTCAACGTTCGGAATCTGTGAGCTGCAGAGGCGGTGGGCATCGCCGCTGCATCGCAATTGCGCCTCAAGGCTAAAGGCAACGGCGGACTGTAACGGTGCAGCAAGCATCGCAAGCGCGACTATCGGAGCGAAGCGGTGAACAGGCGTCATAGACGTCACCCGCGTATGAGTTGCCCCCTCATTGCCGTTGAATTTTCATGATAAATTCCGGCGGAAGTTTGCCTGGCAGAAGACGTATTTTTGCTCGCCCGGAACCGCGACCAGGCTGCGCCTTGCCCCTCGGTTGCCGGCGGCGTAACGAAGGGTGCGTTGGCATGGTGTAGAGTGCTCATATCTCGAGCTGGATGCGCGCACTCATTTCCAAAAAACAAAAATGACACGATCTGTCCTGCCTCGCCTCTTCCTGTGGCCGCTGGAGAGCCATCTTGATCAGATGGCGGTTCGCCTTCTGCGGACGCCTGGTTCCAGAGACGCCGACTTTTCCCGGCCGGTTGGCGAACCCGCGCTCGTGGGTGCGGACTCGGTATCCTGGCGCATATTCAAGAATCCGGTGTCGGTCTTCGTGGGCGGGATCGCGGCAGTCATTCTCGAGCTTGCAGAGCCGTCGGTGCGATCGGGCGTGTGGGAGCATAGCTCCTTCCGAACGAACCCCGTGAGGCGGCTTCAACGCACCGGAATGGCGGCCATGATGACCGTCTATGGCCCCCGCAATGCCGCAGAGAAGATGATCGCGGGCGTCGTGCGCCGCCACGACACAGTGTCTGGAACGACGCCCGGTGGAGAAGCCTACCATGCGAACGATCGCGAGCTTCTCGATTGGGTGCAGGCAACCGCCGCTTATGGATTTGCCGAAGCGTACAATCGCTATGTGGAGCCGTTGGGTGAGAACGGACTTTCGCAGGTGTTCGCAGAAGGCGCGGACGCAGCTCGTCTCTATGGCGCAGCCGGCGCGCCTGTTTCGTGCGACGGTTGGAAAGAACTTCTGAACGGCAAGCGTGATCGGCTGGAGCCGTCGCCGATCATCTTCGAATTTCTGGATATCATGGCCAGCGCAGCCGTTCTGCCGTCCGCGTTGCGCCCGCTGCAACGTCTGATGATCCGCGGGGCGGTGGAGATAACGCCCTGCTGGGTCCGCGAGCGATTGGATCTCTCGAAGCGATATGGCGTCGGGACCGCGGAAGAAGCAATTCTGAGACAGGCCGGCAAGCTTGCCGATGCGGTCGTTTTGCGCTCGAGCCCGGCCGTACAAGCGTGCCGCAGGCTGAGGCTCCCGCCGGACTATTTGTACGGGAAGAAGGCCGCCGGCGGCAGTTGATCCAAAGTCAATCAAGCGTGGTGGCTTCGATCGCAGCATGACACCGCGCGGGTACGCGCGTGTCGTTGCGCCCCCGCAATCTGAACGGCCGGATCAGTACCAGCGTCCGCGGCCATACCAGCCGCCACCGGCAAGCAACAGAACGAGAAGAATGATTATGAGAAGGGTCGTGTTGTCCATGTGCGTCTCTCCCTCGGAACGCTGCGTCCTGGCGCAGCCCTGAATTGTGGCTTTCTTGACAACATCTGGCTGCTCGTCCGGTTCCCTGAGCGCGCGTGGCGAGATGGCGCATTGTGACGCGCGTGCATCAGCCTGCCTGCGCGCCATGGCGGACCATTATCCTAACCGATTGATCAGGCATCGCTTCTCGTCGCACTTAACTCACTCAGGTTCCGAGGAACACCGCGCGTCGCGCTCCGTTAGTCACCAGCAACAATCTGGAGGACGAGCACATGGCGAGAGAATACGACCCGAACGATCCGAACAGGATGGACGCTCCGGGCAGGCCGATGAACGATCCGCTGGTCCAGGAGCCGCGCTCCAGCCTGGGCACAATCGGCATCCTTGCGGGCCTGGCGATTGCGGTCGTGCTCGGCTTCCTGTTCTGGAGCATGGGCGACCAGACGAATACGACAGCGACGAACACAAGCCCGGGCACGACGACCGGATCGTCGACGCCACCGCCGCCTGCTCCGCCGGCTGATGCCGGCAAGACTGATCAGCGATAGGGGCTGGGGCGAGTCTAGAGCGAAGCAATCGAGCCCGGAATTCGTAGTGGGCTAGTCCGATTGCTTCGCTTCATCTGCGATGACAGCGGCGGATGCTTCGGGGGCGCATGACGCGTGCGGCCGAGAGCCCTCACGCCCCGTCCCGCTCCGGCACCAGTGCAACAACGTCGAGTTGCTGCGCGGCTTGATTGACGCGGAATGCAGGCGCGTCGCGGCCGCAGCGTCGACGATGATGAAATCGTCCGCCGCCTTCCGCACTCCGGGTTCGCCGGCCTTTCCATCAATGCAACTTCCCGCTCGCCTCGATCGTTCCCAACACGCAACCAGGGTTGCGCGATGGACCAGACCCAGTTCGCCCAGGCGACGCTGCTTTACTTCATCCTGCCGCTGTGGCTTGCGGCGGGCCTCGCCGACT
>WUUC01110810.1_pt1 | contig 12966 bp, 9 predicted proteins | sample 6278441 | NCBI WGS metagenome assembly WUUC01 (sample SAMN13675441, study PRJNA597444) | soil metagenome | isolation source: soil | place: USA: Washington | collected 2017-10 | reverse complement strand
TCGAGACGGTGAATGGAGTTCCCGCGAAAGGCGGATCGATCGACGCCGCCGGTCCGGCGGTCGCCGAGGGACTGCTCGTGACCCCCTCAGGCTACGCGCTGTTTCGCGGCAATCCCGGCAACGTGCTGCTGGCGTTCGGCGTGAAGTAGTGCAGCGGCGCTCTGCGTGCTCAGCGTGTTCTGCGGTTAACCCTGGTGCTTCGATTGGTCGTTTAGCCTGCATATGACCGTGAGCGTCGAGCAGCTGATGCGGGATCTCGAGGCCGGCGTGCGCGCCGACCGGCGCAGCCGTCTAATCGCGCGCGGCGGGCCGCCCGAGTACCGCGACGAGGAGGTCTTCGCGGCTGTCGAGGGCGTTCTCCGGCGCGCGCTCGAAAGCCGCGATCGCGACGTGCTGCTCGTTCCCGAGCTCTCCGGCGACGAGGCCGAATGGCGGCTGCAGACGCACCTGAAGTTCTCCAGCCATCGGCGGCTCGCGGGGCCGTTGATCGTGTTCCTGAAACGGCGGCTGCTGCTGCCGATGATGCGCTGGCTGTACGAATACAGCCTGGAGAACTTCAGGCGGCAGGAACGCATCAACCGCATGCTTTTCGCGTGCCTCGAGGAGCTCGCCATAGAAAACGCGAAGCTCCGCCGGATGGTTGGACCGCGGCACGAATGAAGCTGGCGTTCGTGGTGCACCGATTCGGATCCGACATCGCCGGCGGATCCGAGATGCACTGCAGGATCGTCGCGGAACGTCTGTCGGCCTCCCACGACGTTACCGTGCTCACCACCTGCGCGAAAGATCACATCAGCTGGGCGAATGCCTACCCGGCGGGTGTAGCGCGCCACGGCCGCGTCGAGGTGCGCCGGTTTCCGGTCGCCAGGACGCGGTCGCTGCACCGCTTCGCCGAGGCGAGCGAGATTGCGTTCGACGGCCGCGCGTCGCCGCAGGATCAGGAGAACTGGTTCCGCGAGAACGGTCCGTTCACGCCCGCGCTGCTGGATCACCTCCGCGCCCACGGCGGCGCCTTCGACCTCGTCCTGTTCTGGTCGTTTCGGTATTACCAGACGTTTTTCGGGCTGCCGCTCGTGGCCGACCGCGCCGTGCTGGTGCCGACCGCCGAAGAGGATCCGGTGATCCGGTTCGACATTCTCGAGCCTTTTTTTGCGCTGCCTGCGGGCTTTCTCTTCCTCACGCCGGAAGAGCACGCGCTGGTCGCCCGCCGTGCGGGGGCGCCGCTTGCCCCATCGGCAGTTGTGGGGTCGGGACTGGAGACTCCAATTCCGCTACAGCCGGCGTCGCCATCCGCCGACACCATCGCGCCCCCGTTTGTGCTCTACCTCGGACGTATCGACCCCAACAAGGGATGCGAAACGCTCGTGCGTCACTTTCTCCGTTACCGCCAGGAAAGCGGCTCCACCGTCCCTCTGGTGATGGCAGGACCGGCGAACATGCCGCTGCCGGACGATCCCGCCATCAAGGTGCTCGGGTTCGTGGACGAGCGACTCAGGGAGGCGCTGCTGTCGAATGCTTCGGTGCTGGTGGTGCCGTCCCCGTACGAAAGCCTGAGCCTCGTTCTCCTGGAGGCATGGAATCACGCGGTGCCGGGGCTCGTGAACGGACGATGCGGAGTGCTCAAGGGACAGGCGCTTCGATCCAACGGAGCGCTGTATTTCCGCAGCTACGACGAGTTCGCGCACGCGCTGCGCCTTCTGCTCGACAGCGCGGAGCTTCGGCGGACGCTCGGTGGTCAGGGGCGCGACTACGTCGATCGCGAATACCGGTGGCCTGTGGTGATCGAGAAGATCGATCGGTTTCTCACAACTCTGCAAGATCCTGAAATCCTGAAATCCTGACATCAGGGTCGCGGCGACAAGAGCGTCGTGTCGTTCTTCGCCGGTCCGGGAGGGTCGGTGAGATATCGATCGGACGACAACACGATCTGATCGATTGACACGCCGTCTTCGCGCGTCTGGATGCGCAGCCGGTGCCACCCGCCGCGGGCGAAACGGAGCAGCGCCGGGCGCTCCTTCAACGACTCGTCCGATCGCTCGTCGCGCCAGCCCCAGCCCTCGATGCCGCAGCCCGCGCACCGTTCGAGATTGACCTCGAGCCCGTCGGGCGTGCCAATCTGAAAACGGGTCCTCCCGTTCGGCGCGACGACCCCATCGTCGAACTGCACGAACACCGAGTCGTTCGCCGGGCTGTCGTGTTCCGCCTTCAGCCTCACCCACAGCTTGTAATACTGCGTGGGATCCGCAAGCACGTACACGTCGTAGTAATGCACTGGCGTGGTGAGCGGCGCCGGCAATCCGGCCGCAGCCGCGTTCGGGTGCCAGGCGCGAACACGTCCCGCTGCCGTGGGGTCGGGCACGGACTGCCACCCGCCGTGGAAATCGGACTGCTCCGCGGCGAGGACAACGGCTTCCTTGAAGGGAGCGACGGTCACTGTGAGCGTGTCGGTGGCCTCACCGCCATGCCCGTCGCGGACGGTGAGTGTGTAGAAATAGCTTCCGGGGTTGCGCGTGGGCCAATCGAACGCGGGCTCGGTGCTGACAATGCGATCCAGCTCGTCGCGCCATTCGTACGAGAGCGGGTCCAGATCGGGATCGTACGACCGGCCGCTGCCGACCCGGTTGTCCTGCTCGTATTGCCACTCGTATCTGACCGTGACGGCAGCGCCCGCGTCGGCAACCGGCGCATGGTTCTCCCCGCGCGCCGGCCGGCTCAAGAGCACCATCGTATGCGCCCAGGTGCCGACCACGACGTCCATGCGTCCGTCCCGATCGAAGTCCACCGGCCGGGCGTCGAACCATTCGGCATTCGCGCGCTCGGCATCCGCGAACGTCCCATCCCCGCGCCCGCGCATGACGCCGCTGTTCCCTGTGAAGACGTCAAGATGCCCATCGCCGTTCAGGTCCGCGAGGGTGAGCCACTCGCTCGACACAGCGTAGTGGGCCGGTGGAGCGAACCCGCCGGTTGCCCGCCCGAGCCAGACGATCAGAGCGGTGGAGCCTCCGCCCACGACGTCGACGTAGCCGTCGTGATTGACATCGTCAACCAGCGCGCTGCGCCGATCCTCCGCGGCCGCGAGGAAGGCGGTGGTCAAGAAATGACCCGCGCCGTTGTTGTAGGCGACGTTGACTCCAGGTCGGGGGCGGGAATGGGACGTGACGAGATCGAGCGTGCCGTCGAGGTCGACGTCCTTCAGCTGAACGAAGCCGCTGATCGAAGGGAGATCGACTGTCACCGCCGGCACGAGCCCGGCGCCGCCCCCGTGCATCACGTGCGCCTTGCCGCTGCCGCCCTCACCGTCCACGACCACGGCGTCGAGCTTTCCGTCCCCGTTCACGTCGCCCGCGGCGACCGCATACGGGAACCGGAAATCGCCGAACGAGCCGACATTCACGAAAGCGCCGGCGCCGTCGCCGTGATAGAGATCCACCGTGACGCGCCAGGGTTCGTAATGGCGCGTGAGCAGCACCACGTCCACGTTGCCATCGTTGTTGAAATCGCCCGTCTCGGCGTCGAACGCGTACCGGCTGCCCTCGTCCCCGCCGGCGAGCGGCAGGTGGGTCGTCCCGTCGAGCGTCACGCCGCCACGGCTGACGACATCCACCAGACCGTTCTTGTTGAAATCGGCGAGCGCAACATACTCGCCGCCGAACGTATTGGACGAAGACAGCGCGCGCGCCTCCCAAAAGAGGCTCGCCGGCGGACGCGTGCGGTTGCTCAGCACGGTTGCTGTGCCGGCGTGTTCGTTGGCCGTTGCAATGTCGATCTGTCCGTCGAAGTTGAAGTCGGCGAGCGCCACATCCCGGCTGCCCGCGCCGGCTGCGATCGTCACTGCCCGATCGAACCCTCCGTTGCCGCGCCCGCGCAGGATGGAGACGGTGCTGCCGCCGCGATTGGCGGTCACGAGATCGAGGCGGCCGTCGTGGTTGACGTCCGCCGCATCGATCCCGCGCGGCGAAGGTCCGACAGACGCACCTGTGCCGTACCCGGGGCCATCCGAGCTTCCGAGGTAGACGCCGACCCGGTTGTTCCCCGTGGATGCCGCGGCAATGTCGGTCCAGCCATCCTGATTGAAATCGCCGGTCGTGAGGACGTTGAAGGACTGCGGACCGGCGACATCCACCCGCCGGAAATTGTCGTTCGGGGTTTGATACAGGACCGTCAACTGGCTCACGCCGCTGTTGGCGATCGCGAGATCGGGGCTGCCGTCGAAATTGAAATCTCCTACGGCGACACCCTGTGGGCGGATACCGACGGAGATTGCCGGTTGCCGTGCGGTGAAATTCCAGCCGCTGCCGTCGCCGTGGAGCACTTCGACGCTGTTCGCATCAAACTGCGTATAAACGATATCCAGGCTCCCGTCCCAGTCCATGTCCGCGAGCGCGATGCCGCGCGGGTTGCCGGTTGCCGCGCTCTGATACGGCGGCCTGAAGCCGCCGCCCGCTTCGCCGAGCAGGATGTCGATCGTGTTGAGGCCGGCGTTCGCGACGACGAGGTCGAGCACGTTGTCCCTGTTGAGGTCGCCTGCGGCGAGCTCGAACGGTCCGCCACCGACGAACAATTCATGCGTGGGCGTGAAGCCCAGCCCGGAGCCGGTGAGATTGAGGAGAATCGCTACCGTGGCGCGGCCGGTGTTCGCGAGCGCGAGATCCACCGCGCCGTCGCGATTGAAATCGGCGGCGACGACGGCGCGTGGGCCCGGCGCCGACGCGTAGTCCGCGCGGGCGAACGCAAGCGGCTGAGCGGCGACGTCCAGGGCTACGAGGAGGGCAGCCGCCGAGATCGACGCACGCACGAGCACCATTCAACGGTCCCGTTAAGCAAGGCCAAGCAAGGTCAGGAAGCCGGTTTCAGAAAAACAGCAAAGCGGCGCCATCGCGCGTGCACGCGAGCAATGCGCGGGCCAGAGAAACAGAGGACCGTTACTGGGACGGCCGCGGCGCCTTCGCGTGCGCGTCGAAGAAGTCGAAAATGGCCGCCGCGTTCGGCGCCACCACGCCGCTGTGGCTGCCGCCGGGCACCTCGATGTAGTTCACCGTGATGCCGAGCTCCTTTGCCTTCGCGACCATCGCGCGCGACCCCTGGACGTTCACGGTCGCGTCGGCGTCGCCGTGCACCACGATCTGCGGAATATGACGGATGCGCTCGAGCGTCGCCGGGTTGCCGTTCCCGGCAATCGGACCAATGGCGGCCCAGATGTCCGGGAACTTCGGCGCGATCTTCCAGGTACCGATGCCGCCCATCGAGTGGCCCATCAGGTAAATCCGGTTCTCGTCGATGCGATACTGCTGGCGCACACGGTGGAGCACCTGGATGACGTCTTCCTCGCTCCGTTCTTGCACGCGCCGCGTGTTCGGATCCGCGGGCGGCTGACCCAGCCCCCACCCGTACGATCCGTCCACCCGATACCCGAGCGGCGCCGCGATGATGTAGCCACGCTCCTCGGCCAGCTTCGGATAGACGCCGTCGTAATTGGTGAAGAAGCTGTCTTCCGTGCCGCCGAGCCCGTGAAGCGCGACGATCAGCGGATACGTTTTCCCCTGCGCGTACGACGTGGGAACGTACAGCCGATACGGCATGATTTCCCCGGCCGACTCGAGTAGATAGTGGCGCTTGAAATCGCCAGTCCGGCTGGCGAACGGATCCTTGCCGGCCTTGACCGCCGCCGCGATCGCTTCGGCCTCGGCGAAATCGCGCTCGGGATCGAAGGTGCGAAGCTCGAGCCTGCCACGGTTCACCAACCGCATCCGGTCGACGGGATAGAGAATGTCCGGACGCACCGCCGCGGGCGCGCTCTTCGCCTCGTTCTCGAGCCGCGCGACCAGATCGTCCAGGCCCTTCCGAAGCGAGACGATGAGGGCCGCTGTGCCGACCGCTTCGTTGCTGTCGCGCACCTCGATGCTCAACTGATACGTGCCGTCGGCGATTCCGTTCAGGTCGAGATCGACCGAAAACGGCGACTCGCGCAGGTCGCGGCTGACTCCGTCGAACGTGCCGAGATCCTTCACGACGGGCGGAGGCGTTGCCGCCGCCGGTGCACCGCCGGCCGGAGCTGGACGCTGACGGAGGCTGACGTTCGCCGACAGCGCGCGATCGAACTCGATTGCGGGGCTGTAGATCTGCTCGAGGCGAACGGCGTACGGGCGTGTCGAGTCCACGACCACGCGGTCGGTGCGGATGACGAGCGACGTGCTGAACTCGACCTCCTCGGTCCAGGGCCGCCCGCCGAGCAGCGTGGTGCCCTTTGCGAGCAGCCGCCGGATCTCGCCGTTGCGGCCGAGCCGCGACGCTTCGGCGAGCTGCTGGTCGATCTCGTCGATCTGCGCCTTCAACTGACCTTCTGGTCGGACCGTCGCCTTGCGCGTGTTGTACCCGACGCGCAGCGAGGAAAGGCTCGTCAAAGCCTGCGGCAGCGCAGCGTGCGGGAGCACGATCGAAAGAACCGCGGCGATCGCGACGGTGCGAAGACGTGTCATGGCTTCAAGCTCCAGGCGCCAGGTCCGACCGTACGAAAGACTCGGCCACGAAAACACGAACGACGAGAGATGTTCGTGATTCGAGTGTCGTGGCCCGGCTTCGAGATCGGCTGCCGCAGTTACTGCGCGACGTAGTCGATTGCGATCTGCAGTGGATACTTCTGCGTGAGCGGGCGCGCCATGGGCTCCAGGTGCGCCGGCTTGCCCTTCACCTCGATCCTGGCTCCGGCCGGCAGCTCGATTGGTTCCGCGAGCCAGTAGCGCCGGCGCCACTCGGGACGCGGGCCTCGCAGCTGCAGCAGGGGCACGCGGCGGCCGCCCTGCAGCACTGCTTCGATCTGCACCGACTCGTATTCGGTGTCGAGGCTCGGCCTGACCGCCACGACGCGGGCCGCGGTCTTGATCGTGCCGCCGAAGGCGCGCGGCTCCGCCGGATCGCTCTCCCCGTTCGGCCCGGGAATCGCGAGCGCCTGGATTTCGCGGCCCGACACTGGCGGATCGGTGAAGTACAGCCCGACGATGCTCTTGTCCGCTACGGCGTTCTGCTCGTCGAGGTAATGCTTCTTGTAATGAATCTGCACGCGCAGCTTCGCGCCGGCCGGCAGCTTGAATGCCGTGCCGCTCGGCGAAGCCGTCGCATCGTAGCCGGGCACCCACGCCGCGAGGACCGTTCCGTTTTCCAGCGAGATGAGCGCGTCGCGCACCATCGACGCCTTGCCGGGCAGCAGGTCCACGGTGGACACCCACTTCGCCTCTTTGAGGTTGGTTGAGAGCGTCGCCTCTCGTGTGTCCTCCATCACACCCGGGCCGAGCTCCTGCTCCTTGTCCAGGGGGACTTCGAGGTCAGGGGGGCCCGCCTTCCACTGCGTCTTCACTTCGATCGGCGCCGGACGCTTCGTCGCATCGCCTTCCGGCGAACCGCCGACGGCCCACGTGACCAGCATGTCGAGCTCTTTGGTGCTCAATGTATGCCCGCCCTTCGCCGCCGGGCCGAGCGGGTCTACGTACCAGGGCGGCATGTTCTCCGAGATGAGCTCCTCGCGCATCGACTCGCCCCAGGGAACGGCGTCCTGATAGGTGAGGAGCGACATCGGTGTCGGCCCGCCCGCGTAGTGGCAGGTGCCGCAGCGATCCCGGAAGATCGGGAAGATGTGCTCGTTGTAGTTGAACCGCGAGGTGATCGCCTTGTGCGCCTCGGGCTCCGGGGCGGTCGCGACGAACACTCCGATCGCGACGCCAGACGCTGCCGCGAGCTTCCATGCGTGCGCGCGGACGAAGCGTCCCGCGCCTTTAACGAGCGGTGCCATATGCAGCCTTGATGTCATTGACCGCCGCGGCGAACAAGCCGTACGCCCCGAGCAGGTCCTCTCTGTTGCCGATGTCGCCGGCCATGTCCAGCTTCCACGCCGCCAGCACGGCGCGTCGCAGCGCTTCGCTGGCCTGCGCGCGCTGGCGATTCGGAAGCGAGCCGACAAAGTTCTCGAGCGCGAGGGCGATGTTCTTGCCCGACATCGCCGGGATGTACACCTGCGCGAACAGGCCGTCCTTGATGAGCGTTTCGGCTTCCTGTCCGCGTTGCCCAAGCAGCGTGAGCAGCTCGGGCGCGGTCTGCGGGAGCGCTTCCTCCTGCTGAATCGCGGACGGCATGATCTCGACACCGCCGCCAACAGCCTGACCGGCGACTGGCGGTACCTGTGCAGCCGGCGTCTCGGGCAGAGGGACCGGCGCTGGTGCAGGAGCGGGGGCCGTCACAACGGGCGCCGGCGCCGCGGCCGGCGGCGCGGGAGAACGTGTCGGCGCGGCAGAAGGTGTCGGCGCAGCCGGCTTCGGCGCGGGCGCCGGTGCGACCGGCTTCGCGTTCGCCGCGGCTGTCGTGACCGCTGGAGCCGGAACGTCCTTCGAATACTCGAGGAACGTAAAGTCGAAGCCCTGCTCCTCGGTCGTCTTGTTGAACCGGACTCTTGCGTGCACCCTCAACGGCAGCGCATCGCCCTTCAGCGGCGCATCGAGCGTCCTGCCGTCGCGTGACGGACGCATCTCGAAGGTCGCCACGTCCCTGTTGTTCGCATCGCGAACGATGGCGCGGCCCGTGATCCCCTTGAGCTCGAGCGGCTTCGTGAAGTTGTCGTAGAAGTGCATGCGGAACAGGCCCGCCTGCGGGTACGTCCCTTCGAGGTGGTGCCACTTGTCGGCCGCCATGAAGAACTGTCCGCCGTGCCGCGGGTTGTGATCCCCGTGCGCGCGAACCTCGCGGCGCTCTTTGCGGGCCGATCCGTCCGGGCACCGGCCCGGCTCCGCATAGTACTTCTCGGGCTTCTCTCCGCAATCGAAGAAATGGGCGACGTTGATCGGCACGAGCGGCCGCTTGTCGAACCGGCAGAAGCCGGGCTCCGCCGCGATGATCACCGGGTGCGTGATGCAGGAGAACCCCTGCTCGATGCGGACCGGCTGCAGATCCATCTTGCAGATCGGACAGATACCCGGCTTGTCCTCCAGGACGTCGGGATCCATGGTGCAGATAAAGGAAACCGGCATCTCCTGCGCGTGGGCGTGATGACCGGCGTGCGGCAACGGTCCGCCGAGCAGCGAGAAGCCGAGCGCCACGAGAAGGGCCGTTCTGGCGTTCATGATGGGTCCATTTTACCGGACTATGACGCCCCGTGCGCCTTCACCCGCCGCCAGGGCCGCCAGCGCGTCGTTGATCTGCGGCAGCGCGTACGTGCGGCCGACCAACTCGTGCAGCTTCAGGCGGCCGTCCCGGAACCAGTCGACGAGACGGGCGATGTCGTCGGCGGGCCGTCCGGAGCCGTAGACCGACCCGACCAGCCGTTTTTCCTGCATGACAAACGGAAACATGTTCACGCCGCCCACCGCGTCCATGCGGAAGAGCCCGGTAAGCACGACCGTTCCGCCCTTTCGCGCAGAGCCCAGCGCGTCGGCCAGCGTGACAGGAGAACCCACGGTGTCGAACACGAAATCGGCGCCCCGGCCGCTGGTCAGTTGACGCACCGCCTCCGATGTGGCTGCTGCACTGGCGTCGACCACGTCGGTTGCCCCGAACGTCCGGGCGAGCGCGAGCGGCTCGCTGCGGCGATCGATCGCGATCACGCGATCCGCGCCGCCGATGGCCGCGCCCTGGACGACGTTCAGTCCGACGCCACCCGCACCGAGGACGGCGACGGTCGCGCCGCGCGGCATGCGTGCGGCGGTGGTAACGGCGCCGACGCCCGTCACCACCGCACAGCCGATCGTCGCGAGCGCGTCGAAAGGAACGTCGGAGGCGACGGTAATGGCGCCTTCCGCGGGGACGACCGCGAATTCGGCGAAGCAGGCGGTGCCGAGAAAGTGCGCGATGTCGTGCCCGCGCGCGCGCAGGCGCGTGGCGCCGGAGGGGAGCTTGTTGCGATACGCGGTGCGCTCGAGCCGATCGCACAACACGGCGCGCCCCTCGATGCACGGCATACAGGCGCCGCACGCAGGTGCCCAGCAGAAGACGACGTGATCGCCGATCCTGGCCGACGACACGCCCGCGCCGGTCTCGCGGACGATGCCGGCGCCCTCATGTCCGAGAACGAGCGGCGTGCGCGTCGGCCAGTCGTCGCGCGCGGGATGGAGATCGCTGTGGCACACCCCCGCCGCCATCACCTCCACGAGCACCTCGCCGGGCCCGGGCGGATCGAGCTCGGCGTCTTCGATGGAGAGCGGCGTGCCGCGCTCCCAGAGGATGGCTGCTGTAATGCGCATGTCAGAAAGGCCGCGGAGGAGGCGGAGGTCACGGGCGCACCTCCGCGATCTCCACTCACTCAAAGGGCCGCGGTGTCCGCCGCCTGACGCGCGAGGTACCTCACCCTCTCCCCGAAGTTCGCAAACCGCGGATCGTCGGTCTGGCCGCGCCGGTACCGGAAGAAGATCTGCTGGATCACGACGGCGATCTTGAACAGCGCGAACGCTTCATAAAAGCGGATGCCGGAGACGTCGCGCGCCGAGCGGGCGGCGTAACGGTCGATAATCTCTTCGCGCGTCAAATATCCGGGCCTGTTGGTCACCGTTGTCAACGCGTCTTGCTGCTCGGGCGGGGAGGTGGGCGCCCAGTACGCGAGCAGGATTCCGAGATCGACGAGCGGATCGCCGAGCGCGCTCATCTCCCAGTCGAAGACGGCGACGAGATGCGCGAGGTTCAACGGCTCGAGGAGCACGTTGTCCAATTTGAAGTCGCCATGCACGACCGCCGGCTTCGCCGGATCGGGCGGCAGCCGCACGGCCAGCCACGAGGCGAGCGCCTCCATCTCCGGCACCTCTTCCAGCCGCGCGCGGCCCCAGCGCTCGGTCCAGCCCCGCACCTGCCGCTCGACGAAACCCGCCGGCTTTCCGAGATCGGCGAGCGGTGGCTCGGTCGAGTCGACCGCGTGCAGATCCGCAAGCGTGTCGACGAGCGCCTCGCTCACACGGCGCCGTACTTCCGGGCGATTCGCGAGGCCCAGCGGCTCCTCGTGGCGCACGACGACGCCGCGCCGCCGTTCCATCACATAAAACACCGATCCGATCACGCTCGGGTCCGCACAGAGCACAAACGGGCGCGGCGCGAGCGGGAATACCGGGTTGAGCGCCGCGAGCCAGTAGTACTCGCGCGCCATATCGTGAGCCTTCGGCGGCACCGGGCCGAACGGCGGCCGTCGAACCACGAGCTCCGCGCCGCCAAAGCGCGCGAGGTAGGTGAGGTTCGAGTGGCCGCCGGGAAACTGCGAGATCTGCATCTCCGACGCGAGGTCGAGGCCGTCCATCTCGCGGCCGGCCGGCACCTCGGGAAGGTGCTTGCGCAGGTACGCGGCCAGCGCGGGCCAATCGAGCTGTTCAGTGGAGCGGACGTCGCGGGTGTCTCCCTGCACGAGCGGACTACACTATCATGCGCTCTATGTCGTTCGAGCCGTCGGAGAAGGTGAAAGACCTTGCCGCCCGCGTGCGCGCGTTCATGGACGAACACGTGTACCCGAACGAAGAAACGTTTCACCGGCAGATCGACGAAGGCGATCGATGGCAGCCGACCGCGATCGTCGAAGAGCTGAAGCCGAAAGCAAGAGCAGCACGCCTCTGGAACCTGTTCCTCCCCGAGAGCGAGTACGGCGCCGGCCTGACGAACACCGAGTACGCGCCGCTCTGCGAGATCATGGGCCGCGTGCCCGCGTTCGGCCCGGAAGTGTTCAACTGTTCCGCCCCCGATACCGGCAACATGGAAGTGCTCGTTCGCTACGGCACCGAGCAGCAGCGGCGCCGCTGGCTCGAGCCGATGCTCGCCGGCGAGATCCGCTCGTGCTTCGCCATGACCGAGCCCGCCGTCGCATCGTCCGATGCGACGAACATCGGGTCGCGGATCGAGCGCGACGGCGGCGAGTACGTGCTGAACGGGAAGAAGTGGTTCATCTCGGGCGCCGGAGATCCGCGCTGCCGCGTCGCGATCTTCATGGGCAAGTCGAACCCCGACGCGCCGCGCCACGAGCAGCAGTCGATGATCCTCGTGCCGATGGACGCGCCGGGCATCACCATCACCCGCATGATGACCGTGTTCGGGTATGACGATGCGCCGCACGGCCATGCGGAGATCGTCTTCCAGGACGTGCGCGTACCGGCGGGGAACATGCTGCTCGGCGAAGGCCGCGGCTTCGAGATCGCGCAGGGGCGTCTCGGACCGGGCCGCATCCACCACTGCATGCGGCTGGTCGGCGTCGCCGAGCGTGCGCTCGAGGCGATGTGCCGCCGCGTCGCCTCACGCGTGGCGTTCGGGAAGCCGCTGGCCGAGCAGGGGACGATTCGCGCCGACATCGCCGAATCGCGTCTGGAGATCGATCAGGCGCGGCTCCTCACGATGCATGCCGCGCACCTGATGGACACGGTCGGCAACAAAGCCGCGCGGCGGGAGATCGCGATGATCAAGGTCGTCGTGCCGCGGATGGCGCAGCGGGTGATCGACCGCGCCATTCAGGCGCACGGCGCGGCCGGCGTCAGCGACGATTTCTTTCTGGCGAAGGCATGGGCGCACGCGCGCTCGATCCGGCTCGCGGATGGGCCCGACGAAGTGCATCGGGAGGCGATCGCCAAGCTGGAACTGAGGCCGTACGCCTCCCTAGACACAAAGGGCACAAAGGGTACAAAGGGCAGAGAGGTTACAGAGGACACAAAGAAGCCGAGTGGACTCGCCGCAACGTGATAGCACGGGCATAAATGAAACGTTCTGCGAGCTCTGCGTGTTCTGCGGTTAACGTCACCGAGCAGTAACGGTTTCCGGTCGGGATGCTGAGGTATCGAGGATGCGCATGAAGCTGGCGGGGGCCGGCTCGTTCGTCGCGGCCGGGATGCTGGCGCTGTCGCAGTCGCCGGCCCCGGAGCCGGCACGCCGGCCTTTCTCGGTCGTCGAAGCGACGATTCCCGGAATGCGCGCGGCGCTCGCCGAGCGGCGCATCACGTCGCGCGATCTCGTCCTGCAGTACCTCACGCG
>WUUC01201001.1_pt1 | contig 12968 bp, 11 predicted proteins | sample 6278441 | NCBI WGS metagenome assembly WUUC01 (sample SAMN13675441, study PRJNA597444) | soil metagenome | isolation source: soil | place: USA: Washington | collected 2017-10 | reverse complement strand
TGGTCGAACACGTTGACCACGGTGATGTCGTCGAAGTACTCGTGCTGCCAGGTCGGCCGGAGATTGTTGATCAGCACCAGCCGCAGCCCGGCCTCGCGGGCCCGTTCGGCGACGGCACGGACGATGTACTCGCGGTAGAGCTTGAGGCCGCTACCGATGACGAGCAGCGCGGCAGGGGCATTTCTGGTCATGGCGATGTCCTCGAGGTCGGGTGTGATGGGTTCGACGCCGTGGCATCGGCGGCTTGGTCGGTGATCGCGTCGATGACGGCGTCGACGGCTTGTGGTGCGGTACGGAATCCGTCGCCGCCGCTGGCCGCCCGGGCCCAGACCGCGGGCCCGACCCGGACGAAGTCGGTGTCACCGCCGGCCGCGGTGGCGTAGTGGCAGTGCCGCACCCGCACGACGCGATATCTGTCTACTTCGGACACTATGCCGGCCGCGAGCACCTGTCCGGCCCAGTCGGCTTCGTCGCCCGGCCCGGACAGCGTGGTCACCTCGCGCCGCACGGCGTCGGTGCTGATCTTGAGCAGGGTGCCCGCCACCGAAGGCAGCAGCCAGGACCGCCCGTCCGCGCCGATCCCGCCCGCGGCCGGCGTCATCGCCCAGCTGTGGACGAGCTCGGCCGGCGGCCGCAGGTACACCATCGTCTGGCGGTGCAGTGTCACTGGCAGGTCCACCAGGGCCGCGGACCAGGGCCCGGCCGCGACGAGCACGACATCACCGGACTCGGCCGTACCGTCGGCCAGCAGTACCCGACCGCTGTCCGGCCGCACACCGACGACCTCCCGGCCGGGCCGCGGATCCACCAGCGGGTGGTGCCGCAGCCAGTGCGCCGCCGCGTGCAGGATGCGGTCGGCCAGCAGGACCCCGGCATGCGGCTCGAGGATGACCGCGGCGCCGGCAGGGAACCCGATGTGCGGATAGTCGGCCGGGGCGGCGAGCCGGATCAGCAGCCCGGTGGTATCGGCCGTGGCGACGGCCGCCGCCACCTCGCCGGAGGACAGCCCCGTCAGTACCCCGATGCGTCGGTAGAGGCGGGCACCCGGCAGGCGGTCGTGCAGCAGGGCATCCAGCTCACGCCACTGGCGGTGCAGCCGCACGGCCCGATGGGTGCCGGCCGGATCGCCGGCGACGAGGACCCGCAGTGCGCGGTGCTGGTCGAACGACGTCGAACCCGGATGCGGGATCGGGCCGCGTTCCAGCAGCACCACGCGGTGCCCGGCCAGCACGCACCGGATCGCGGCCAGCAGCCCGGTGACGCCGGCACCGACCACCACGACCCGTAGCAGGCCCCTGCCTCGCTGCCAGGTGCCCTCGATCATCGCCCGGCTCCGACCGGGACCAGCCGCGGCAGTGTCACCGGAGCGATGGAGGTGACCTCGGCGGGGTCGGTCCCACCGGCATTCTCGCCGAGCACCTCGGCCGCCAGGTCGATCAGGATCGGCGCGGCCGCCCGGAGGAGCCAGCGAACCTCAAAGCAGAAGTCACCGGCGTCGGCATCGGTCACCCGCCAGCGGTCGAGCCTGGCAAGGTGATCGGTAATGGCCTCCGCCGCGCGGTTGAGGCTGAACCCGGCCAGCTCGTACGCCGCCGCGAACCGCTCGGACATGCGTGCCGCGGCACGGCGCGAGCGCGCCGACACCGGCAGCGGGCCGCGTCCGACCCAGCGGTTAACCCGGTCGGCGACCCGGTTCCACGGTCCTGTCAGGCGGGACTCGGTGACCCGGGCCAGCCCGTCCCGACTGAAGCTGGTCCGCTGGTGCTCAGGACTGGTCGCGGCCAGGTAGAACCGGATCAGGTCGCGCGGCATCTCCGCGGCCAGCTCCCTGCCCCACACCACGTGCCCCCGGCTGGTGGAGAACTTCTGGTGGTCAAGCTCGTAGAACTCGTTGGTGAGGTAGCGGGTCGGCAGCTCGTAGTGGCCGTCGAAAGCCAGCAGCATCGCCGGGCCAGCGATCGCGAACGGATAGATGTTGTCGAACCCGAGGAAGTACACGATCTCCGACCCGCCGCCGGCCAGCCACAGCTCGTCCTCGGTCGCCGGGGCGTGGCCCCGGCCCTCGGCCGCCAGCGCCGAGCAGTGCATGCTCCACGCCATCGGCTCGGCGTTCGGGTTGACGACCTGCCCGGCGACCGGCGCGAAGGGCACTCGGATGCCCCACGAGATCGGATAGGTGACCGGGAAGTCCGGCAGCGGTCGGGACAGCATCCGCGCCATCGCCTGCGCCATGTGCGGCCGCATGCCGTCCGCGTGCGCTTCGAAGTGCGCGCGCAGCCGGTCGCGGTAGCGCTCGACCGGTAGCACGAGCACGTCGGCGTCCCGCAGCACCACAGGTTCCGTCGGGTCCAAGGTGGACCTGACGTCGATCAGGTCGCCTGCCGCCACCGGATGCCCGCAGCTCTCGCACAGCCCCGCGCAGCCGTCGGCAAGGCACTCGGGACAGCAGCCCTGTGCGAAACCGTCGACGAGGAACTGCCCGGTCCGCGGCGAGTACGGGAACTTCATGGTCCGAGATTCCAGCCGTCCCGCGACGTACAACCGGCCGATGAAGTCGACGACCCACCCGGTGAACCGGTCGTCGTCGCCGGTGTAGCCGTCAACGCCGATCCCCATGGCCCGCAGCGTCGACTCGATCCGCGCGGCGGACTCGGCCACCAGTTCCGCCGGGCGGACCCCGCGCCGGTGCGCGGTCGTCACCACGAACGTCGAGGTGTCCTGGAACCCGGTGCCCAGCAGCACTTCCCGGCCCTGTGCCCGCGCGTAGCGGGTGTGCACGTCCGCGGCGAGGAACGGGCCGGCGACATGCCCGAGGTGCAGGTCCCCGTTCGCCGTCGGCGCCGGTGAGATGATCACCGTCCGGCCGCTCATGACGTGCTCGCCTCGTGCCGGGCGATGAACTTCGCCGACATCTCCTCGTCCCACCAGAGCCCGAAGTACTCGAAGTCGGTGGCGCCGTCGTTGACCACCCGGTGGACGGATCCCGGTGGCAGCCGGACGATGTCGCCCGCGACGAACGGGTGCCGGTCGGAGTCGACGACCACCTCGGCGGCACCGGATATGGCGATGAAGATCTCGTACTCGTGGTGCGAGTGCGGAGTCGACTCGGTCCCGGCGCGCAGGACGCACCAGGCGCCCTCGAACGGCGCGTTCAGCTGGGGCCAGGGCAGCAACCGCTGCCCGTCGAGCCCGTACGCACGCTCCAAGTGCTCACGGTGCAAGCGGCGAAGATCGATCATATCGGCATCACCGCCGCCTGGCGGGCCGAAACCTGCCCGGCACCCGGGTGGGCGGTCCTGCGCTCGAGGATGTCGCCCGCGATGTCCGCCGAGCGGTGCGCGAGCACGCTGATCAGCGTGTCGGAGATGCCGTGGGTGGCCTCGTTGACGCCCTGCAGGTACAGCGCGCCCTTCGCACCCGCACCGAGGTCGACGCGGTACTGCCGGTTGACCCTGACCTCCGGCAGACCGATGGTGTCGGCCAGGTGACGCACCATCGCCGGCATCTCCTGGTCGAAACCGGTGCCCAGGAACAACGCGTCGCACCGCAGTTGCTCGACGCCGCCGGACCTGCGGTCGTGGACCTCGAGCACGACCTCCGCACCGCCGCCCGGCACGGACTCGACCCGTGCGTCGACGACCTCGGTGAGCCCGCGGATGACGGAGACCGGCTGGCCGAGCATCTTCTGCCGGTAGATCATCGTGTACAGCTCGTCGAGGAACGGTGGGGCCAGGCCGGCGTAGTTGGTCAGGCGCATCTCGTCGAGCACCTTCGTCCGGACCTCTTCCGGCATCGTGAAGAACTCGTCCACAAAGGATGGATAGAACAGCTCGTTGACGAACTTACTGGTCTGGTAGTCCTTCAGCGCGATCGAACGCACCAGCATCGTCGGGGACGAATCAGGCGCGTCCTGGTGCAGTGCCATGAACATCTCGGCAGCGCTCTGGGCACCACCGATGACCACCGGCCGCAGCGGCCGGCCCGGGCGGGCCAGGCCCGTCGTGTCACCGACCCGGCTGCCGTACTCGGTGCTGTGCACGACACGCTCGGCCGGCAGGGAGGCGAACACCTCGGGCACGAAAGGGGCCCGGCCGGCGCCGAAGACCAGGTCGCGGCAGAGGATCGTGTCGCCGTCGGACAGTCGCACCGCGAAGCCGAGCATCGCGCCGTCCTCGGCGTGGATCGGCAGAACCCGCTCAGCGCGGACGCCATACCGCACCTGGACGTGCTCCAGCGTGTCGGCCACCCACTGCTGGTAGGTCGACAGCTGCCAGCGGAACGGGTGGAACGTACCGAGGTTGACGAACTCGTCTAGCTCACCTCGCTCGTGCAGGAAGTTCAGAAACGAGAACCGGCTGCGCGGGTTCCGCAGGGTCACCAGATCCTTTACATAGGACACTTGGCTGCGGGTCCAGGGCAGCAGCAGGTTCCGCTGCCACTTCACGTCCTGGTACTGCTCGAGGATCATGGTGCCCTCGGCCACCTCGGGTGAGCCGCACTCCTCGAGGGCCACGGCCAGCGCCAGGTTCGACGGACCGGCGCCAATCATCAGGACATCCACATCGTGGACAGACACTTGGACACCTTTCTTGACGGGTGTGATGCGCCAGGAGCCTGACAGCCCCACATTGGGGTTGTCAGGCGACGAGTTACTTGCTGACGGTCACGCTGAAGAAATCGAGCTCGCGGAACGGCGTCGGCTGCACGTCGTGCAGCCGAGACGAGTAGGCGGCGGTGGCGGACAAGTACCAGATCGGGATGGTCTGCATGTCCTGCAGCACCAGCCGCTCCGCTTGCTGGTAGAGCGAGTGAGCCTGCTGTTGTGACGGCGCGGCGTCGGCCCGCGCGAGCAGGTCGTCGACCTGCGGGTTGGAATACTGGCCGACATTGGACGCGCCGCCGGTGCGGAACAGCGGATTGAGGAAGTTCTCGATGGACGGGAAGCCAGCGATCCAAGCCGTCCGGTAGATCGTGTTGATTGACCTCCTGTTCAGGGCATCGCGGAACGTGCCGAGGGTGGCCTGCGGCTGGAACACGCACGGGTGGTCCAGCGTCCGCTGGATGGTCCGGCAGAGAACCTCCATCGAATTCCTGTTTCCTGAGTCCACATTGGATGTGAGGATGATGGGCCCGGGGAAACCGCCGGCCGCGTCAAACATCTGTTTGGCCTTCCGCGGCTGGTAGGTGCACAGCTCGCCGCATTGGTTGGAGACATAACCCTGCACGTTCGGGGGCACCAGACCGTCGGCGGTCACGCGGGTACCGTTGAAGACTTGCTTGATCAGGGCCGGCCGGTCGATGGCCATGGAGATCGCCTGGCGCAACTGCTTGCTCTCATAGCGCTTGTCGAACATTGGGAAGGCGATCGACTGGTAGCCGAGGTACTTGTAGTCGACGCGACGCGACTCGGGCAGATCCTTGGCGATCCGATTGCCCTGCGTCGCGCTCCACGGCGTGAACGACAGGAAGTCGAGCCTGTTGGCCAGGATGTCGGCGTATGCCTGGTCCAGGTCGGTGTAAAAACGGTAGTCGATGCCGCCGATCCTGGGTTTTCGCGTGCCTTCGTACCTGTCGAACCGCTTGACGAGGAGGTTCTTCCCCCGGGTGTGGGAGACGAACTCGAACGGCCCGTTGCCCACCGGGTGCGCCTCGAAAGCCCTGCGGTCGGCGAAGAAGCTCGCCGGCATCGGGTAGAACGCCGCGTAGCCGAGCCGGAGGTCGAACTGCGAGAACGGTGCGGACAACGTCACGGTGAACGTCAGGTCATCGATGATCTTCAGGCCGGACATCTCCTTGGCCGGCGGCAGCGAGGCCGGCTGCTTGCCGTCGGGGGTCACGTTGTTGACCTGGTCGAAGCCCTCGATGTGCGACATGTAGCTGGAGCTCATCATCAGGTTGGGGGAATACGCGGTGTAGTTCCACGCGTCGACGAAGCTCTTTGCGGTTACCGGACTGCCGTCGTGGAACTTCCAGTTCGGCTTGATCTTGATGGTCCAGACCTTCGAATCGGTGGTGGTGATCGAGTCGGCGACCGCGTTGCGCGGAGCGGCGGTCCTGGGGTCGTACTCAAGCAGGCCGCGGAACAGCGCGCCGAGAATGGCGATGCCACCGACCTCGGTGGTGTTGCCCGGCACGAGTGCGTTCGCCGGCTCGGTCTCGCTGTAGGTGATGATCGCATCGGTGTCGGCGGTCGCCGCGACTCTGGGTAGTGCGGCGGTGTCGTCGCCACCGGTGCACGCGCCGAGCAGTAGACCGAGCACGACGGCCAGGCACACGACGACCCGGAACTCTCGCATGGTCTCCTCTTTCAGTGATCTTCGGATGGTGGATCAGCGCCGGCGCGGCGTGATACCGAGCGCCAGCGGGAACGAGGGTGTGCCGCCGAGCAGGTGGGCACCAGCGGTCTGCAGGACGCGGTCCTGCGCCACAATGTGCTGGCACATTGTGGTGGTGTCACGCAGCCAGCGATCCAGCGGCGATGGCCGGTAGATCGCGGAGGTCTGGGATAGGTCGTAGAGGCGGGTCACGATCGACCGGGCGGTACGGAACGCGTGCCGCCGGGACAGCGGCAACGCGGCGCGCTCCAGCGGAGTCAGGTCGTCGAGCGTTCCACCGGCGGCCAGGACTTCGTGCTGCCGGAGCAGTGCGCCGTAGACCCCGTGGCGGGTGGCCGCGAAATCGGCTTCGCAGTCGGCCAGGGTGATCTGTGTGCGGTAGTCGTCCACGCGGCCGGTGGCGACGGCTGCCTCTCTGGCGTGGTCGAGTGTCGCGCGGGCGGCGCCCAGCGCGACGCCCGGCATGTTCCGCATGTGCACCTCAGGTTGTGCCAGCAACGCTGGTCCACCGCGAATGTCCGCAAAGGTGAACGTGCGTTCCCTCGGTACGAACACGTCGGTGATCGTGTAGTCGCAGCTGCCGCTGCCCGCAAGACCGGTGGTGTGCCACGTGTCGAGCACCTCGACATCAGACCTCGGCACCATCAGCAGGACCGAGGCGTGCGGTATCCCGTCGGGACCGGGCTCGGGGGCCCCGTCGCGGTAGCGGAATGCGCCGGATATCACCCAGTCGGCATGCGTGATGCCGCTGCCGAACCGCCAGCGGCCGGTGAGCCGGTAACCGCCGGGGGCGGTCTCCGCGCGGCCGTTGGGAAACAGTAGCCCGGCAGTCACCATATCGAGGACCGGGAACATCTCCTCGGCGACGTCCCGGTCGAGGAACGAAGCGTAGAGACCGGTATCTGACCCGATCATCGCGCACCATCCGGCAGCGGGGTCGCCATACGAAAGGGCTTCGATCACCTCGGTCTGTTCGATCGAGCTGAGTTCCGGGCCGCCCCAGTCGCGGGCGAACCCCATCCGGAACACGCCGGTGGCGCGCAGCGATTCAACCACGTCGGACGGCAGCCGCCGCGCCCGTTCGATCTCGTCCGCGCGTTCCCGAAGGACGAGAGCGAGCGCCCGAGAGCGCGCAAGGATCTCGATGGCATTCCCGGGCGCGGCCAGCGCCTCACCACGACCGCCGTCCCGCAGCCCAGCCACGGTCATTGAACATCACTTCCTCACGGGCTTCGAACTGCCGGCAGCGGAACCGTTCCGGTCGCCTGGAAGTGATTCAAGCCAGCGGATGAGTTGGCAGAAACCATTGACCGCCAAAGACAATCAAACCGAGCACAGATGGCGGAATCCGTGCCGGCGGACACGTCCCTTTGTGGACTGGCAAGAACAGGCCGCGACGAGGACTGCCGGTCCCACGTCGCGGCCTGCCGGTCGGACTCAGCGCGTCACGGCGCTGTTGATCATCCCGAACCCCAGGCCCGCCCGCCGGCGCGTCGTACGTGCCCTGCTCCAACAGCTCCGCTGCGGCTGTCCGAGCCCGCGCCGGCATACGCGCCAGCCCGGGACAGGACATCGTCCAGACGGCCGTCCGGCGCACCGATGCCGAACAGGTACACGTCCGTCCGGACGTTGGTCCAGCTCGGGGTAGCTCCAGTTCGGTTGCCACGGCGCGGGCCGCGAGGACCTGTTCGACCTGGTCCCGGTTGTCGAACAGCGGGCCGCCAGGCGCCTGCGAGTCATCGAGGTTGATCCCGACCGCGCCGGCCGACACGACCGCGCGGACGGTAGCCGCGACGTCGTCGGGCGTCGGACCGTAGCCCCCTCGATGTCGGCGGTCACGGAACGTCGACCGCCCGCGCGATTCGGCCGACTAGTTCGGCCATCTCCTCGCGGTTCAGTCCGTGCCCGTCGGACCTCCCCACGGACCAGGCGACCCACCGCTGGTCGTGGCGATCGCCGCGGCGCCGGCACGTGCGATGATGGCCGCGCTCGCGGCGTCCCAGGCGTTCGGCAGCACCAAGGAGCCGTCGTGCAGGGCACGCAGGGGCTCGGCACGACCCCGCTGGATGCTGTCCATATCTTGCGTTCTCCTCGTTACTTAATTCCGCGTGACGGTGCGACGAAAGGCATGTCGGGCGAATGTCGCAAATTTGATTCTCTCGTGGAGTCAAATATCGCGGTCAACTCCCCGAGCGGCTGCGATGAGAGCCACAGGTGTGAAGAAACATCTTTCGCTGTCGTACTGGAGGTGTAGTGACCGCGACCACCGACAAACCCGTGGGTGTCCTGGCCGTCCTGCGTCGGACACCGGCACCGGTGCAGTGTCTGCTCGGCGGAGTACTGGTCAACCAACTCGGCGCGTTCGTCCAGACGTTCATGTTGCTGTACCTGGTCTTCCGCGGGTTCGCCGCCGGCCAGGCCGGCATCGCGATCGCGGCATACAGCATCGGATCCGTGTTGGGTGGGTTCGTCGGCGGAGAGTTGGTTCACCGGATCGGCCCGCGCGCCACCATCACCGTCGCGATGCTCGGCTCCGCCGCGATACTCGCCGTCATGCCTCTGTTGAGCTGGCCCGGAACGTTCGGCCTGCTCATCGTCGCCCTGCTGCTGGTCGGGCTCGCGACCCAGAGCTACCGTCCCGCCGCGGCTGTGCTGTTGAGTGACCTGATGCCGGAGGACATCCGCGTCATGGGCTTCTCGATGATGCGCATCGCGCTGAACCTCGGCGCCGCACTGAGCCCGCTGATCGCCGCCGGGCTGATCCAGCTGAACTGGAACCTGTTGCTGTGGTTCGACGCCGCCACCGCACTGGCCTACGCGGCCCTTGCGCGCTGGCTGCTGCCCGACCTGCGGGTCGAGCGTGAGGCGCGCGACGCGACCGGCCCGACGAGGATCGGCATTCGCGCCGCGTACGGGATCCTGTTGCGGGACGGACACTTCTTGTTCTTCCTCGCCTCGGTGATGATCGGCACGATCATCTATGTCCAGTACACCGTCGCCCTCCCGCTGAAGATCAGCTCCGAGGGCCATTCGACGGGGCTCTACAGCGCCGTACTGGTCACGGCATCGGCCGTGCTGATCCTGTGCGAACTGAAGATCACCACCTACGTGATCCGCCGGCCCGGTTACGTCGCGGCGACGGTGGGCACCGTGCTGATGGGGCTCGGTGTGGCCGGTTACGGACTCAGCGGCGGCTCGGCCGTGGCGCTCGTCGCCTGCACCGTCGTGTTCGTGTTCGGCATCATGATCAACGGGCCGACCATGTTCGCCTACCCCGCGACGTTCCCCGCGCCGGTGAAGGCCCGTTACATCAGCGCGCATCAGGCCACGTTCGGACTGGGGATGGCAGTGGGTCCGCTGTTCGGCGTCGCCGCCTGGGTGGGACTGGGCAACGGAGTCTGGTGGCTGTGCGGCGGGCTCGGCCTGGTGGCTGCGCTATGCGCCCTGCTCGGTATGAAAACCCCGCCTCCGGCCACGTACGAAAGGTGAGGCCACATGAGTAACATCCGCCAGGTCTCCGGCAACGAGCGGTTGCACACCGCCTTCACCCTCTATCCGTACGCATTCGACGAAACACCGTCCGCCGGCGCGGCAGAGGAGTTGGAGGGCAGCCTGTCGTTTCATGAGGGCAACCACACTCTGGTCGTCGAGGAAGACGGCCGGACACTTGCCACGGCGTCCGCGATCCCCACACACCAGAACCTGCGTGGGACCGTCATGCGCATGGCGGCCATCGCCTGGGTCGCAACCCATCCCGGTGCCCGCCGGCAAGGCCACAGCCGCCGGTTGATGCACCGACTTCATGGCGACATGCTCCACAAGGGGCACTTGCTTGCCGCGCTCTACCCGTTCCACCCGTCGTTCTACGAGAAGTTGGGCTATATCGGTTTACCGCTCAACCGCACCGCGACCTTTCCGCCCGAGGGACTGGCACCGCTGCTGAACATCAAACTTCCCGGTGAGGTGTGCTGGCAGGACATCCGGGACGGCTTCGAGGTCTACCGGGCATTTCAGCGGCGCCTGCTTTCCGAACGGCACGGTTTCATGTTCACCCCTGACTACCGAGCCGTCCGGGTACTCGATCCCGCCGACCGCTGGCTCGCGACTGCCACGGTCGACGGGGAAGTGGTCGGCTTGCTCACTTACCGCGTCGACGGCTACGGCGGCTGTCTCCACGCCGACGAACTCCTGTACACCAGCGCGCTTGGGCGGGCACTGCTGCTCCAGTTCCTTGCGCAGCACGCACACCAGGTCTCGCGGATCGCGATCACCGTCGCGCCCGACGAGTTCCCCGAAACCTGGGCGAGTTGCCTCACCGTCCGGACGGAGACCGAGACGGCCTTCCCAACCTCGCCACCTCTGATGGGGCGACTTCTGTCGATCGATGCGCTTCGGGGGGTGCGCTGTGGCTCCGGACGGGTGGAGATCGAACTGGTTGGAGACCAACTTCTCGCGGGACGGTATCTGCTGAACGGCACCGGCGGAACGATCGACGTCGCCACTACCCGGACAGCCGCGGAGAAAGCCACTCTCACCGTCGCCGGGCTTTCTGGGCTGGCCTACGGCGTACTGGATCCGGTTGACGTAGTCGCACGCGGTCTGGGCGAACTCTCCGACGGCGCCGCGATCGAGTTGCGTGCACTCCTGCCTCAGTGCACGCCACACGCCTTCGGGAAAGGCTAGGTCGACTCGCCTCGAACTCAACAGCAACGAGAACAAAGGAACCGTATGCGGCAGGCGCGACAACAGCATTATGTGATGTGCCGGCCCACCCACTTCGATGTCCGATACTCGATCAATCCCTGGATGGACCCGACCACACCCACCTCTGTGGACACCGCTCTCGCCCAGTGGAAGTGGTTGCACGGAGTGTTCGTCGGCCTGGGACACGTGGTCGAGTTGGTGCCGCCCCACCCCGGACTACCCGACATGGTGTTCGCCGCGAACGGAGCGATCGCGGTGGACGGTCGTGCGCTGGTCGCCCGGTTCCGGCATCAGTGTCGAACTGGAGAGTCGGATGCCTACCTCGACTGGTTTCGCCGACAAGGTTGGGACGAGGTCCGGCAGGCGAAGTTCGTCAACGAAGGGGAAGGTGATTTCCTGCTCGTCGGCGGCGAGTTCCTGGTCGGTACCGGCTTCCGCAGTGAACCGCGCGCGCATGACGAGGTACGAAGGTTCTTCGGCCGGCCGGTGCTGAGCGTCACCCTGATCGATCCGCGCTTCTACCACCTGGACACCGCCATCACGGTTCTCGACGACAATGTCATGTACTACCCGCAGGCCTTCTCCGCAGAGAGCCGCGAGTTGCTCCGCGACCGCTTTCCTCATGCGATTCTGGCGGACGACGATGACGCCGAGGCATTCGGCCTGAACGCGGTGTCCGACGGTCTGCATGTCGTACTACCTCGGCAGGCAGTGCGACTGACAGACCAACTGGCCGACCGCGGCTATGAGCCCATTAGCGTCGACGTGTCCGAGCTGCTCAAGGCAGGCGGCGGCGTAAAATGTTGCACCCTGCAACTGCGCGACCGCATGGGGTAGGCAGGCTGATTCCGCGCGTGGTACCCGGCCCGTGCAAGTCAACTCTGATACGACTGAGGACGTTGGTGAGATAGGTCTGCGGACGGTGTCGGTGTTGCCGCCGGTCACATCGTTGGTCGGTGGTCGACCATAGCCCCGGGTTCAACGTGGTGATCAACTTCGTAAAACCGATAGTATCCCACGGGCAAGAACCCAATTTGCAGACAGGTGACCAAAGAGCGTAGCACAAAACTAATTCACCGAACACACTTCGTCAACTCGCTGGCGACGGCGACACAATGAGCGTTTTTCATCCTGCGGTGACCTCGTAGTTCTGTAGCACGTGGATGGCTTTGGCGAGTCGGCCGACGCGGCGTGGGCTGACACGGGCTTTGTGCAGGATGCGCCACTGCTTGAGCTGGGCGTTGGCGCGTTCGCCGGGGCCGGGGAGCCGGGCGTGGGCTCGGTTGGCGTCCTTTGAGACTGCGGCTTGTTCTTGCCCTTGTACGGGGTGATCACTCGTTGGCTGGTCTCGTCGTAGCCGTGATAGCCCTTGTTACCCAGCGCGATCAGCCCGGCCTCGTTGAGCGCGGCCAAGATCTGCCAGATGCGGGCGGCGGCGGTGTCGTGCGTGTGGCCGGGTAGTTGGCCGGAGACCCACAGGATCGTCCCGTCCGGGGACGCGATGACCTGCAGGTTCACCCCATGGCGCTGGTGTTTGCCGGAGTAGAACGGCCGGTCGGCGGCGATGCGGTCAATCGGGATGAGCGTGCCGTCGATGATCACGTAGGCCATCTTCTCGCGTTTGGCCTTCCGCAGTGCCGCCCGTAGCTTCGGCGCCCGCGCAGCGAGCAGTTCGACGGTTTCGTTCACATACCGCCAGCACGTGGTGGTTGAGACGTCGAACCCGGCGCCTACCTGCGCGAACGGCTCGCCCTTGCGTAGGTGGACCAGCACCAGCAGGGCCTGCTGGCCCGGGTTGAGCGCCCGCCATGGCGTGCCGATCTCCCGGCGGTGGGCACGGACCAGACCGGACACGAAGGTCAGGGTCTGACGTGACAACGGCAGCGCGGCACGGTAGAACAACATACGAAGCCCTTGGTTGCACGGACA
>WUUC01093406.1_pt1 | contig 12969 bp, 13 predicted proteins | sample 6278441 | NCBI WGS metagenome assembly WUUC01 (sample SAMN13675441, study PRJNA597444) | soil metagenome | isolation source: soil | place: USA: Washington | collected 2017-10 | reverse complement strand
CTGTCGCGGCATGTCCGATGTCGGCGCGGCGTAGCCCGACGCCGGCCTGGGTGAGCACCTCATCAGGGGTGCGGGCCAGTCGATAGAACTGGTGACGTTGGACGTGGTGGTCGGTCATCTCCTCGGCCCACAGGTCCAGCAGTGCTGCGGGGTCGGTGATCGTGCGGGTGCGGCGCGGCCCGGCCCCGATGGCTTCGGTGAGGTGTTCGGCGTCCAGTCGAGCCAGCACACGGTGTGCCAGCGCGGGGGAGACGCCAGCGACGGCGGCGAGGTCCTGGACGCCCCAGGTCCGGTGGTGGTCGAGCAGGATGGCCTGGACGATGACGCCGGCTTTCCCGGCCAGCCGAGTCGGACGCCCTGGGCCCGCTGTGCGGATGGTCCGCAGGCCGGGATCGGCGACGTGCAGGAGCAAGCCGGGTAGTTCAACGTGGGCGTAGCCGCCGCCATCGATCAACCCGATACCGTTACTCCGCAGCAGTTCGCGGGCGTCCGCGGTGGCGTCTGCAGCGATCACGATCAGCGGGAGCTTCTGACCAACCTTGGGGTGGGCGAGCTGTCGAGCTGCCGCGACATTGAGGTGTCGCTTGGCTTCGACGACGATTGCCTGTTCACGGTCGGCGAAGCGGATCATGAAGTCCGCCTTGTCGTCGCTGGCAGGAGTCACACGCACGTCTACGTTGGAGAGCGCACGGAGGATGCGGGCGGTCTCTGCTTCGAACGGCCCCGCCATCTCCACTGCTGCAGCTATATTTACCACAGTGGTAAATATAGCCCTAACGGTGAATATAGGCAAGGTGCACCGGACTCCAGCCGGAGTCGGTTCCTCCTCTCAGGTGCTCCGTTTCCGGATGCTGTCCAGCGCGGCGACCGCGGCGGCGTCGGCGTGGTTGTTTGTCTTTGGGGTAGTTCTTGATCAGGAACCGCTGCCCGTCGGGTGTAACTTCGCGACGATCTCGATGACAACCCGGGACACGACGAGCTGAGAGTGAGCGAGGTCAGGTCGTGGACGCGGAGTTCGACGAGTTCACCCCAGCGCAGCCCGGTTTCGATGCCGGTCTCGACCAGCAACCGCACCTCAGGGGTAGGCAACGCGCCAACGCTTGGTGGATGAGGTGAACTGCTCGGGGCTGATGATGCGCCGCTGCGCTTTCGGGACGGTCGGTGCCTTGATGCCGGCGCAGGGGTGGTGAAGATCGCGGACAGCACGGACAGGCAGCACTTGACGGTGGCGGGCGCTACTACCGCTCCGGCATCCAGCCCTTCCACCACCCCGTCGTCGGTGAACTCGACCTCGACTTTGACGCCCTGGAGGTGCCCACCGACCCCGGCTTGACCATCCTCGCCTACACCGCCACGCCCGGCTCTGACGCCGCTCGGGCCCTGCACCTCCTCGGCGATTGGAACCAGGGTGAACACACCCCGCCCGGCGGTGACACTGGCGCTGCCGACATGAAACAGCAGGACCACCCCGAGATCAGCCGCCGTGACGGATGACCGGCCGGCGGCGAGCAGTCGGCGTCTTCTGACGGTCGCGCGGGCGCGGGAAGGCGACCGCGTCACAACCCTCGCGAGTTACGTCGTCCGGTGTCATCCGTTGGCGGCGGAGTTGGACACCGTGCTCACGCAGCAGGCGGAGGACGGTGCCCTTGCCTAAGTTGTAGGTGGCGATGAGCTGGGTGGACGGCGTGCCGGCTTGGTAGTCCGTGATGAGCTGCTGGATGGGGTCGGGGGAGAGCCGACGGTGGACAGCATGAACACGTGGTGTGGATGATCAATAGAATTTTCAGCGGTTTCTAACCCACGAGGACTCGAAAAATTGTCAGCTGGTCATCGCGCAGCGACCGCTTCGACCGGCGGCGGTGCGCCCCCTCGTGGAACCCGGCGGCCGGATCCGTCGAGCGCGCGCGCCCGAACTCCCCTCAGAAGGCGTGTCCGTTGCGGGTCCGGGCCAGTGCGGTAAGGGCGGTGTCGTCAGCGGTCGGCAGCGTGTGGACGTACTTGCCGGTGGTGGTGATGGAGCCGTGGCCGAGTCGTTGGCGGACGACTTCGATGTCGGCGCCCCCAGCGAGCAGCCAGGAGGCGTGGGAGTGGCGAAGGTCGTGGGTGCGCGGTCGCGGGTCCAGTCCGGCGGCGTCGCAGGAGGGGTACCAGACCTGGGTGCGCCACCAGCCGCGAGGAACGTGTCCGTCGGTGACGGGTCCTGGACGGGGTGAGCGGGGGTGGTCGTGACCGTCGGCTCGGCGGGCGGCCCGGTAGGTGGCGAACGCGGTCCGGCAATGTTCGCAGCGGCAGGCTCCTGCGGTGTAGGCGGACAGGCTGCCGTGCCGGTAGCGACGTCCGTTGGAGTTAGGTTCGGTCAGACCCAGGTCCGGAGGGGTTAGGCCGGAGTCAGTTCCGGGCAGTCCGGTAGCAAGATCCAGGCCTGCTGACCTGGCGGCGCTCGGGTGTCGATGTGCTGTTTGACCCGCGCGGGCCGCGAGGATTGCGTACGGGAACAGAAGGTCGTCTGGGGACAAGTCATGCTTGTCGGTGTAGGTGGCGATGGCCTGTACAAGGGCGGGGTCGAGTCGAAACCGGCGAGATTGCTTACTCTTGGGGTAGGGCTTGATGAGAAATCGATCGCCGGTTGGGTGGTCGTCGGGATGAAGTTCGACGACGGCGCGGGACACGGTGAGGATGCCCGAGCGGTCCTCAAGGTCGCGAGGGCGCAATTCGGCGGCCTCGCCCCATCGCAGCCCGCTACCGATGAAGGTATCGACCAGCAGCCGGGTCGGATCGTTTGGTAGGGCGAGCAAGAGCCGGCCGACTTCGTCCGGGCCTAGGATGCGGAATGACTTGATTGGGACGGTTGGCGTCTTGACTCCGCGGCAAGGGTGCAGGCGGATGACGAAGTCGTTGAGGGCCGTTGTGAAGACTGCGGACAGGATGATCTTCTGGTGCCGAATGGTGGCCGGGGTTACGCCACGAGCGACGAGGTCGATGACCCATTCACGGACGTGGATGGGCAGGATGTCGGCCATCTTCATCGGCCCGAACCACGGAATGATGTGCCGGTCGAGGTTGTAGCGGTACGACTGCCGGGTGGTGGGTTCCATGACATGGTTCGGCAACCACGCGGTGGCGACGTAATCCGCGAATGGTCGCTGTCCTGCTCGAAGGTCACCCGGATGTCCGGACTGTTGGAGCGACTCGGCGTTGCGCCAGGCCGCGTCGGCGGCTTTCTTGCTGGCGAAGGTGCCGGCGGAACGGCGTCGGCCGCGGAGATCGTCGTAGTACGCGGTGTACCGAACCTCACCGTTGCCGATGATGCGTTTGCGACTCTGGCCCATGGTTTCCTCAACTGTGCTCGCGACCCTCTGATGACCCCGCACGGTGCGCCACGAGCCGTCATAAGACGACACCAATCGGCACTCAATGCCCTATAAAACAAGGGTATTCTCGTTATGGGTACGGTGCAACAGGGGACCGGTTGACGGCTCATAACCCAGAGGTCGCAGGTTCAAATCCTGTCCCCGCTACTGTCAGATTGAGGGCCAGACGCCAAGGCGTCTGGCCCTCAATCGTTGACGATGCACATCTTCTCGGTGCCGAGCACATAGGAATCGATTCCTCTCCATCACGTTTTCGGCTGCTCAACTTCAGGATGGTGCAGGCCGTCGCCACCTCCGGCCTTGAATCACCGGCTCAGGGGAGGCCGGCGCGGTCGAACTCCTGCTGTAGCCGCGGCCGGCGGCGGTTGGCGTGGCGTAGCTCTGTGATGAGATGGTCGACCTCGGCCGCGTATTCCGATCCGGCGGCGAGCTTGCGCATCTTCTTCAGCCTGCGTGCGGCGATTTGGTAGTGCTGGGCTCCGGTCTCGACCAGCTCGCTCAGGACGAGCCGATTCAGCACGGGTAAGACCGCGAGTGGATCGACCTTCTCGTACGCCTTGACCAGATCGCTCCACGTGCGATCGTCGTCCAAGACAAGGGAGTGGGCGAGTTCCCACGCATACCGCACGTCCTTGAGCGACAGCGCGAACAGCACCGCATCACGCGGGCTGGCCGCGAGTCGCTCCATGACCTCATCGCAGTGCCGCGGCCAGGCCTCGCCCGCGTCGCGATACAGCTGCTCGGCGGTGCTGGCTGAGGGCCAGCGCCGGAATACCTCCAGCCGTGCCGCGAGCAGCTCGCCCGGACGGCGCTCGGCGAGCAGCGCGCACCAGTACTCGCCGGCTTGCAGCGACTGATGGCCTGGGCCGACATCGAGCGCCTGCCGGACCCACTCGATCGCAAGATCGAACTCGCCGATCTCGGCCAGCGCCTCGGCGGTGTCTTGCAACCACGCGGCCACCTGCCGGCTGCGGGCGTGGGTGCGGATGATCGCCTCCACGTCACGATCCAGCACCGCCAGCCGCTGGGCGTTCCAGCCCAGGGTGAACCAGTCATGGCTGTTCGGAACCCTCCACCGCTCCTCCTCCGACGGCCGTGGGCCGAGGCTGGCCTCCAGGTCGGCGAGCTTGGCACGGTAGGAGGCCACGCCCTTCTCGCCAAGCGCGGGGGCATAGGCGACGGGATCCAGGTGGAAGTAGTCGCACTCGTTGTCGAACTGGAAAGTCATCATCCAGCCGACCAGTCTCGCGACCGGCGGCTTGGCCCGCGCCGCGACTGTGGGGTGCAGGTTCAGCAGCGCTTGGCATGCGTCGCCGATGATCCCGCTGGAGTCGTCAGCGCGCATGATCACCTTCAACCCCGAGGCGATCGCCTTCTGCGTCACCGCGAAGACGACGGCTGGATCCTCGGTCTCGGACGCCTCCTCGAGAATCGCCACCGCTTCCTGCATCTGCCGGCCGTGTTCGTTGGCAGTGCTCCATCGCCACAGGTCCGCACGGGTCCGGACGAGCGGCAGGACCGTCTCGGCAAGGTCGCTCACACCGCCAACGATGTCACGGCGACAGGGCAACCACTCTGCCAGGTCGTGCGACCAATCAGGCCGTTGAACCAGCCCCGACGCGCAATCAAGCGGCCGCTGGAACCTTGCGCAGTGGATTGGGGCCTAGGAAGGATGAGATCCGATGGACCGGGCTCACCTGGTGAGGCCAGTTTCAGCTACCTCAAAGTCGAGGGATCGGTTGGCCGACGCGGCCGAGCCGACGCCCGGACGGGTCCGCGAAATCCTCGGCCGTCACGTTCTGCGCCCGTTCTGCGCTCGTGAGCATCGCTGCGAGCTCGCCAGCCCGCTCGGCGGTCATCTTCTTGGCAAGCACCCGCTGATGCAACAGCCCGTGGAGGGACACCCCAGTCATGTTCGGCACTGTCGAGGCGACGCGGCGGGCGTCGTAGTCCTCCGATAACAGCACCTTGTTAGATGTGAAGCCGGCAGCGGCGGACCGACGGCCCATCGCGATGATGGTTGATTCGGCCCAGTGCTGGTGGTCGTCCTTCAGCGCCCTGCCGTCGGCGACGTCGTCCTGCGCATCGAGAACGTCGTCCAGAGTCACGTACGCGTCAGTATCGGCGTCGATCCATCCTGGCTGCTTGGCAGCCAACGCGGTCTTAGCCAGCTTGGCTGTGTCGGCGACGGTTGCACGATAATGGAGTTCATCGGTGACGATGTCGATGATCATGACGGGGTCGCCGCCAATCTCGTCGAGCACGGCAGCGGCGATGGCGTCATCGACGGCCATCGACAGCAGCGACGCAGTGTCAAGGAACCAAACCCGCTGGCCGCCGGCGCCGGTCATGCCATCGCTGGTGCCGAAGCGCCGTACATCACCTCGTCGAACAGTTGCTCGTCATCGGCGCGGCCGAGCACGACCGCCACAGTATTCATACCGACCGCGCCGGCACGCGCCGCCTCGACCACGACCGTCGCCAGGCGCGCTGGCGGCCGGTGCTCGCGCAGGGTCTTCTCCGGCCCAGGCTGACCGCCGATGAGAGGTCCTGCGGCGCGGACCAGATCCCCGGCCTGCAGCTCGTCGGCAAGTTCGGCCTTGCGGGCCAGTTTCAGGTACCCCGCATCCATCAGCTGCCCGAGCGTGCACGGCATCGACACACCGTAGCGGACCATCAGATACCCGACCGTCATCTGTCCGCGGGCGGTAGCCCCAACGATGTCGTCTGCGGTCGCGCCGAGCCAGGCCATGGTCGCAGCGACCGCCTTGACCGGCAGCAGCAGGTGCGCAGCAAAGCTGTTCACGCGACGTTCAAGGAACGTGGCTGCATTCATGTCGCCCTGGCTCTCCTCGATGACCTCGCGTGCGTCATTGAGGAGGTGGTGCCCGAGTTCGTGCGCGAGCGTGAACCGGGTCCGGCCCAGCGGGAAGTCGGTGTTGACCACCAGTAGCGCGGCGCCCCCGTCGTGCGCGCACAACCCGTCACTGCCTCCACCCAGCGGGCTGAGCGCGACATCGGCAGCGAAATGCATCTCGATCAGCGCCGGCAAGTCATCGATCGCGGCCACACCCAGTTCCAGGACCCGGCGTACCTCCTCGGCCAGCGCCCGGCCCTGCCGCCCAGCCTCGGCCTTGGTCCGCGGCATACCGGCGTACTGCGTGCTCACCAACTGCGCGATAGCCGCGCCTGCAGGCGACAGCCGCCGCGCGGGCATCTCCGCCCGCCGCGAAAGCCGGTCCTCAGCCTCCAGCAACGCCACCGCCCGCGCCCGAGCCCCGGACGTGGCACCCTCCCCGGCGCCAGCGGCAACCCGGTGCGCCAGAGCCAACGCGGGGCGAGACGTGTCAGCGGCCCCTAGCAACGACACCATCGACACGCCCAACACTCGCGCCAGCGCCGGGAGTTCCCGCGGCGACACCCGCCGCTTGCCATTCTCGATCTTCGACAGCTTGTCCGCGCTCAGCCCAACCAAGGTCGCCACCGTCGCTGCATCCATGCCGGCGCGGCGACGGGCAGTGCGCGCGCGCCGCCCGACCTGCGCGTCGAGCTCAGCGACACCGCCGGGACTGGCGGTCTCGGCAGCCGGCAGTGGTGTCAGGCCCAGCAGCTGCGCAACCTTCGCGCTGCTGTCGTTGCTTGCCATGGTGATCTCCTTGCCTCGAAACGCGCACTGCCGACCCGACTGTGTCGAGAGCTTCACGTACAGTCCTCACGCTACCAGGAATCGCAACTATTCCAACAGCAAGATGCGATCGAGTGTTCCAGGGTGAGCGTGCCGTCTCCGGGACCGGCGCGCAACCCCGCTCCGAGCCGCTCGGATGGCCAGCGGTCCGCCGGCCTCGCGGAGGTTGACCATGAACCAGAGGAACTAAATCCGGCCGCGGCAGGACCCCCTTGCCCTAGCCGGATTGGTAGCGGCGGCCGACTGGCTTGATCGGCGCACCCGCAGCGTTGAGGATCTTCACGACCGTTGCCTTACCGATCCCGAGTGTGAGCGCGATGGTGCGTATGGAGTCGCCGCGCTCGTACCTCGCCGCCACGTCCTGAGCGAGGCTGGCCGTCACGCGGGTGCGAACGTACGGGCGCGGGTTGGCGAACCGCGGCTCCGACGCCACATCACAACCCTCTGCCGAGAGATACGCGCGATGTTCAACGAAACCCGACTCAGGACTACAAAGACTTTTCCTTTGGGGAATCCTGCGATCCCATCGTTTACCCATCACATTGACAGGTGTGCAGCGCGCCCAGCCGGGCGTCAGCGCCGTTAGTTCCGGTCACTTCGGCTCGCTCGGCAGTGCTCGTCCAGGCGGCTGGCGATCATGGCCGGCTACTCGCTGGACGCGCTGGTCCTCCGCAGCCGTGAAGGGGCGCCGCTGACCACGGCCAATGCGCCGCGCCAGTTCCGCAAGGTCCTCGGAGAGGCCGGCATCGAGGGCATCAGCCACACATATTCCGCCGCACCGTCGCGACGGTGATCAACGAGCAGGCCAGCCTCAACCTCGCCTAGGAGCTGCTCGGACACCGACCCCGAGGTGACGATCGAGCACTACATCCGACGCAACGAGCAGTAAACCCGCTGACCGCCGAACTGCTCGACGCGGCGTCCGCACGAGAAGACGGCGTGACGGCGCGAAGGCGCCATGGCTTCAGTGTGCAGCTGCCACGTTGTTCGGGAAATAACACCAGCCCGCTGACAGCGGAACGTGTGGATTTCCCGAACATCCTGGTAACTTAGTCAGGTAAGTGCCGTATTCCACCGCCAGCCGAACGAGTTCCATATCTGAACGGAAGGCCCCACATGGCGACCAGCGATGCGCCTACGGCCGGCGAGGTAGCACGAATCGTCGCTGCCTCGGTGCGTGAGCGCCTGCCTCTGGGCTGGAGGGCCACCGAGACGCTTGAACCAAAGCGAGGATCGCTGCGCCCCGACCTGGAGATCAACCTCGAAGCTCCAGATGGGCGCGCCGCACGGCTGGTGATAGAGATCAAGCAGGTCCTGGAACGTCGTGACATTGGTCGAATCGTCGATCAATCACGGAGCATGACGACAAGCCCCACCGATGTCCCGGTCGTTTCAGCGCGGTACCTCTCGACATCAGTGCGAGAGGCACTCGCGGAGCAAGGGCTCTCCTACGTCGACGCAACCGGCAACATCCGCATCGTTATCGACACGCCCGCCGTGTTCATCTCGGACCGCGGTGAAGACCGCGATCCGTGGCGCATGGGTCGACCCCGGGGAACCCTGAAGGGAGAGCCTGCGGCTCGGGTCGCTCGCGCACTCCTGGACTACAGCCGCGACTGGACGGTGCGCGAGCTCATGGCCGCCTCTGGATCGTCCAGCGGGGCCGCGTACCGGGTGCTGGAGTACCTGGAGCGCGAGGAATTGGTCGTCAAGGAGGACAAGCGTTACCGGGTCACTGACTGGGAGCGGCTGCTTCGCGCGTGGAGCGCCGACGCTTCCTTCCAGACCACGACTCGGGTGATGGCCTTCATCGAGCCCCGTGGCGTCGAGTACTTCCTCGGGAAGCTCGCGAAGGCGCCGAAGTTCCCTGTCGCCTTGACCGGCTCGATGGCCGCCAAAGAGTGGGCGACCTACGCGCCCGCTAAGGCTGCCTACGTCTACGTCTCGTCGATCCAGGAGGCATCCGAGCAATGGGGACTGCGACCGAACGCGGCCGCGCCGAACGTGATCCTGCTGGAGCCCAAGACGGTCGGCGATGTGCCGTTCGTCAACACGATTCGTTCCCAGGACGGCTATCCCGTAGCCGCTCCCGCGCAGGTGGCTGCGGACTTGCTGAATGGGCCAGGTCGCGAACCCGCTGAAGGCGAGTACCTGATCGAATGGATGAAGGCCAACGAGGAGCGCTGGCGTCGTGGCTGACGAAGTATCCATGGCGCGGACCGGGCTGCTCGACGCGCTGAAAGCGTTGCAATCGCACCTCGACGCCCTTGTGATTGTCGGTGCGCAGGCCGTCTACCTGCATACGGGAACAACGGAGATTGCGCTCGCCGAGTTCACCACGGGGCTCGCGGCAAGCGTGGCCACGACCTCGTCGTGGTAGTCGGACCATGACTTACACACGGCCTTGTGCAGCCGGGCGGCCGTGGTCGAGGAAGGCCACCGCCGGAACACGATCAGCCGCGGGTCCAGCGCTTCAGTCGGCCGGTGTTGCTCGAGGAGCCCGGACGCCGGCCGCATACGCATGGCTTGCCGTCACGATGCCCTCGACGACGTCAAGCTCGGCTGCGTCGCGCGGTCCGAAAACCAGGGTGAAGCCTGTGGTGAGGCGGCTGCCGGCCCACGGGTGCGGTGTGCCCCAGCCCTTGGCGACTACGTCTGCGGCAAGTCGCGGTGGGAGTGCCAGGTGCAACGACCCGTCGTGGCCGGGGTGCAGGTGAGCGAACTCGCGGACCTCCGGCACGAGGAACGCCGCAGCCGGGCCGTGGCCCTCCCGGAGGGTCAAGCCCCGAGCTCCAGGCACGGAGATCTGGGATGGGCCGGAGACGACGTCATGCAGCGCGGCGAGCCGGGCGAACAGTGATTCCTGAATGGCGGTCGGGGCGTTGTCGCTCAGCTGTTGCTGCGGGATCGCCCACGACACCGCCGGCCGGGGCCCGGACCATGGCGGCAGCACTCCGTCGGCGAGGGACGCCCAGTAGGCCCCTGCCGCGTCGGCGTCTGGAGTGCCGGCGTTGACAGCCAGGTAGTTCAGCCGGGCGTGCAGCCAGCTGGCTAGGCGGTGCACTGTTGCCGGGGTGATCCCGTGACCGCCCGGGTCGCGATGCGCCTCGGCAGGGGCTCCGGACTCGGTGAGCAAGTAGGTCCAGGTGCGGTCGAGCAGTTCCCGCGGGATGACCTGGTCGGCGTCGCCCTGGGCAACGAACGTCGGGGTGTGCGCGAGCCTGGAGGCAGTGACCGGTACGCCTGCGTCGAAGGGCAATGTTCCGTAGAGGATCGCTCCGCCTGCGTAGCGGACGGGGTCGGAGAGGATGAGCCCACCAGCGAACGCTGCGCCGCCGCTGAAGCCGACCACGATGACTGGTCTGCTGTCGGAGGCTTTCCCGTCCAGCCACTGGCGGAACCAGGACATGGTCCCGGCCAACGACTCGGCGACAGGTCGCCCGATCCCGCGGTTGGCGAACCAGGCGTATCCGCCGCCTTCGGCGATCGGCGCCCGCACCGCGGCGTACTCCGGCCCGACTGGCAGGTGCCCGGCCAGACCGAGGATGTCCTGCTCGTTGGAGCCGCGTCCGTGGAGCAGCACGACAAGCGGAGCCGAAGGGTCGGTGGCGCCGTGCGTCGCGACGACCGGCGGCGGAAAGGTCGCGGGGCTCATGAGGCGTCCACCGGCACGAGTTCGGCGGCGGTGCGGACACCGGCCCATCGGCGCACCTCGCCCGGCAGGTCGAGCCGCTCGACCGGTGCGGCGTTCACGAACTCACCCCAGCTGGCCTTGGGCAGCATCCACATCACCTCGAACTCGTTGCCGTCGGGGTCGTGGCCGTAGACGCTCTTCGTCGCGCCGTGGCTGGACTCCCCAGTGAAGGCGCCGAGGTTGGCCAGCGTCAGGCGGGCCTCCTCGAGCTCCTCGATGGTGTCGACCTGCCACGCCAGGTGGTACAGACCCAGACTGCCGCGCGGCCGGGGCGGCTGCGCGCCGACCCCGAACAGGCCGAGGTCGTGGTGGTTGCCGGACCTAGGCAGGCGCAGGAACGCGGCGTTGGCGCGGGGCTCACGCGCTGCGACCTGCATGTCAAAGGCCTGCTGGTAGAAGCCGATGCTGCGTTCCAGGTCGCCCACATAGAGCACGGCGTGGTTGAGACGGACGGCGTTGACGGTCATCGAGTGCTCGATTCTGGCCTGTCGTGGGGTGGGTGGTCAGGCGATGACGCCGAAGCCGCCGGTCCAGGAGATCTTCTCGCCCGCGGCCAGGGTGAGCTGCAGGAAGCCCAGCGCCTCGAGCTCGCGCGCCCGCTTCAGCGAGCCGGCGTCGATGGCCTTCAGGCCGCCCGAGGTGACGATGCCGGCCAAGGTGGACTTGGCGTCGGCGTCATCGCCGGCGATCAGCACGGTGGTGGGCAGGGCGCCGACCGTGCCGGCGGCGAGGGTTCCAGCGAAGGTGGTGTTGAACGCCTTCAGCACCCGTGAGGCGGGAAGAGCGGCGGCAATCTCCGCGGCCGCGGAGCCGTCGGACGGCACGACCAGGGAGTCGAAGGTCTCGAAGTCGAGCGGGTTGGTGATGTCCACGACGATCTTGCCAGCCAGGCTCTCACCACGCTGGGCGATGACGTCCGAGACGGCGGGGTAGGGGACTGCGAGGACGACGATGTCGCCGCTCACCGAGGTGTCGCGGTCGTTCGTGCCGAGCAGCTGGACGGTGTGGCCGCCCTGGCCCGCGACCGAGGCGATGGCCTGGCCCATGTTGCCGGTGCCGATGATGGAGAGGTGTGCCATGAGGTGCTCCTGCGGAGTGAGTGATTTGGTTGTTGTTTCAAGTAATACTGTACACGCTTTGGTTGTCGCGTCAAGTAATCACCGGTAGGCTGACCTCATGGAGACGCAATGGCTCGACGATGAGCAGTTCGACGCCTGGGTCAAGCTCATCGCGGTGGTGGAGCTGCTCCCGGGGATACTTGACTCTCAGCTGCGGCGGGACGCGGGGCTGACCCACTTCGAGTACTTCGTCCTCGCGATGCTTTCGGAGGCCGATGACCACACACTGCGGATGACCTCGCTCGCCCAGCGGACGAACGCCACCCTGCCCCGGCTCTCGCACGTCGTGCGGCGTCTTGAGGACCGCGATCTCGTGGAGCGCTTCCCGTGTCCCGAAGACGGGCGCGCTACCAATGCCCGCCTCACCCAGTCAGGGATGGCCGAGGTCGTGGCCGCTGCGCCCGGTCACGTCGCGAACGTTCGCCGCCACGTCATCGACGCCCTCACGCCCTCACAGCTGCACCAGCTGCGCGAGATCGCTGACGCGCTGCTGACCACGCTCGACCCGGAGGGTCGGATGTCCGGCCTCCATAGCCGTGTGGAGAACCCCGCCTCATCCCGATGACCGATCTTGAGCGGTAACCCTGATAGCCCATTCAGTAGTGTCGACCGGCAGGCTTGATCGGTACATCTGCGGCGTTGAGGATCTTCACGACCGTTGCCTTGCCGATGCCTACGGAGTGCGATGGGTGCGCATGAGTCACCGTTTTCCTAGCGTGCCGTGACGTCACAAGCCAGTCGTGCGGTCACCCGGGTGCGAAGCTGCACCCTGAGCCCCGGCGGTGCTGGACTGTCGGTAGTTCAGCCAGCCACACGTTCACCCGTGGTGGGTCACTGAAGACAGGGCGTGACCCCCACCGCCGCCGGTGTCCTCGTTTGGGCCCTGACCAAGCTCGGCCGCGATGGAGACGACCAGGCCGCCGAGCATGAACGCGACGATGGCGGCTGTCAGGGTCGCGGTGGACAGGGTCGGAATGTAGCGTCGCGCACCGGCCGCGGCAGGGGCGCCTTGGTAGGCGTGGGTCAGGGCGTGGCCCTTGCCGCGTCCGAGCAGGTACCGGTTGACCGGGTAGGCGGCGAGGAACGCAGCCGTGAGCGCGA
>WUUC01039625.1_pt1 | contig 12969 bp, 9 predicted proteins | sample 6278441 | NCBI WGS metagenome assembly WUUC01 (sample SAMN13675441, study PRJNA597444) | soil metagenome | isolation source: soil | place: USA: Washington | collected 2017-10 | reverse complement strand
GATGTTGTCACCCGACCATGGCTTGGATGCATCCTTGACAATGATCGCATCCGGTCGGCGACTGCTCTTGATTCGCCAGTTGCGGGTCTGCCGATACGGATCTTTCTTGCTCATGTACGGGGTAGGTGGTCGCGTCCCCATGTTGAACGGAACCTCAGACTTGGTCCGGCGCGTGAAGCCGCTAGCACGGTCTCGAGCGTAAAGCTGAGTATCGATGCAAAGCTGAGAGTTTTTGCCTGACGCTTGGCACTCGCAGTGGATGTCGCAGATCTCCTGAACCTCGGCCAGCACAGCCATCATGGCTGCCTGCGCGATGATCGGCCCCTGCAACACACCCGCCATCGTCGCTGCGTTTGGTGGACTGCCGCTAGGACCACAGTTATTGAGCATGGGATCGCCCAACAGCTGGACGTTTTTGCCCTCTATTTTGACGTTCAGCGAGCCAGGGCCGAGGAACTTGGTGGGGCCCTCGGCGTTGCTCGAGAGGATGCCGCCGCCGCTCGCTTTGCTAGCGATGTCGCCGGTCGAACCAAAGCTCGCCCCTTGGATCGCGACTGGCTCACCCTCGATTTTGACGCGCTTCGAGTAGCCTTGCGGCTGTTTGCCGCTTTGTCCGATGTTGGGCAGAGGAGTTGGAACGAATGGCGCGGGCGGTCCCGGCATCTTGCAGATGTTCGGAATCGTGGCAGCGGCGATGCCGTTCGACCCCTTCGTGACGGGCGTCTTCGGTGGATTGATCCCTACGCTCGCCATGATCACCTTCCTCGTTCGAGCGCCACGGCGCTGCGCAGGCTCGAATCCGACGCACACCAGACCAGCGACAAGCTGCCGCGCGCGTAGCCACGCACGAAGGCTTGCGTCGCAAGCGTAACGAGTGCGCTGCCGCTGGCTGCACCCAAGTCTCCCCAACTGTCGGTAGGTGCCACGTAGCGCGAGACGTCAGCCAAGCCGGGCCTGAGCCGTAAGGCTGTGAGGCCCCATTCTTCTGTTCGGGAACGTTCGCCGTTGATGTCGCAGTAGATGTCGCCGATGCGCTCGCCGGGCAGCAGCGTGGCCGTGGCCGTCGCCAGCGCCTTGGTCAACGCCTGACCCATGTCCACGTCTGCATCCTCGTCACGATCGACAGCGCGCGCGCTCGTGGTCGAAGTAGCGCCACGCACGATGGCCAAGCTAGGCACACCGAGCCGCAAACGAGCTTCTTCGCTCGCCAGCGCAATGAACGAAGCGCCCTCTCCCGGATGAAATCCGCTGCGTGCCTTATCGGTGGCTAGACGACGGCGCGCGTCTAGCGCGAGGAGCGTGTCGGCCTCGAAATAGCTATCCACTCCGCCGACTGCGCAGAGCTCCAGCTCTCGAGTCGCGATCGCGCGCGCGCCTTGCTCGAGCGCGTAGAGCGCGCCGGCATGCCCTTCGCCGCACAAGTCGATCGCGTGCTGCGCGTCGTGCGCAAAGCGCAGCGAGCCGAGTTTTTGCGCGATGTACGCGCCGTCCACCTTGCCGTGGCTCGGACGCGGTTCGGCAAGTGCGAGCAACACGGGCAGGCGAATAGGCAGTGGGCCTCTCGCGGTCAGCTTGTTCGTGAGCTCTTCGAGCGCGCCGGCAGCAAGCGCACAAAGACGCTCCCTACCTTGCAGCGTCGGATCCAGCTTTCCGTCGATGGCGCCGCGGACCTTGGCCCCGTTTACATCGACCATGAACGGATGCTCTCGAAGGCGACTGATGCGCGCGCGCACTGCCGCCGCCGACAGCTCAGCGCTGAGTCCTACGGCCGTGCGTGCCGCGACTGCAACGATGTGAACAGTGCTCATGGATGGGGGCTTTCGCGCAGCGGCTCGCGTCACGACCTGAAAGCACATTCGACTGTTGCCGCCGCTGCGACCGCAACGCGTCGGCATGCAGACCACGTGCGCCATGCTTCAAGTCTGATGAGCACCGCTCGCGCCTATTCGTACGCCGACGATTGCGTCAACCTCCCCACGCTTGAGGAGGAGCGCCCTTGCGACGGGCTGCTCGCGAACACGAAGCTGACGAAGGCGTGCGCTGCCGCGCGCCCTCACAACACCGGCGCGTTCGATCCCGCTTCACCAGCTTGCCCCGAAAAGCGTGGCGAGAAGCCGCCGCGACCGCCGAGTCCAGCAACGCCGGCTTGTTCGACGACCAGTTGCGCAGCAGCACGTGTGCGATAGCCGTCGGCTGCCGGGCCACGCACAGTCAGAGCGTGGCTCGCTCCTCCGCATCCGCCACCACCACCGCCGCCCGCGCCTCCTTCACCGCCGTCGCCGCCGCGGCCGCCGTTGCGCGCGCACCAGTGGATCGCGCCGCCGCCCGCTGCGCCTGAACCGCCCGCGCCACCTTCAGCGCCGATGCCGCCATCCCCACCGCGGCCACCGCTCTCCGTGACCACGCGCACCTTGTCGAAGGATGGGCCATCCCCGGCTGCCGTGACTTGGACGACGATGCCGAGCGAAGCCCCGCCGCCATGACCCGCACCACCGCCGGGCGCGCCGCAACCACCGCTGCCCGCGCCGCCGCCGCTGCCTCCCGCGTTGTCGTCGCAGGAGGAGTTCTCACCGCTGGTTCGGGCGATTACGTCGATGCCCGCGCCAGCCGAACCTCCGCCGCCACCGGAGCCGTGCGTGCCGTCGAAGCCGGCGTTGCCGGCCCCTGCCGTGCCGCGACCTTCGGAGTCGAATGCCAAGTCGGCAAGGCCGCACCCCGCGCCGCCCGCACCAGGCGCTCCCGACGCTCCGTCGCCGCCGTCTTGGCCGGTGCGTTCGAGGGTGGGGTTGTCGTCGCAAAACGAGCAAATGCCGCGGTTTGTAGGGGAATTGAACGTCCGCAAGCCTGGCACGCCGGGCGAAGGCCCCGAACCTGCCCCAGGCACGGGATTGGCGATCGCCAGCCGCAGCACCTCGCTGTAGTCGCACACGCCGTTGACGGTGAAGTCGCTACAGCCCGCGTTGGCGCATTGCGAACCATTGATGCAGCCGGTTCCGCCGCAGGTGCTCGCGCCGCCTTGGCCGCCGCTGACCAACGTGCTGCCGCAGCTGTGCTGACCGCCCGGGCCGCCGACCTGGGCGACGCAAGCGATGCCGTCGTCGTCACCGCCGCGGCCGATCGCGCCGTCTTTGCCGTCGAGTGCGGACAGCGAAGGAACGCCGGGTGGCAGACGGTCGCTCGCGTCTTCGCCGCGCTTTCCATCGGCTCCGGCGCCCGCAAGCACGGTCACGTTCGCAAGCTTTACGGCCGAACCGCAGCCTTGAAAGAACACCGTCGTGGAGCCCACGCCAACGCTGAACGCGTCTTGGCCGATCAGCGTGATGCCGTCGATCGTCGTGGCTTGGACGACGCCGTCGCAGCGCAACACAGGTGCGCCGTCGGCTGTCGCCGCCTGCTGAATCACCACCGGATAGAGCTCAGGGTCGCGATCGCGGAAGTCGCTGCGGTAGCCGCCAAACACGCTGACGCCGGCTTCGATCGCGAAGGGCGGGTACACGCCTTGCGCGACCAACACGGACTTGCCGATGGCTTTCGCGCGCGCGATGCCGACTTCTATGGTGCGAACCGGCGCAATCAACGTACCCAAGGCCGTATCGCTGCCAGCGCTCGTCACGTGCACGTACGTGTCATCGTCGTCGATTACGCCATCGCAGTCGGCATCTCCGCCGACCGTGACCGGCGCAGACGTTCCGTCTTGTATCTGGCACTCGCACCCGTTGGCGCGAATCTCATCGACGTCGACGAACGTCGGCTCGCAGGTGACATTGCAAGATGCGCTGCCGAGCAAACCTGGCCAGCAAGCTGCGATGTAGTGCGGTCCGGGAGGCGCGCAGGGCATGCCGCAGCCTCCACAATGCAGTGGGCCCACGTACACGCCGTCCGCGTTACGGAACTCTTCATCGAAGTCACCGTCGCAGTCGTCGTCTTCGCCGTTGCAGATCTCTTGCGCGGTGATCACGCACTCGCTCAAGCCTTGAGGACCACAGGTGCGCACGCCTGCGCAAGCTTGTCCTTGGGCCTTGCCGGGCACCAAGCATGCGACTTCGAACGTCGTTTCCACGTTGGTGCAGGCGCACAAATCGCTGTCGGGTACGCACTGGCCAAGCGTCGCATCGCATACGAACGGCGCAGGACACGCAGCCGAAGCACCACACGGCACGCCGCAGCGTCGATCGCCCTCGGTCTCGAGACAGCGCGATCCAGGCATGCGCGCAGCGCAGTCCGAGTCCGCTTCGCAAGGCAAGCACAGCCCCGTTTGATCAGGCACGCACGCGCCTTCGCCAGCGAGATGAAAGCCGGGCTCGCAAGACAACAGCTTGCACACGGCGACCTCGTCCTCGATTTCGCAGGCCGAGTCACGTGACGAGGGAAACACCTCGTCGCAGGCGATGTTGCAGCGGCCGCAATGCTTGTCGGAGGTGAAGCGCCCCTGATCGTCACGGTAATCCTCGTCGACGCGGTCATCGCAGTCGTCGTCGAGCCCGTTGCAAGTCTCGAGTGCTTCGCAGATCCGGGAGTTTGGGCAGCCCGTCAGCAAAAACAACGCCGCGCTCATGAGCACGACGATGTCGAACCAACGACGCCTGCGCTCAGCGCTCGACAACGACATCGATCGCCTCCCCTTGCGCGCCTGCACCACCGACGCGCGCGCCACCACCGCCGACGCCAGCGGCACCCCCTTCGCCCAACGTGAACGTGTTCCGCGGTCGCACGGTCGCGGCGGTCAGCGTGCCGCCTTTGATCCAGATGCCGACCGAGGAGCCGCCGCAGCCGCCACCGCCGCCGCCACCCGGGCCGCCCGTTCCACCTTTGCCGCCGCGTGCGCCGCCGGCCGTACCAGCGAGCGTAGGTGTCGTCTTCGATTCGGGGGTAAGGTTGCCACCTGCCGCGCCAACGCCGCCAAGGCCGCCGCCGCCACCCGCCCCGCCGGGGCCGCCAGGAGCGCCGTTGGACGGCGCAAGCGTGACACCTTCGAGCTTTAGGGTGCTGGCGTGGGCGACAAAAACAGCGATTGAGGGAGCACCGCTGCTACCTGATGAGCCACCGCGGCCGCCACAACCACCCGCACCGCCTCCGCCACCACCGCCGCCGATGCCATCGGGAAACTCGCAGCTTCCCGCGACGAAGTTCATTTCGACGCCGCCGCCCGCGCCGCCGCCGCCTGCACCTGCGCCAGGCTGACCATCGGTACCGCCGCTGCCGCGAGCACCGCTCCACGTCCAAGCGCTTTCCATGAACGTGCCGCGAGCATTTGCACAGCCGAGCCCAGCCATGCCGGGTGTTCCGTCGTTGCCGTTGGCGCCAGGCACAGGGCCTTGGTAGGTGCCGGGCACCGAGAAGTCGGACAAGCCGCAACATACAGACCGCGAACATGCGGAGCTATTGAGGATAGGACCGGAGCAGCCCTGACCGCCTCGTCCACCGGCTCCTGCACCGACGCCCGCGCCGGCAGCGCCGGTGCCCTCCTGAAGGGCAAAGGCCGGACAGCCAGCGCTGCCGCCCGCACCACCGCTCACAGAAGTGGAGCCGCACGTGTTCTGACCGCCCGCACCGCCTTGCGAACGGTTGCCCGGCGCCGCCTCGAGGCAAATCTGATCCGCGCCTTCGGTCGCGCCGTGCGGCACGGCTCCCGTGCGCGCCGGGCTTGTGGGCGCCAGACCCGCGCCACCATCGGGGCCCGCCATGCCTTCGCCTGGGCGACCGGCTTGAATGACCAAGCCACGCAAGGTGAGCTTGTCGCCTGGTTTGTTCACGAACGCGCCGATCGTCGCTTGACCCGGGCCGACCGAGTCGAGTCCACGCAACGTGAGCCAGGCGAGCTCGGTGGTCTGCTTGCCCACTTCAATCGCCGACAGCGCGGCGCCGCCTGGCGTTTTCGCGTCGAGCGGCGCGCGCACTTCGACCAAGAACGTTGCGGGGTCGAGCGCGCGAAAGTCACGTCGATAGCCGCCGAGCACGCGCACGCCATCTGCCAGAGAGATCGTCTCCGTGTACGCGCCTGAAGCGATCATCACGTTGGGACGCGCTGCCATCGTTTTGAGCGACGCGGCCGACTTCTCGATGGCTTTGGCGATCGTGCGCATGGGACGGGTGGGCGAGCCGGGCCACATGTCGTTGCCATCCGGCGCGACGTAAATGGATTCGCGCACCATGCCGTCGGCGCCATCGCAGTTCTCGTCGAGTTGCTCGCCCGATTTCGCAACTGGGCCGGGAGCATCGAGCACGCGCTGCACGATGCATTCGCAGCCAGTGTTGATGTCGAGGTCGCCGTCGAGCCGATCGCCCGGCTGGATGCCATCTTTGGCGTCGGGACAAGCCAGCGAACAGGCTGGCGCGAAGGGATCACCGCCGCACTCGAGCTCGAGGTCGGTGCCCGTATCTTCGACACACGAGCTGCCACATTGCCCGCAGTTTTCGGGGTCGATCGAGTAGCCGCCCTGCGCGTCGCGATAGCCTTCGTCGATGGTTCCGTCGCAGTCGTTGTCGGCCTCGTCGCAGACCTCTTCGAACGCTTTGCACTCGCTCAGCTCGCCGTTTTCGCAGCGTGCCCGTCCCACGCAGGTCGGGTCACCGGGCCTGCGTGTGTCGTTGTCGATGGGACAAGCGAGCTCGAACGTCTGACCTGGCTCGCAGCGACAGCTGCCACCCGCAGGGATACAGACACCGGCTTTTTCGTCACAACGAAAGCCCGCGCTGCATCCAGCATCGCAGGAAACCGTGCAGCGCTGTTCACCGCCGATCGACACACAGACCGCGTCAGCTACGGCGCCACAATCGTTGTCGTCGGCACACTCCAGACAAAGTCGCGTGTCGACGCGCGTGCACCCCCCCGAGCGCGCCGGTGCGAAGCCCTCGGTACACGCCGTGGCCACACACGTGGGCGCGTCGTCGATCAGTTCGCACTGCGCGGCCAGAACGTTTCCGTCGGACGTGCAGGACTGACCACAACGCCCGCAATGCTCGTCGGCGACGTAGCGGCCGAGCGGATCGCGGAAGGCCTCGTCGACGCGACCATCTGCGTCGTCGTCGGATCCGTTGCAGGTCTCGGTAATGGGGCCAGGCTGAACGGCAGCATCGAGTTCACTGATCAGCGAGCTGCGCGAACAAGCAGCGAGTGACCACAGCGCCAAGCCCCAAACGACCACGTGTCGCATCAGACTCCTTCGCTCGCCGACCTGTGATCGCTGGTTTGTCCAGCCGATCTCGCGCGGGACACAATACGCGCGTCAGGCACGCGACCCAGAAAAGTGCCGATCACTAGGTACCACAGTGCGCGAGCCACGGCTCGAAAGCCGACAAGGCAACGGGGGTGAGGTCTGGTGTGGGGTGGCGGACCTGCAGAAGATCCGCTGTGGCCGCTCAAACGAGCGCATCCACGAACGACTTGAGCTCGCTCAAGGCGTGATCATTGCCCTCGCTTTGAGCGACCAAAATGCCGGCTTGTGCGATTTGACGCGCGTGGTCGGGCCTTTGCAGCTCATGTGCGACTTGCGCGGCCATCAGGTAGCTCGGCACGTAACTGGCGAAGCGCGCAAAGACCGCTTCGAAGGCGGCCAAGGCCTCCTCCTTGCGGCCCAGCGAGCGCAACTCCATCGCGCGCCCGTAGTGGTGAAACGGGTCGGCGGAGCCGTCGGTGATCAGCTTGTCGAACAGGGCGAGACGCTTACTCATCAGACTTCGCCCTGTTGTCGCACGACGCCCAGGTACGGCAAGTTGCGATAGCGTTCGTCCCAATCGAGGCCGTAGCCGACCACGAAGACGTCTTCGATGGTGAAGCCGAGGTAATCGATGGTGGTGGCCACACGGGCGCGCGCCGGCTTGTTCAACAGCGTACACAACTTCAGCGAGCGTGGATTGCGCGTTGCCAGATTCTTCTGCAGGTATTGCATGGTGAGTCCCGTGTCCACGATGTCCTCGACGATCAGCACGTCGCGGCCCTCGATCGGTCGGGTGAGATCGCTTGTGATCTGCACGACGCCCGTCGAGCTCTGCTCCCCACCGTAACTTTTCAAGCCCAGAAACTCGAGTGCCAGCGGCACCGAGATGGCGCGCGCCAAGTCGGCCGTAAAGACGAAGCTGCCTTTGAGGACCGAGATCAACAAAAGGTCTTTGCCGCTGTAGTCGCAGGCGATGGCTGCGCCGAGTTCACGCACCCGGGCTGCAAGGGTCGCCTCGGAGAACAGCACGTCCACGTCCCTCTCTGGCTGCATCGGCGAAGCGTAACTCGCAGCTATGCAAAGCGCGCCTATTCGATCAACCGAACACGCTGCCGATCAAGCTTCGAGCACTGCTCAGCGCGGTTCGAGTCGCCTGAGGCAACGCTTCGATCAGCAGCGGCGCGGTGACGATCACGAGCAGCGCGCTGAGCACGGGGCGCACGAACTCGAGCAATGAAACCGCGGCGCCGGAAGAGGCGCGCTGCAGCAGCGCAAATCCAAGCTCGCAAAACCACAGCGAGACGAGCAGCGGGAGGGCCAGCGACAGCGACAGCGCGATCGCATCGCCGCCGATCGTCAGCACTCCTTCCAAAAAGAGGACGCGGGCGAAAGCCAGCTCACCGAGAGGCACGTCGATGAGCGTGCGCGAGTAGCTCGCAAACCAGGCGCGATGTCCGCCCAGCTCGAAGAACGAGAGCAATGCGACCAGCTCGTAGAGCGCCGCGTGCGAACCCGAGGCGCGGGACTTGGAGCGATGCCAATGATCGATAAGGCCGCCGGTCGAAGCTGCCGCCAACAGGGGTACGGCCGACGCCAGCGCGAAGGTAAGTCCGAGACCAAGCTCACGAAAGACCGCTACGAGCCAGTCACCGCCTGCAAGCGCGCGGGGCTGTTCGAGGCCAAACAAGCCCGGCGCGGCGATCGAGACCACCAGCGACAGCGCGACCGTCGTGGGCACGAACCGACCCGTAAGGGGCACCAGCAGCGCTAGCGGCAGAGATCGCGCCAGCGCCAACGGGGCGGTGATCGCCGCCATGCCGAACACGTCGTTCACGTCAGGGCCCGAGCGTGGGCAAGGCGGTGAGCACGCGAGTCGCGAAGCGCGCGAGCTCGGCGCCCATCCACGGACCGAAAAAAAACAGCGCAGCAAACGCCGAAATTAGCCGCAAGATCGCGTTTAGCGAGGGCTCGAGCAGGCCGGTGGCGCTCTGCAGCATCGCCACGATTGCGGCGCACACGAAGCAAACCGCGAGCAATGGTAGCGACACGCTCAGGGCGAGATAGAGCGTATCGACGAGGGTCCGCAAGGCATCGGGCACGCTTCAAACTAGTACATCGGCGGCTAGGTGCGATGACGCAAGTGGCTGCTCGTGCACTTGCGCCTCGCCCATTCGCGGAGGTCGTTGCGCGTCGAGCGCACGCGCCGCCGACCTGACCGCGAGGCATCGATAGGCCGTGAGATCACGCGACATTGCAAAAGGTCGCGCCATTGCTCTTCTTGCAGCTACACTCAGCGAGTACCCGCAGGGGGGCCTCCCTTGGCTGACGAGAAAGAAGAGAGCAAAGCGGACGTCGACGACGATGGCATGAGCCACGCCGCCGATGAGCCGACCGCCGTTTGGGACGCCAATACGCTGCGCGAAGCAGGCCTCGGCGATCTGATCAACCGGCCCGAATCCGAACCGCCCCCCGCCGCAACGCGTGGGCGTCGCCGCGAACAACAAGGCCCGAGCATCGTCGTCGACGAAGCCGCCGCCGGCGCGCGCTCGGAACAAGTTGCCACCTCCACGGGCGCCGATCTCGGCTGGCTCTCCACCGTCGCCCTGGCAGCAGGCTTAGGCGGCGCGGTCTACTTTCTCATCCGCTTCCTCAAGTAAAACCGCCCCAGGCGGGAGTCGAGCCGCCAGCGCGCCCGCAGGAGCGACTGTGCGACGTAGTCCCCTACGTCGCAGGGAGCGACGAGGACGAAAGCGGCGGCTCGGCCCGCCTAGGCGCCGGGCTGGAAGACGAGGGGGAATTCGAATTCGGAGTCGCCCCCCGAGGTCGGAAAACGCCAACGCTTCACCGACTTGCTCAAGCAGTCGTTCATGTTGCCGAGACCTTGGCCCTGGGTGCGCACGCCTTTGACAGTGCCGCTCGTACCGACCGTGACGCCGACCTTGATCTTGAGCGTGTCCTCTTGCTTGCCGCCGACCGAGCGCAACGCGGTCTCGTAGCAGCGCTGCAGCGCAGGCTTGTTGTCCTGCACGACCTTCATCAACTGCGCAGCCGTCAGCGCTGGACCGCTTGGGGCAGCGCCTGCACCGGAAGAAGAGGCCTTGTTTTCGAGGTCGGGTCCGCCGCCGCCGCCCATGCGATCGAGCAGGGCCTGCTCGGCCGCGCTCAATTTGGTGTCGCCCTTCGAGTCGGTCTTCGGTTTTACGCCTGTGCCTGCCACTGGCTTGGTGCGTGCAGGCTGCTTGATCGCATCGCTCGGCGTCGCCTCGTCGGGCGCGCCTACGTCGGGCTGGATATCGGCTTCGGCAAGCTTCGGCGCGGCTGTGGCGGCCGGCGCTGCTGCTGCGACGGGTGTGGGTGTAGGGGTCGGATCGCTTTTCAGTCGATCCCAAAGCAGCGGTCCGCCGAGTAAGGCGAGCGTCAGCGCGACGCCGAAGGCCATGCCGGTCGAACCGCTCATGCCCGGCTTGCGACGGGTGCGTTCGGGCTCCGGGGCACTGACTGCAGTATGCGTGACCATCGCCGGCGATGGGATCGACGCAGAAGCACTCGCAGGACTTGGCGGCGCGGGAACAGCAGGGATACGCGGATGCGAAGTCGCTCCCGTCGCGGCCAGCTGGGGCCCTGTCATGTCGGCGATGCGCGTGGGCTCGCTGCCCTCGTCGTCGATCTCTTCGAGGGCAGCCTCGGGAAAGAATGAAGCGCGTGCTCCGACGGGCCCGGGCACGGCAGGCGGCGCGCGCGGCGGTCGCACCGAGGCACGAGGCGGCGCTTGCCGGCGCATCAATCCCTGAAGTTCGGCGAGTTCGCCAAGCGGACGCCAATCGTCCATGCCCTCGCGCCAGCACAGCGAATCCGTGGTCACCGCGCCCGACTCGATTTTGCGCGCCAGCTCGTCGCGCGTCATCGGACCGACGGGCACGTCTTGAATTGCGGCGTGCCACATGTCGTACGGCGCATTGCGCGCGGGAACGGCGGGCGGCGCCGCGACGTGACGACGGAAGTCGGCGCTCATCGAGGACGGTGGTGGTGGCTTCGAACGATTCGCGCCAGGGCGTTGCAGAGCCGGCCGCGCAGGCATGGGACCTGCGCCCGAGCCAGCGCGCGGCGGGACCGGCGCAGCTGCTGGGACGAGCGAAACCGAGCTACCAGCCGTGCGACGTGGCGGAGGGGCACTGGCGGCCGGCATGCCATGGCCGTCGATCAAAATGTCGTGGCCGCAACGCCGACACTTCATGCGAAGCGTCCGCCCGGAGACCTTTTCGTCGCCGATCTGGTACTTCGCCTTGCAGTTGCCGCACAAAAACTTCATCGGCCCTCGTGTCGTGTCCCTCGCAGCACCGCTCTTAGAGCAGGCTCACGAGATGGTTCTTGATGCTGGTGCGGGTGTCGTCGTCGGGCGCGCTACCGAGCGCACGTTCCCACATTTCCGTGGCCTTGAGGCGAAAGCCGGCGCGTTGGTAGAGCACTGCAAGATTCTTGAGCGTCGAGAAGTCACGTGGTCTCAGATCTGCTGCCGTTTCGAGCGCCTGAATCGCCTCGAAGACTTGGTCCTGCTTTCCGTACAGAAGGCCGAGATGATAGTGCAAGCGAAAGGCGAGCGGATCGATGCCAATGCCCAACTTGAGTTCACTAATTGCAGTCTCCACGTCACCGCGCGCGTACGCTTCGATGCCCGCCTTCAAATGATCGCCCGCCGTGCCGTTCGGTTCTTGTTCTTCCTCCTCGGCGGCGTTGAGCGATTGACCGCTGAGGGCACGCTCGACCGCAGCGACCACGTCGCCTATCCGAAACGGCTTTTCTAGAAATTCATCGACGCCGTAAGAGCGCCGCAGGTCTTCCGCGAAACGCCAACCTCGGTAGATTGCGCTCACCATGATCACGGGGATGTGCCCATAGCGCCTACTGCCCTTGATCCTCCGGCAGATGTCGAAGCCGTGCACTTCGGGCAACATCGCGTCGAGCACCATCACGTCTGGAACGTGATCGCGCACCTTCTGCAGCGCATCGAGTCCGCGCGAGCTCTCGTAGACCTCGTAGTCCCGCTCGCGAAACACACGGCTGAGAAGCTGGCGAATGTCGTCGCTATCGTCCACAACGAGGATCTTGGGCTTGGGGGGCGCTTCCGAGGGAACGCGCGGCGCACGTCCCAATCCCGCAAAGGCATCGTCGATGCTGCCGTTTCCCATCCCGTCCATGAGCGGACGACTCAGTTCATCATCGAGTCCGGTGCTGCCGGGCGCAGTCACCAGCGCCGCGTCCTGACCGGGCAACATGCTCGGGCGAATCTCGCTCAGCATCGCTTCTTCGCCCTCTTCTGCGAGCGGTCCTACGTATTGCGCATGGCCGCCCGAGAGCGCTCCGTACGCACCTTCGATGACGTCTTGCAGCGCACCATGCAGCGCGACGTACGGAAAGATCTTGCGGCCGGTGACGAACTCGAGCTCGTCGATGACGCGACGATTGTCGGGATCGGCCATCGCCAGAAACAGCGCGTCGTCTTTGGCCAGCAACGGCAAGATGGCGTGTTGGCGCGCGATATCGACGGGCACGAGAGCAAGACACGTCAGATCGATGGACACGCGCCGCAAGTCGACACCCGGCAGACCTTGCTGCTCGCTCAGCGCCGACAGCAAGTCGGTCGAATCGACGATGCCCGCCTGGGCGACCGTCGACGCCAGCCGTGATCCCTGCGTACGTTGCTGCTCGAGCAGACCGTCGAGTTCGTCCGCAGTCACCAGCTTACGCTGGAGCAAGATACGCCCCAGCTGCTTCTTCCCCTCCGAGCTATCGCTCATGTTCCCCGATACGCGCT
>WUUC01162761.1_pt1 | contig 12975 bp, 6 predicted proteins | sample 6278441 | NCBI WGS metagenome assembly WUUC01 (sample SAMN13675441, study PRJNA597444) | soil metagenome | isolation source: soil | place: USA: Washington | collected 2017-10 | reverse complement strand
GTTCCTCCAGCCCGATGTCCTGTTCGTCCTGCTGCTCATGGCCGCGGCGGCGCTGCTCACAGGAGCCGCCGCCCTCTCGCCGGTGCTCGAAGCCGCGTCGCTCGCCGGCCTCCTCACCTTTTCCGTGGACCTGCAGTTCGACCCGCCGAAAGGAAGCATAGGGGCCGCACTGATTTTTCTTGGACTGACTTCGGTCTTTTGGGTCCTGCACGAGCATGCCGCGCGCATCATCACGCTTACGATGGCGGCCGTGCTCGCCTCCTCGGTGCTCGTGCGACAGTCGTCGCCGAGCGCCATGGAAGGGCCGGCACCCTTATCGAGCAGTGATCGAACGGCTGGCGACGACCAGCTTCCACTCATCTTGCATCTCATCGTCGACGAGCACATCGGCATCGAGGGCATGCCCGCCGCTCTGACGCCTGCGGCATTCGAGCGCGACGAGCGCTCGTTCTTCGACCGGCATGGTTTTCTGCTCTTCGGAAGCGCGTACAGCGAGTATCTGAATTCGAGAGAGTCGATTTCCCATTTGATCAATCTGAAATCGGGGAACTACGTGCCCTCCCTTCTCGCGACGGGAACGCGCTCGAAATACACCGTTACGAGCAATGCTTACTTCAGTCGTCTGGCCGAAATGGGCTATGCCATTCGGGTGTATCAATCCGACTACCTGGATCTATGCGGGACCCAGGCATCCGAGCGCCTCTGTCGGACGTATCCCGCGACATCACTCAGCCCGCTCGCACCGGTGTCCCTGCCGGTGCTCGAGAAGGCGCGAATTGTCGTCGGGATGTACTTGAAGCAGGCGCACCTATATGTGGTGCTGCAGGAAATCTACACCCGAACGCGCCGACAGCTCGCGCCGACGGTCGCCCTTCCGGCGTGGAACTGGGAGCGAGACAGGACTGGGCCTCTCAGCAGCATGCCGGTTCTTGCTGCCATCGCCACCGACCTCTCCACCGCACGGCGCGGCGATTTCGTGATGGCGCACTTGATGATGCCCCACTTCCCCTATATCTACGACGCCGATTGCCAGCTTCGGCAACCGGAAGCCTGGCTCCACCGATGGGACCCTGAGGCGCCACTGGGTGATAACAATTCGCCGAACAGTCGCGCCACGCGTTACGCACTGTATTTCGAGCAGGCGAGTTGTGCGCTCAAGAAAATCGACGGACTGCTGACGGCCATTCCGCCTTCACTCAGGCGCGACGCGATCGTCATCATCCAGGGCGACCACGGCTCCCGTATCTCGCTCAAGACGCCGGGGATGGATGGCGAATCCCGCGTGTCTGCCTCGGACTACGCCGACAGCTACTCGACGCTCTTCGCAATCCGCTCGCCGCATCTCCAGGCCGGGTACGACAGGCGGCTGGTGCCAATCACCTGCCTGATGCGCACGCTCGTCGAAAGCGGGTTTCGATCCGTCTCCGCACTCGAGGGCTGCGAGGGCACCCCGACGGTGTTCGTATCGGCGAACGGACGAACGGTTGCGACGCCGCTCCCTGTCTTCGGCGAGGCGCCCGGCGCCAGACTGTCGCCGGCAGTGGCGACGGCTCAGGTCGTCGCCGGACGGCCCTGAGCAGTTTCCATTTGTGTCGTGTCCGTCAGGCTCATCGCCCCGTCGGTTGTTCGTTGGCCGTACCTTCGTCGCCGTACCGTCCCGTCGCCTTCCTGCCCTCTTTTTCTTCTGCCCGCGCGCCGGCGAGGATGTTCCGAAGACCGTAATTCCCTTCGTGGCAGGCGTACTCGTAATAGGGCGCGCTGTTCCGCACCATCGGTTCTGTCACCGTGAACGGCCGCGAGTACGTGGAAGGGTCGTCGATTGTGAAACGGTAGTCGATTTGATCGGGCGCCGTCCGCGTGAACCGCTCGATCAGCGTCGCCGTGCTCATCGAAAGTCCGTTGAACTGCTGCTTGTCGTTGAAGTTCGTGGTTTCGACCACGAGCGTTGTTCCTTCCCAGTGCCCCCTCGAATCTCCGTTCCACAGGCGGATGTTCGGCGTGAGGTGCGGGCGGCCATCGAGCCAGACCGTCCTGGTCTCGTGAATCATTTCGTAATAAATGGTCACGCGTTCTGGAACCTGCACGATATGGAGGTTGCTGTTGTAGTTGTTCGGAATGCGCGGCGTTCCGCGCGTGACGCACCGGGTCCACAAGGACAAGTCGGTCCAGTCATCGGCAGGTCCGCGACTGCGCCGCTCCGCCTGTCGCGCGGCTGCGGCCTGCCTGGCTGCTGGTGTCAAGGGAGGAAGCCGTCCGTCCGGCGGATCGACGATCAACGAGGTCCGATTCAGTGCGTTCTTCGACCCTTCGCGCCACACCGAGCCATAGTCGCCGGTCCGATTCTGCGGACCCCGATCCGGGCTGTCGAACTGCGCAAATCTCGTCCGCTCGCGCTCGGCCGCTTCTTCGTCGGTGAGAAACTCTCTGTCTTTGTATTCAGGCGGTCGTTCGAGCGGCGTTCCCGTCGTGGGGTCCCACACTCCCTGCAGGTCCGGATGGCCCCATGTTGTACGGGGCGGCTCCCAGCCCGCCGCCGGCTGCGCCTTCGTCTCGACACTGGAAACCTGGCCAGCGACGGGGTTGTACCAAAGCCAGCCGGCCGCCACTGCGGCGATCAATGCGGCGGTCGTGGTGAATTCCTTGCGCATCGAAGCACCTCATTCCGTCCGTCGTCTATTCGGCTCTCTTCCGCAGGTGCCCGTACATCACTTCTTCCGCGAACTCGACACACTTGTATTCCAGGAGCTGGACGTTGGCCTCGGCACGCCGGTAAAGAGGCATGCTCATTTTCCACGCACGCGTGAACACCTTTGGATCCTCGATCGTCGCTTCGTACCGGAGCATGTCCGGACCGGTTCGCGTGTAGCGTTCGACGACGTGCAACGCCTCGCTGTGAAAGTTCCCGGCCCGATCGAACCACGTCTGATCGTTGAAGCTCGACACGTCGACGACCAGCGTGTCGCCCTCCCAGCGGCCCACCGAATATCCCATCCACGTATCGATCGGGTTCCCCGGTCCCTTTTCCATGTAAATGGTCCGACCCGAGTCGGCGAACTCGTACGCCATCATGACGTGGCTCGGACTCTGGGTGATCTGGAAGGGAAACGGCATGTAATTGGCGCGTGGCACTCCCGGCATGAAGCACTTGATTTCCGGATCGAGCTTCAGCCAGTTCTCGCGGTTCTCCTTCTTCCTGGCCGCGGCCCAGGGCTGATAAGGGATGTCGTTGCCCTCGACGACGCTCTGCCCGGCGGGAACGCTGAAGGCTGCGCCGAGCGCGACCGCCGGACCCTGGCGCGCCTCGTGATCCTGGATGTCCCAGTTGGCGGTGTTCATCGCCTGCCAGATGCCGTTCAAATCGGGCCTGCCGTCTGGCGTGCGCGGTGCGGTATAGCCCGAAGTCTGGCCCAGGACGGACGTTCGATACGCCGAAAACATTGCGATTGCCGCGCCGATTCCGACGGCGAAACCTGCAAGAGCGACTTTCCACATGTGAGGACCTCGGTGCCACAGTGTACGACTTTGTCAGATCCGCAGATCGATTTTTCGCTATGGCTCGATCCGCATGGTGCCGCTGCTCAGATCTCCGCAGCTGCGCGTCGCCAACACAATGGACCGCGCCTTCCTTGGCACTTCCCGACGTCCAACTGTCCCATCATCGCCCAGAGAAAATCGTCGGCCTCGCGCTGTCCCCGGGCCTTCGTGGCAAACAAGGAAACGCCGATCGCCGAGAAGGCCGATGTAAGCCCGCCAAATGCGCGACGCGACCACCGCTGCGGCATGAGTCCAACCTCCGGCGGTCTTTATCGCAAAAAAGCGTGGCGATCGGCATGGCAAGTTATGAGCGAACGCCTCGGGCGACCTCCCCGCTCACTTCAGCGATCTCCAACATAGTTGGCCGGCGCGAATGCTGCCACATGCAGGCCTGGAAGGATTGTCGCGAAGGCGGTCTGGATTTTGACGGTGTGTCCCTGACGATTGCGGATCACCGCGCTCGCGGTGCACCGCTCGGCCGCAAGAAAGTCGCGCCAGCGTTCCTGGATCGGAAGGTTCTCGCCGGCTTCGTTCACGTCGAAGATCGACCGCCTCAACAATTCGTCCTGCGAGTAGCCGGTGAGCCTCGACGCGCCGCGGCTCGCCGCGATGTACTGGCCCTGCTGGTCGAGCCCGAGTACGGCCACCTGCAAGCGATCGATGAGTCCGCGAATGCGTTGGCGGGCGTCGGCGGCCTGGTCGAACCTCGTGCCGAACTTCCGAATCGTCAGCAACCAGCGCGTGAGCCGTCTCTTGATGAACCGATCGGGCGGAGTGGCGCGGATGAATTCGTCGACCGCCGCGAGCAATGCCTCCGGATCGACGGGTTTCGCCAGCACGAGCACCGCGCCCGAGGCGCGCGCCCGCTCGGGCACATCGAAGTGCAGCCGGGATGTCACCACTACGACGGGAATGTCTGCGGTTGCCGCATTCTTCGCGAGCTCGCTGATCATCTCGAGTCCGTCGATACCCGGGATCTCGACTTCCATCAGCACGACGTCCGGCAGACGCTGCTGCACGAATGTCATCCCGGCGAGTCCATCCGAGGCGCCGTAGACGACGTAATTCGACTCCTCGAAGAGCAGCGTATAGAGCAGACGAGTGTCTTCGTGCGGCTCGATGACCAGAACGCGACGGAGTTCGCCGACTGCCGAAAACGCGTCCGCGCCGCGGCGGCTGCGGTTCGTCCGCCGATCTCGGGGTGTCCGGCGCTCACGCTCTCGACGTTCCACGGATTCTCCTTCACCACTCGCGAGCGCGGACGTCGGCCGGTCGCACCGCACGTGTCCCCGATCGTCGCGGCGAATCGTGCAGTGGCCGCTGATTACCGCGACCCTTCGACGCTGTTGGCGGGCAAGCATCGAGACCTGCCGTCATCGACGCGCTGACCGCCCCCATTTCGTAGCGAACCATGTGCCAACGAGATGCCCGTGGCAAAGCCTTGTTCGCTCGCGCTTCAGCTGCCCGCAAAACCGTAAATATTCACGCGGCCGAAACGGCCCGATTCGAGTTGTCCTGAAAGGAGTGACCATCGCGAGACGGCTTCGATGCCTCCGGACGACCGGCATAAGGCCTCGCAGCCATCGTCGAGCGTCGCAGGGTGGCCCTGCGCTGACCGGACCGATAGCCGGCTGGGCGGACGTGCATTGGCAGATAGGGGCCGGTGGGCTGGTGAAGTGCGACCTCAGTCCAGCCTGGAGCGGTGTTCACATCCGCGTCGCAAACGCTGCGGACGCAGAGGAAGGAAGAGGGAGAGACGGCGACGGCGCAGATTAGGGCGAAGGACTGTCTCGAAGGAAAGGAACGTCACCGCGCGAAAACGTCGAAAGACCGCGAGATCCGCGCCTCGAACGCGCGGCCGAATGACGATGGCATGCCTGCCCGATACGTGTACATCAGCTGGACGGCCGTATGCTCCATCACTTCCACATCGCTGGTGAGGCGCAGCGCGCGAAGCGGCTGGTGTTGGCCGCCTGGCGACAGCCCCCACTCGGTCTCCCCGCCGATCGCGAGTTCGTCGAGGACCTTGAATCGGCCGCTCAGCCTGGAACCGACCGTGGCGCTGCCCGCGGCCGATTCGGCGCTCAGCGCCGCACGGAGGTTCAGGCGGCTGCCGGGATGCTGCGACACCAAGGAGGGAAGATCGACCTCCACCAGCTTCGCACCATGATCCGTTTCCGGCGTGTCACGATGCAGCGCATGCTTCTCCGTGTACCGTACGATGAAGCCGCCGACGGAGGTGTGGCGCCACTCGAGACGCGTCGTCTCCACCCCCTTTCCCGACGTGAGCTCCCGCTGTCGGGTCGCGGCGAGCTGGCCGTACGGCAGTCGATCGAACACCACGCCAACGGAGCCTAGCGTCGTGTCCGCCACTCGCTCGGCGCTTGCCGGACGAGACCAACTGGCCAGCCCGGAGACCGTCAACCCCGGCAGTGGCCGCACCAGCCCCCGTGCGAGCTCTCGATCCACTGAGCCGACGATTGCCGGACCTTCAGTGCCCGCGGACGGCGTCCCGCGCAAGACGCTGGTTTCGATCTCGGTGCCGGTCCAGCGTCCCACGAGACCAGCCGATGCGAGCGGCGCCCACCCGGCTCGCGGCGCATCCGCGGCGCCGAGGTCGCTGTGCACGGAGATGTGAGGGCTCAGCTCCGCCCGCATCGCCGTTCCGATGTTCGTCCGCCCTGCGCCTTCGGCGCCCACCGGAACAAGTAAACGCGGTGTAAACGATACGCGCTCGGTTCGCGTCAGGGTTGTGGCGAGCGCCACTACCGCAGGACCGCCGGAGGATGGCGCCAGCGCGTCGGATCCTGGCTCGAGCTGACCAACGGAAACAGTCCATGGCGTCCGGCCGGCAGTGGAGAAGCTCAATCCACGCATCGGCCGCTTCACGGACGCCCCCAACAGCGGCGAGGACGCGAACGCCCGTGGCAATCCCTGATCGCCGAAGCGCGAGGTCACAGCCGTACTGCCGATCGTCACTTCCGGCAGCGCCAGTGCGAGGTTCGAGAGCTGCGGGCCGGTGCTGGTCTGCGTCAGTGTCAGCGAGGGAAACGTAACGGCCTGGCCGGGACCCTGGACAAAATCAAATTTGAAGAGGTGCGTCAGGCCGGCCGGGGATCCGAACGGAACGACGCGGACCGACGCCTTGATCGCCTGCGACAGCCCTGAGGCGGGAAAGCCCAGCAGTACGAGCAGGAACGTGGCGAAGCCGATACGCGCGGGTACTCGCGTGATGAACATGAACGCGCCAGACATGGTTGAACGGGGCGACGTTCATGGTATCGACCCCCGATGCGCCGTCCATTACCCCCAAGGCGAAGCCAGGGCGAACCGCACAGCCGCCCGTTACGTCTGCCTCCGTGCGGGCCGCGCGATCGTGGCGACTAGATAACGGTGGCGTTTGACGACGTCGAACGCCGTCACCGAGCCGGTCTCGCTCGCCACGTAGAGCCAACCGCCGGCCCGATAGGCCAGGCGTGACGGTGCCGTGAACCGGCCTGGCGTGCCAAGCGTCGAGATGACCCCCATCGGATCGACGGCCCGAATGCTGCCGTTGAAGTACTCGGCGATGAAGAGTGTCAACTTCCGCCCTTCGGTGACGAGCGCCAGGCTCGCGGGTCCACTGATGCTCGCACCGGTCGCCGGGCCTCCATCACCCCCGCTCGCCGCCTGCCCGTTGCCGGCGACGGTCGTGATGAGGCCGGTTCGGGGATGGACCACGCGCACGCGGTTGTGCCCCATGTCGGCAATATAGAGTTCGCCGCGCGGTCCGATTGCCACGTCCGTGGGCCGATTGAGATGTGCCGCCGTTGCAGGGCCATCGTCGGCCACTGCATTCCCGTCGCCGGGACTGCCGTTGCCGGCAATCGTGCGGATGACACCCGTGGCGTGACTGATCATCCGGATGCGGTGGTTCAGCGTGTCCGCGATATAGAGATCGCCGTTTTTCGCCACTGCCACGGCATTTGGACCGTTGAGGGCTGTCTGCGTCGCCTGCACGTCGTCGCCGCCAAAACCCCGTAGTCCATCGCCTGCCACGGTCACGATCTTCCCGCTCACCCGCTCGACGCGGCAGATCCGATGATTTTCGGCATCGGCGATGTACAAATCGCCGTTGGCTGCGACGGCGACATCTGCCGGCGACGCGAACGCCAGGTCGGCGTCCCCGGCATCCATATCGGTGAGGTAGACGTGCGTGTCCGCGGTCCGGAGCCGATCGAGCGGACGCGTGTCGAAACGGCGAATCACGCCGTTCGCACGGTCGGCGAGAAAGAGGTCGCCGTTCGGCGCCACCGCCAGCGCCCGCGCGGTCCCGGCGCCCTCGACCGGCCGCTCGGTCTCCTCGGAACGAGCGATCTCGGCCGGCAGCGCCGTCGCACTTGCCACCAGCAGGCTGGCCAGGGACGCTCCCGTAACCCCGACGCTCGCGACGAGCGCGACGGCGGCGAACCCCTGGGCAGCCTGAGTGACGGTAGCGGGCCTGGGAATCCGACGCCGGATCGATTCGGAAGCGGAGCCGATTGACACCGGTATCATTCCGAAACCACTCGTCGCCAGAAGGGTCGCGTGCCGTACAACCGCAACCCCCGTCGCGGCCTGCCACGATGCGCGCAACAGCGCGAAGCCCGCAGCCGTAACGCACGCCGCACTCAGCCAGGGCCATCGGAGCTCGATGGCGGCGCTGGCGGTCACGGTCGAAAGACCGATCAGGGTGAGCGCCAGCATGATCCCGCGGAGCGCCGGCCGCAGCCGCGTCGTCACCCGGAGCAGGACCTTGGGGCCGCCATGCTCCTCGATGAAGACCCGCACATCCAGCCAGCCCCACCGGCCGAGCGCCACGCTCACGTCCCGCTCGCGCTGCCACCCATCGTCAACGTCGATGTAGCGGGCGGGGCGGACGGACCGGAGCAGACCGGCCATCTCGGTGAGCAGCGAGTGGTGCGAAACCCAGCTCTGGCCCCAGAAGGCCTCCTCGGTCCGGCCTCCGGCAAGCAGCAATGTCGCAGAAGCCGTATCGCGCACGGCGAACACCGGAGCCTTCCACGGAAACCGGCTGACGCGCTGAGGCTCGAGCGCTAGCGCAGGAGACATCATGCCGCGGACGCGGCCCTGGAACCGGGCGAGTGGCTGGACGAAATGGAGCGCTGCAATCAGCAGCCGGTACACTGCCCGCTGAGGCAGGTTCGTGCTGCCGCGGAGCCGCGACAGATCGGAGCGCAGACCGAAGCGCAGGCATCGCAGGAGCGTGGTGGCCCAGCCAAGCACGCCGGCAGCCAGCAGTAGCGCCGCCGCACCCGTGAACGGCGACAGCAATGCCGCTGCGCCCGCGCCGCACGCAAGCGTAGCCACGAGCAGCCACAGCGGCGAATGCGGCAGGAACTGCGCCGCGTTGACGTCTGTGCGATACACGGAGGGGAATGCCGCCGTGCCCCAGATACCGGTGTTCACGCGCCGGCCGGACAGCGAGCGCACGAAGGGGAGCGGGCTGTAGATGCGGCCGCGCCAGATCATGTTGCCACGGACGAATTTCTCGGGATGATGGGCGTCGAGCCACGTTTCGCCCTCGCCGTATCCGACCTGCTGGCGCCAATACGCCTTGATGGAGGGGCGGTGGTGATGCCACACGAGCGCCGCGGGCGAGAAGCCGATCGTGTGCCCTTTCGACTGCAGCCGCCAGCACACGTCGACATCGTCGCCAGCCCTGAGGTACACCGGATTGAACCCGCCGATTGCGAGCAGCGCGGCGCGGCGGAAGGCCATGTTGCAGCCGGGCACATGCTCGGCCACGCGATCGGTGAGTAGGACGTGGGTCGGTCCGCCGGGCGACCTCGCGACGCATTGAGCGATCCAGGGGTCGTCGTGAGGGACTACGTTCGGTCCACCCGCTCCGGCAACGTCGGACGTGATGAACGGCTGAACGAGGTACGACAGCCATTCGGGATCGACGCGGACATCCGCGTCCGTGTAGGCAACGATCTCGCCGCGCGCCTCGGCCAGACCGACGTTCCGCGCAGCGCTCAAGCCGCCGTTGGGGATGTCGACGACGCGGATGCCCGGGTATCGATGCGCGATCTGGCTCGTCGCGTCACGCGATCCGTCGTTGACGACGATGACCTCGAAATCCGGATAGGTCAGCCTTTGCAGCGACCCGAGACAGTCGTCGAGCGTATCTGCCGCGTTGTAGGCGCAAATCACGACCGAGACCGAAGGCCAGTCCCGCCGCGACCCCTCGCTGAACGGCGCATCCGCAAAGGCCTGCGACACGGCCGCCAGAGCAGGCTTCGGTCGCCCCTCGCGGTCGACGAGTCCGAATGCCCAGTCGGCCACGTCGTGTCCGCCGCGCCACCATTCATCGGTCCACGAGAACGCGACGGCACCGCACAGTCCTTCCTCGAAGGCCGCCCGCAAGTGCATTGCGGTGATCTGCGCCTGATCCTCGAGACCGTTCCGGATGCTGTCGGCGCCTGCTTCCGCGAGCAGCAAAGGCTTCGCGCCGGCGATCTGCTGGAGCCGCGCCAGGTAGCCCCGCAGCTCGGGTTCGCGGTGCAGATAGACATTGAAAGAGCAGACGTCGTAGCAGTCGACGTCGAGGTATTCCGTCGGTGGAAAGTTCACATACGTGAGCAAGGTGTCTGGCGATGCGGACTTCACCTCCTCGTACAGCTCGCGCAGGAACCGCTCGATGCGCGCGTGCCCGTGCCATCTCACGACGGCCGCCGGGATCTCGTTTCCGAGCGCGAACAGCAGTGCCGCGGAATGCGACCCGAGCGCACGTACGTGAGCCGCTGCGTTCCTCCGGATCTGGCGTGTGAGGCGACGATCGTCGAGAAACGCAACATGTTGCGACCACGGCACTCCGATGATGAGACGTAGCCCGTGGCGCTCCGCCTCGTCGAGAAGCCAATGGGGGGGAACTGTGTACAACCGGACCGTGTTGATACCGGCGTGCCGCATTGCTGCGAAGGCATCCGCAACCGCGTCGCGTGGGGGAAACTGCACGTTCCGTTCGTCGGGCGCGAACGTGCCGTAGGCGACGCCCTTGACGAGCAGACGTGTACCGTTGAGGTCCAGAAATTTTCCGCTGACGCATGGTCGTCCTGCCGCCATGCGCGCGTCAAAGTCGATCATTGCCTCGCGTCTTGAATCCGAACTGATCCGTTAATACTTACTCACCCGCATCTGGACCATTCATGTGGATTGCCATACGATTTGCGTTGTCGGGGGCCGTTTTCTCGTGGATCCGCTCGGCACGCTTACGGCCGAGATGCCCCACAGCACATCCGCAGGCTGCAAACGGGTGTTCCGCAAGCGAACAATACGGAACACCAGCGGACTCACGCCCCGCACGATGGGTCACCGTGGTTCCGCCTGAGCCACCACAGACCGTGGGGGGCGGGCTGCCAGGCCGTTCGGTTTGTCTGATAGGTAGCTGATCGCTGGACGGGAGCGGGGCTATTTCCAGATCGCTGCGGATTCATTCAAGTTCGGCGAACTCGTGCCGGGCAGCGGACCATCGCTGTGCGCTTGCTGCGACGAACGGGAGGGCGCCAGGACATGCGCACCCGAAACAGGATCGACGTATATCTCCTGCCACCAACCCATCGCGCGCGCCGCGTCGGCGTCGTCGACGACCAGCACGTCGAACTGGTTGGCTCGCGCCGGATCGAACCCGTCCACCACGGCGGCCATTCGGTCGCGGAACCGGGTCACGCGGTAGAACTCCAAGGCGGGCTGATAGAGGAACTGCGTCGCGGCCACGTGGATCGCGCGGCCCTGCTGATCGGATCGTGACGCAATGATTTCGGCGATCCGCCGGGATCCCGCGTCGTAACGCCACTGACCGTAACTGCGCAGCGTAAACTGCTCGATGGACGTGAGCGTCAGCACGAGCAGCGTTGCAAGCGCACCCCAGCGAACCACACGATGACGGCTCCACCCGACGAGGCCGCCCAGGCTCAGAATCGCCATGACGATCAGAAAGAGCCCCGTCCGTTCCTTTGGATAGAGCACACCAGCCGACAGATGGGCAGCGACCATGAGGGCGATCGTCAGGGTCAGAGTGCCCCCGAGCAGGAGCTGGTGCCGAGTCGCCGCGCGGCACGCCGCGAACGAAGCGCGCCAGCAGCGGGCGACGGCCGCCAGGCTCATGCCGGCCATGGCGATCACCGTGAGCACAGCGACACCCGTCAATGCGCCTTCGATCCACGACGACACCGACGTTTCGGTCCACCAAGTGGGATGGTGCCGGATCGACAAGGCGCTGAGCGAGGTCGCCGTCTCGATCAAGCTCTCCGCGCCGAAAAAGAAATTCGCGAGGGTGACGTTTCGCAGCGGGACCGCGAGAAATGCCGCGGCTCCGACGGCGCCTGGCAGCCAGAACCGGAGGATCAGCACGCGCAATGATGCAGGCGGCGATTCGACGCGCAGCGCAACCGCGGAGGCGGCAATCCACAAGGCCGCCGCAGGAAACGCGAATGTCAGGTTTGCGCAGATCGCACCGCCGAGCGCGACCGAGGCGAGCACCCAGCGCTGGGTTCCGGCGTCGCGGGACAGCTCGAGGAGCGCAAGCGTGAACAGGAACAACGCCAGCCCATAGCCTCGGGCTGCAGAGAGGAAATCGAATACCAGCGGATTGAGCGCCAGCGCGCAGAACGTCAGGATGCAGCTGCGGCGATCGACGCAGATGCGCCGCGCCAGCAATGCCGCGACACAGAGGTAGCCCGTTCCGGCGAGAACCGAGGGAAGTCTCAGCGTGAATTCGGATACGCCAAAGATCCCGGTCGAAGCGTCGGCAAGCAGCGTGAAGAGCACGTGATTGTTGGCGGTGTACCAGGTGAAGACGTGCTCCAGCGGTCCGGCCATGAAGATGAGGTAGGTCGCCGCTTCGTCGTACACGATGCCTTGCGTCACCGCGCGATAGATATTCGCGAGAGCGACCCAGCCGAGGACGATCCCCCCGAGGACGACACCGGCGTTCCGAGCCAGGGCCGACGGCGAATTCGCGTTCTTCGGGTGCAGGGTCGAAAGGGGTCGTTGTTCAGGCTGCGCGGCGAGAGTGCTCGGCCGCAGCCAACACCTCATCATTTCGCGCGACGGAACCAGGTGCATGAGCCGGTGCGCTTGCAACGCGCTGGCCGTCTCGACCGCCTTTGTCAGGCCGCGGCCTCTGGCCGGCCGGTTCTGCCGCCCAATGACGATTCTCCTGAATTCCGCCGTCCACGTCTCCTTGATGTCGGACGACGGGCGCATTCGATCTCGGCCTCGGCTCGGTATGTCGTCGGCGCATGCTACGGGGAAGAGCGCGCGTAAGACGCGTGTCAGCGTCACCCGCCTGGAGCACGACAAGCTGACGGCGCCGGTGGGAGCGGCTGGCGAACTGTGTCCCGGAGCTGGAGCGCCAGCTCGATGCCCTGATAGAAGATCCCGTCGTGAGTGGTTATC
>WUUC01126777.1_pt1 | contig 12975 bp, 11 predicted proteins | sample 6278441 | NCBI WGS metagenome assembly WUUC01 (sample SAMN13675441, study PRJNA597444) | soil metagenome | isolation source: soil | place: USA: Washington | collected 2017-10 | reverse complement strand
CGATCGCCGTACCGATCGCGCCGGCGAGCACGGATGAGACGAGTGTCGGAGCGACGGCGATCGCCCCGTAGGGCACGGCCGCGCCGAGGCGCGCGACGAGGTCGAACAGTGCGAGCACGGGGCGGACGGCGTCGGCGATGAACAGCGCGAGCGGAGGCAGCGGCGCGAGGAGAAGGGCGAGAAAGAGCATCGGCTGGGCGAGCGTCAGGATAGGGGTGGCGACGAGATTGGTGAGGGGCGCGACGACGCTCACCTGCCCGAAGGTCCACGCGCAGAGGGGGGCGGTGACCAGACTCGCGATGATCGATGTCGCGAGATTGGTCGCGAGCCAGCGCCGCCAGCCGTCGAAGCGCGACGCGATCACCCGGCGCCCGAACGCCCCGCTGGCAATGATCGCCGCCATCCCCGCGACGCTGAGCTGGTAGCCCAGGTCGAGGATCGTCTCCGGCTCGACGAGCGGCATGAGGGCCCCGAGAGCGAGCGACGCCCACGGCGATGTGGGTCGTTGCGCGAGTCGTGACAGCGCGGTGACACCGAGCATCACCGCCGACCTGACGGCCGGCGCGGGCGCGCCGATCACCGCTACATAGATCCCGGTGGTGATGACCGCGGCGACGGCCGCCGCGCGCGGGGGGAAGCGAACGAGCCCGAAGAGCAGCTGCGCCGCCGACGCGATGATCGCCACGTGCAGGCCGGAGATCGACAGAAGATGGACGACGCCGGCGGCAGCGTACCGGTCGCGAACATCGATCGGGATGCCGCGTGAATCGGCGACGAGGAGCGCCCGTGCAAGCGGCGCATCGGGCCCAAAGGTCCGGTCGATGGCCCTCCGCGCGGCTGCCCGCCACCGTGCGAGCAGCCCGCCGGGAGCCGGCGCGGAGAGGGTGGCCCGCCGCACGAGGAGCCCCCGCTCGCCGGGGAGTGGCTCGCCGGTGACCCGGACGCGTGCGCCGGCGGGCGCAGCGCCACGTTCGATGGAGAGCGAGGCCGGCATCTCGCACTGCCCAACGCGGACGCGCCCGCGAATGTATGCTCCGGGTGCCGCCGCATCCTCCAGCTCGGCAACCCATTCTCGCGTACCGGCGAGCATCGTGCGGCAGTCGTCGCCGACGGACTCACGGTTTCGTGCAATCAAGAGTCCGGCGGCCGACACCAGTGCGATCGCGGCGAGGGCGGCGTCGCGCCGCGCGAGGGCGGCCACGCCGACGACGATCGCGACGAGCACCCCACCAACGATCGCGCCGCCGAATCCGAGGAGGAGACCGGCGGCGAAGGCGATCGTGGCGGCGGCAATGAGGGGCAGCGACCCTCCATCAGGAGGTGGTCGCGGCAACCCCTCCCGTCGTGTGGCGTGGGCTTCGGGCGACGCGACGCATGGCGTCGAAGACGACCACGGTCAGCTCGGCCCTCATTTGGTCGTATGAGAGGTGAACGCCGGTAACGACCGTGCCGAGCGAGGTGTGCTCGCTGACGTACCGCGGCTTAACCTGGTTCAGCGCCAACGCGAGCACGTCATCCTCGCAATGCGCACAGGCGCAGAACTCCGGCTGCCTCGTGCGCAGCTCGCGGTGGATCGAGCGCACGGCGCCTTCCAGTGCGTTCTTCATCCGGCGAGCGGCAGCGCCTGGCGATCGCGGACGACGGCGCCGGTAAAGGTGGAGCCCGTGGTGCCGGTGATCTCGACGTGAACGTAGGAGCCGATCATGCGGTCGTCACCCGGAAGGAGGATCGTCTTGAAGTCGCGGGTCCGCCCCTGGAGGAGGTCTCCGCGGCGGGCGCCCTTCTCCACCAGCACCTCGTGCCGGGTCCCGAGCAGGCCGAGATTCCGGGCTCGGCTGGCGGAGCGCACCATATCTATGAGACGACGGAGTCGGTCGCTCGCCACCTCGGCGGGTACCGTTTCGGTGGCCGGAAAGCGGGTTGCCGGCGTCCCCTCGCGGGGCGAGAACTTGAAGGTAAAGGCGTCCTCGAAGCCGATCTCGGCCACCGCGCTCAGCGTCTCCGCGAAGTCCTCCTCGTCCTCGCCCGGGAAGCCGACGATGATGTCGGTCGTGAGCGCGACCCGCGGAATCGCCCGCCGGAGGCGATCGACGCACGCCATGTATCCCTCGCGCGTGTAGCGCCGCAGCATGCGCCTGAGCACCCGCGACGAGCCGGATTGTATTGGCAGATGAACGTGCTCGCATACCGCCGGGGTGTCGGCCATCGCATCGATCACGCGATCGGAGAAGTCGTTCGGGTGCGGGCTGGTGAAGCGGAGGCGACGAATCCCGGGCACGCGGCCGACGGCGCGCAACAGCTCAGCGAAGTCGTGCGTGCCATCGTGGTACGAGTTCACCGTCTGCCCGAGCAGCACGACCTCGCTCATTCCGTCGGCGACGACCGCCTCGGCCTCGCGGACGACATCGTCGAGCTTCCGGCTGCGTTCCGGTCCGCGCGTCGTGGGGACGATGCAGTACGTGCACCGGTAGTCGCATCCCCGCTGGACGGGGATCCACGCCTTGACGCGATCGAACCGGCGCGGCGTGAAGTCCTCGTAGTGCTCCTCGAGGTCGAAATCGGTGGCCGAGACCCGGCGTCCCTCGCGCGCTCCGTCGAGGAGCGCCGGCAGCGCGCGGTATCCATCCGGACCGACGACGATGCTGACGTGACGCGCGCGCTCGAGCAGCTGCGGCCCGAGCCGTTGCGCCATGCACCCGGTGACGCCGACGATACTGTCCGGCTTCATGTGTCGCCGCAGCTCGCCGAGCCGGCCGATCACGCGCTGCTCGGCGTGATCGCGGATCGCGCACGTGTTGACGAGAATGACGTCGGCCTCGTCGGGCACGTCGACAGCCTGGTAGCCACGCGCGACGAGCGCCCCGAGCATCAGCTCCGAATCGCTCACGTTCATCTGGCAGCCGTACGTCTCGATGTACACGGTCGGTCGGCGATCGGTCGGCATCATTGAACGATGGCCTCCGCCACGAGGGCGAGCAACCCTCCGGAGCGCTCGGCGAGTCGGGCATCGACGCGCGAACCGCGAGGGATCGAGCGATCGGTGACCGCTACGGTGAGCAGATCCTCGGTCACGCCGCGGCGCTCACCATCCTCATCGATGACGATCACATCGGCCATCGTTCCGACCCGTGCTCGCCGGTACGCCGTGGCCTTTCGCTTCGCGAGTTCGCGAAGCTCGTCCACGCGCTCCCGGCGGACGGGCGACGGAACCGGATCGACCAGCCGCTGGGCGGCGGTGCCAGGGCGGGCCGAATACGGGAAGATGTGGAGCGCGGTGTACGGTAACCGCTCGACGAGCCGCACGGTGGCGCGGTGGTCGGCGTCGGTCTCGCCGGGAAACCCGACGATGATGTCGGCCGAGAGGCCGAACACGGCGCGCCCGTCGATCACGCGGAGAACCGCCTCCGCATAGCTCTCGGGGGTGTACCAGCTCCGTCCCATACGTCGAAGGAGGCGGGCCGAGCCCGATTGGAGGGGAGCGTGGAGGAACGGTACGACGCGCCGCGGGTCGCCGCCGAGGAGCGCGGCGAGGCCGTCGTCGATCAGCGTCGGCTCGAGCGACGAGAGTCGCAGCCGCACCTCCGGCACGGCGTCGACGAGCGTCGCGACGAGCACCCCCAGCGAGCTCCCGATGTCCGCCCCGTAGGATGCGATGTTGATTCCGGTGACGACGATCTCCCGATGAAAGCGGGCGAGCGCTCGTGCCTCGACCACCAGCTCGCCCGCCGGACGGGATCGACTCGCACCGCGCGCGAGGCGGGTCGCGCAAAAGGTGCAGTGTTCATCGCAGCCGTCCTGGACGCGAAGCACCGCGCGAGCCGTGCTCTGCATGCGCCAGAGAAACGGTGCTGGTGCGGGCACGCCGAGCGCGTCGGCGAGGGCGTGGAGATCGGCGCCGGCGATGACCTGGTCGATCGTCGGCAGCGCGCGCAGCGGCTCGGCCGCCATGCCACGTGCATCGAGAGCAGGGGCACATCCCATTACGATCGACCGAATCCGCGGCTGCACGCGTGCCGCGCGGCGGACCTGCTGCCGAAGGTCGGCTTCCGCGTCGGCGGTCACCGCGCAGCTGTTGAAGAGGGCGACATCGGCCTCTTCGGGGCTCGTGACGATCGTGCTACCGGCCGCCTCGATCAGCGCGCGCGCCAGCTCCGAGTCGTAGTGATTGGCTCGGCAGCCGAACGTACGGAGATAGACCTTCATCCGGCGGCCGGAGCCGCCACCCGTGGTGGCTCCGGGGGGAGCGCGAGATGGAAGGCGCTCCCCTTCCCCTCGCTGCTCTGAACCCAGATCCGTCCCCCGTGCGCATCGGCGACGAGCTTGCAGAAGGCGAGACCGAGTCCGCTGCTTCGTACCCGCGGAACGTTCGGCGCCTTCACCTGCTGGAATTTGCGAAAGATCACCTCGTGATACTCGGGCGGAATGCCCGGACCATCATCGGCGATCGTGAACAGGACTCCGTCGCCCTCCTTGCGGGCGCTGAGGTTCAGCGTCACGGGATAGGGCGTGTGCGTGATCGCGTTCTGGACGAGATTCGAGAGAACCCGCTTCAGCAGCGCCTTGTCCGCGTCGACCACCGGCGCATCGTCGGTCACGTCGACGGCCGCGCGCGCACCCTCCTGCCGGAATCGCACCTCCCACTCGTGCACGATCTCGGTGAGGAGGGCGGCGGGGGCGATCGGCGTCGGCTGGAGGGCGATCATCCCCTCCTCGATCCGAGCCACCTCGAGCAGATCCTCGATCAGGGCGAGCAGATCCTCCGACTTGGCCTCGGCGTCGGCGAGCATCTTGCGCTGGCGCTCGGACACCTCGCCGAAGTCCCCATCGAGCACCATCTCGAGCGTCGCCAGCACCGACGTCAGCGGTGTCTTCAGGTCGTGCACGATCATCTTCATGAGATCGTCGCGGACCTTCTCCAGCTCGCGAAGCTTTCGATAACTCTGCTCGAGCGCATCGGTCGCGCCCTTGAGCTTGAGCAGACTTCGTACGCGGGCGCCGAGAATGAGCCGGTTGTGCGGTTTCGTGAGAAAATCGTCGCCCCCCGCCTCGATCGCCTTGACGCGGTCGGTGGTGTCGCTCAGCGCCGTGACGAAGATGACGGGGATACGGGCCGTGCGCGGATCGCGCTTGATCCGACGGCACACCTCGAACCCGGTCGAGCGATCATCGACGCCGAGCGGGCCGGCCGGCATCGACACATCGAGAATGCAGAGATCGGGGCGGTGGGACGCGCACGCCGCGACCGCCGACGGCCCATCCTCGGCCGACACCGTGCGATAGCCGAGAGTGTGGAGCTGATCGAACAGCAGCTCCACGTTCGCCGGGACGTCGTCGGCGACGAGGATCAGCGGCGGAAGCTCGGTGTCCGAGTCGGACATGGAATCAGGGACGGACGGTCAATCCGATACTGAGCGTCCACGCCGTCTCCCGGACGCCGGTCGGCCCAGAGCGTGACGCGCGCTGCGTGGCCAGATCGAACGTCGCGCGCGGAAGCCCGGCGACGTTCGCGAGCGGGACACCGACGCCGGCGCCGAACGCCGTCTCCGTCACCCACGAACCCCCCGCCGCGAACGGCAGATCCCGCCACCGGCCACCGGCGCGCAGCAGTATCGTGTTGCCCCGCACCCGCGGCCCGTCGATCTCGGCGCCGACGCTCAGCTCCTGCGTGTCCCGTGTGCGGACGTCGTCCGATCCGAGCGCATCCAGCGCGGTCCAGTTCTGCCAATCGCCCGATGCGGAAATCACCGCGCCGGTGATCCCGGTGTACGACAGTGACAGGCCCGCACGCGACGGCACCCGTGCCGACGTCACCGTCGTCCCGGCACGACGCCCGCGAAGCGCGCCCTCCATCCGTCCCGAGGCCCCCACCGCCCATGTCGCGAACGGACGCCAGGTGATGCCGCCGGAGAAGGTCGTGCCGGAGTAGCTCACCTCGGTCTGCTGGGCGAGGGGCGTGAACGTCGAGTCGCTGAACGTGCTTCGGAGGGTGACGCGATTCTCACCGGTGATGGCGTGACCGGCGACACCGACGCGGAACGTCGGCACGACGATCCAGGCGAGCGCGAGGCGGACGTCGTTCATCCCCCCCGCGCTCTCGAACACGTTGGTGGTCGTCAACTCGGATCCCTCGACCATCTCGGTGTGCGACGAGCGGGTCGACCACGTCCGGTCGAGCAGCGTCGAGATCGACGCGCTGACCGCCAGCCTGCTGCCGACACGGGTCGCGCCCGAGATGAGGGGGAATCTGGCATTCATCGTCCGGTCCCCCGCGTCGGCGACGCTCACTCGCCGAAACTCCGGATCGTATTGCAGGTGCAGCCCCGGACTGCCCCACGAGGACACGGCGGCGGGATTGCGCGGGCTCACCGGATCGAGCTCGGCGTTCGCCCCACCGAGCGCCAGCGCGCGGGTGCTGAGCTGGCCCGGCGGGTAGCCGAACCCCTGGCCGCTGAGCGAGCTCTGCGCGTTCGCCGCATCGGGATGCGCCCAGAGCGCGGTCATGGCGAGTGGGCCGAGGGCGAGCCGCGCCCGCCGCTGCGAGAAGATGTTCATGGAATGCCGAACTCGGTGCGGGGAACGTACACGATTCGTATCCGCGGCCTCAGCGATGCCGCCGCCTCGGTCGAGAAGAAGCGCAGCTCGATCGGCGATCGACCTTCGACCAACGATCGGAGGACGATCGCTTGCGGCACACGCGTCTTGCTCTCGCTGTTCCAGAAGCGCGCGACGTTGACGAACTCGATGCGCCGCTCGCCGGAGTCCTGCGGTGCGAGCCTGACGAGGGGGAGCCCGAACAGACTCAGCCCGCCAAAGGTGGCGGCCGTGTCGGTGAGCAGAGTCGCCCGGGCGAGGTCGGTGACCTCGGCCGATGCGAGGGACACGTGAGGGACAACGATCAGCGTGTCGTCGAATCCGTACGTCGGCGCCGGGCGCTGGGTCAGCAGGAGACTGGCGCGGACGATCGATGCCGAGTCGGTGAGACGCGCCGGCAGGTCGAACCGGAAATAGACCCGTCGCCCGCGCACGCCGCCGACGCCCAGCAGGTCGACGGGGAGCGTCGGCGCTCCGGTCGCCGCGACGGTGTAGTCGAAGAAGTCGAGCGCGCGCGCCGGATCATCGACCGGCGTTCGCGAGCGCGGGGGAATCACCAACACGCCGGTCGTCGCGTCGGACGGCCGGGCGTCGTAGCGCAGCTGACTGAAGCGGGCCCGGGTGTTGGCGCTCGACACGGTCAGCCGGACCGGTTCCGCGCTCGTCACCCGGAAACCGAGGCGGAGCGCGGTGTCGGCGTCGATCTTGGCCTGCACCGCGTCGTTCGATATGTAGATGTCGACCGAGTCCTTGAGCGCGGCGACTTCGAACGTGCGAAATCCCAGCAGGCGATCGGGACGGAAGAGCGGGAGCAGCGCCGCCGTTGCGGTATCGGCGGCCGTCGTATCGACGTCGTACACCTCGATCGTCACCGGCGCCGTCGCCTTCGACAGCGCCGAGTCGACGAAGATCCGGACGTTGGCGCTGTCGATCTCGGAGATCGGCGTTCCCTCGGGCGTCGCCGGAAACACGGTGCCGAGGGAGTCGAATCGGACGACGAATCGCGCGTCGAGCGTGTCGCCGCTGTTCGCGGCGAGGAGATAGGGGCCGCTCCCGAGCGGCGGATACCCGGGAAGCGTCGTGTCGATGACGATCGATGCATCGAGCGTCGTGTCGAGGAGGACGAGATTCTGCCCCGGGCAGAGCACCGGACAGGCGGCGCCGCTTTCGAGGTCCTCGCCGCAGGCGACGCCGACGAGTACCGCCAGCGGAACGAGTCGCAGCAACAGTCTAGGCAAACCGAGTACTCCGTCCTTCAATGTCGAGGCTGTCGACGATCGGCAGCGTGAGCGAGTAGAGCGATGGGTGCTTGCGCGTCGAGACGACGGTACCCGACGATGCGTACGAGTCTCATCGTCAGTGACGGCGTGCGGTTCAGGAGCGATGCAGGAAGTGCGGATCGAACGGCGCCGGCAGCAATTCGGCGAGCGTCCACCGCGCCTCCGTCCCGGCGAGGGTATAGCTGACGATCGGAAGCCGCGGCGCGAACTCGGCCAGCACCTGCCGGCAGATCCCGCACGGCGGCGCCGGCTCGTCGGCGTCGGTCACCAGCACGAGCAAAGAAAAGGTCCGCACCCCCTGCGCGATGAGCGTACCGACCGCCGAACGCTCGGCGCAGATCGTCGCCGGGAAGGACGCGTTCTCGACGTTGCATCCCGACGCGATGGTCCCGTCGCCGCCGAGGAGCGCCGCGCCGACGTGAAACGACGAGTATGGTGCATAGGCCCGCTCGAACGCCAGTTGCGCCTTCCCGCGCAGCTCCGTGATCCGCGACAGCGACTCCCGGTCCGTAGTCGCTCCGCCGTCGCGCGCCATCACGCGCGAATCAACCGATCGAGGAAGGAGCTACCACGACCGCGAAACGCGAGGCCGAACCACTCGGCGACCGTCGCGCCGAGGTCGGAGAAGGTCCGACGGTCGCCCACCGCGACCGGCGCGACACGTCGTCCGAACGCAAGGAGCGGAACCGCCTCGCGTGCGTGGTCGGTCGACGGCGTCGTCGGGTCGTTACCGTGATCGGCGGTCAGGAAGAGCAGATCGTCCTCGCGAAGAGCGGCGGTCAGCGCCGGCAGGGTGGCGTCGAAAGCCCGCAGCGCCTGATGAAACCCCGGAGGGTCGTTTCGGTGCCCGTAGAGCTGGTCGAAATCTACAAGGTTGGCGAAGAGGAACCCACTGCGGGCCGCCTCGAGCCAGTGGAGGATCGCCGTCGTGCCCTCGGCGTTCCCGGGCACGTGGCGGGAGGTGATGTTACGACCGGCAAACAGATCGTCGACCTTCCCCACGCCCGCGCGGTCGATCCCGGCCGCCGCCAGCGCGTCGAGCAGTGTGTCCGTCGGCGGCGGGATCGAATAGTCGCGACGATGGGCGGACCGCTCGTACCGCCCATCGCGCCCGAGGAATGGCCGCGCGATGACCCGCGAGACGTCGTGCGGATGGGCGAGGAGCTCGCGGGCGATCTCGCAGGCGGCATAGAGCTCGGCGAGCGGGACGAGCTCCTCGTGCGCCGCGATCTGGAAGACCGAATCCGCCGAGGTGTACACGATCCAGGCGCCGGTCCGCAGGTGCTCGGCGGCGAAGGTGTCGATGATCGCCGTCCCGCTCGCGGCGACATTGCCGATGACGGCGCGTCCGGTCCGCGCCGCGAAAGCGTCGAGGATCGCCGGTGGAAAGCCGTTCGGATAGGTCGGAAATGCGCGATCGAGGTGGACCCCGGCGATCTCCCAGTGGCCCGTCGTGCTGTCCTTCCCGGCCGAGCGCGGGTGCATTCGCCCCCATGCTGCCCGCGGCGACGGCGATGGCGCCACCCCCCGGAGCGGCGCGATGTTTCCGAGGCCGGCCGCGGCCAGGTTCGGAAGCTCGAGTCCACCAACAGCCTCCGCGACATGGGCCAGCGTATCGCTTCCCGCGTCGCCGTAATCGACGGCGTCGTCGGTCGCGCCGATCCCGACGCCATCGAGCACGATGATCGCCGCCCGGGTGGTCATCGATATCGGCGCACAATGCGGCTTCGCAGACCGGTGAGGAGCTCGTACGGCGACATGTCGACCACGGTCGCGACATCGGCGACCGTGAGCAGATCATCGCCATCCCGGCCGACAAGCGTCGCCGTATCGCCGATCTCACACTCGATGTCGGTGACGTCGATCATCGTCATGTCCATCGTGACGAGCCCGGCGATGAGCGCACGGCGTCCGCGGACCAGCGCGTGGCCGCGATTGCCGAGTGCGCGCGGGATCCCGTCCGCGTAGCCGATCGAGATGGTGGCGACGCGCCGCCGGCCGACCGCCCGGTAGCTGGCATAGTAGCCGACGGTCTCGCCCGATTCGATCGTGCGAAGATCGACGACCCGCGAACGGACGTGAACCACTGGCTCGGGGGCGATCGCCCCGCCGCTGCCGACCCCATACAGGAAGACCCCCGGCCGGACGAGCGCCCACGGCGACGGGGCGAAGTGCTCGATCGCCGGCCCGTTCTCGACGTGCAGCACCGGCGGAGCCTGTGGAAGGCGCGCGATGGCGGCGCGGAAGCGTTCGGTCTGGACGGCGACCGATTGTGCGTCGCGGTCGGCGGAGTGATAATGGGTGAACGCCCCCTCCGGTGGGCAGGCGCTGATCGCGTCGGCGAGTGTGCGGACGGCGTTCCACGGCACCCCCGCCCGTGACATCCCGGTGTCTATCGCGAGGTGCCAGGGCCCGCCGCCGCTCGCCGCCCACCGCCGGATCGCGCCATCACGGAAGAGCGCGGGAGTGATGGCGCTGGCGCGGATGGCCGGCACGTCGGCGTCGAGGGTCGGAGTGCAGAGGAGGACCCGGCCACCGATCCCCGCAGCGCGAAGCTCGGCGCCTTCGTCGACCGTCGCGACGCCGAACCCCCATGGATCGAGTGCCTCCAGCGCACGAGCCACCGCCACGGCGCCGAGGCCGTACGCGTCGGCCTTGACCATCGGCAGCAACGGCGCGCGTGCTCGGCGCGCGACCGCCAAGGCATTACGTTGCAACGCGCCGAGGTCGATCTCGACCCAGGCGCGCGTCAGACCCTGCTCCATCGATATCATCGTCGGGGCGGTAGTATAGGGAGGCCGGAGTAGCCATGCAAGACGAACGGACACTTGAAGATGCGCTCGCGATGATGCGTGATCTCCGGAAGCGCTGCGAGTGGGACGCGGCGCAGACTCACGAGTCGTTGCGCCCCTATCTGATCGAAGAGGCCCACGAGCTCGAGGAGGCGATCCGATCCGGCGACGACGCTCACCTGCGCGAGGAGCTCGGTGACCTGCTCCTCCAGGTGCTCTTCCACGCGGTAATGGCGGAAGAGCGCGGTGCCTTCGCGGCGCACGACGTGCCGGCGGCGTTGATCGCCAAGATGCGCGCGCGACACCCGCACCTCTACGCCGATGGCGAGAAGGTTCCCTGGGAGCGCATGAAAGCGGGAAAGCGCCGCTCGCTTTCCGATGGACTCCCCGCATCGCTCCCTGCCCTGCACCGCGCCCACCGGCTTCAGGACCGCGCCGCCGGAGTCGGATTCGATTGGCCCGACGTCAGCGGCCCACTCGAGAAGGTCGCCGAGGAGCTAGACGAGGTTGGCGCCGAGCTGGCACGCGGTCCGATCGAACGCGGCTCCGGTGGAGTCCCGATCCTGAACGATCGTCACGGCGCGGTGGAGGACGAGCTGGGCGATCTGCTGTTCGCCTGCGTGAACCTGTGCCGGAAGGCCGGTGTTCATGCGGCGCTGGCGCTCGATCGCGCCAACGCGAAGTTCGCCGAGCGGTTCGGGCGGATCGAAGCGCTCGCCGCCGAGCGCGGAATCGACGTCGCGACGGCGGGGCTGGAGGCGCTCGACGAGCTGTGGGAGGAAGTGAAGCGCACGTGAGATCGATCTCGTACGCGTCCGACCCCGATCTACGGTCGCAACCTGTGCATCATGCGGGGAAACGCGATCGCTTCGCGTATGTGCTGCAACCCACAAATCCACGCCACCGTCCGCTCGAGGCCGAGGCCGAAGCCGGAGTGCACGAAGGTGCCGTATTTCCGGAGATCGAGGTACCACCCGTATGCCTCGATCGGCAGTCCTTCCTCGTGGATCCGGTGCACGAGCCGATCGTGATCGTCCTCGCGCTGCGAGCCGCCGATGATCTCGCCGTATCCTTCGGGGGCGAGCAAGTCGTCGCATAGCACTGTGCGTGGGTCGGCCGGATTCTCCTTCATGTAGAACGCCTTCGCCTGCTTCGGATAGTCGTGCACGAACACCGGCCGGTCGTAGTCGGCGGCGAGCAGCGTCTCATCTTCGGCGCCCAGATCGCTTCCCCACTCGATCGATGACCCCTTTTCACGAAGTCGCGTCACGGCATCGCTGTAGCTGATCCTCGGAAAGGGCGGCCGCACATCGTCCAGCCGGCTGGTGTCTCGCTCGAGCTCCGCCAGCTCGCCCCGCCGTCGCTCGAGCACGCGCTGGACCAGGTACGACACGAACTCCTCCTGGAGGCGCATGTTCGCCGCCGAATCGAAGAACGCCATCTCCGGCTCGCACATCCAGAACTCGGTGAGATGCCGGCGGGTCTTCGACTTCTCGGCGCGGAAGGTCGGACCGAGCGTGTATATCTTACCGAGCGCCGCGGCGGCCGCCTCGCCGTAGAGTTGGCCCGTCTGCGCCAGATAGGCCGTTCCCTCGTCGAAGTAGTCGGTGGAGAACAGTCCGCTCCGCTCGCCGATCGCCGCCGTGAGGATCGGCGTGTCGACGAGCGTGAAGCCGCGCGCGTAGAAGAAGTCGCGGATCGCCTGCGAGAGCTCGTGCCGGATGCGGGCGATCGCCACCTGGCGCGGAGTCCGCAGCCAGAGATGCCGGTGATCGAGGAGAAAATCGATCCCGTGCTCCTTCGGCTGGATCGGGTAATCCAGAGGGCTCGAACCGAGGAGCTCGACGCGCGACCCCGACAGCTCGAAGCCACCGGGCGCGCGCGCATCGGCACGTATCTCTCCCGTCACGGCGATGGAGCTCTCGATCGTCAGAGAGCCGAAGGTGGACCAGCTCTGCTCGTCGACGGCCGACTTCACGATCACGGCCTGCATCGTGCCACTTCCATCGCGCATGACGATGAAGGCAACTTTGCCTGACGAGCGCAAATGAGCGACCCAGCCGCGCACGGTAACCGACCGGCCGACGTGCTCCCCCAGCTCGGCGATCGTAACGTTGGAGTTTTGCATTGGGAAATCGAAGATCACGACCGAGGCGCGGCAAGCTAGAGATGCGGCATCGACGTGTCAACGCTCGACTCGTGCCACTCATGGTGGCCGCGGTGGCGTGCGTCGTCACCTTCCGCGATGTTCCGCGCGTCGGGATGAACGAGTGGCGCGAGTATCTCGGCGGCCCCAGCCGCGCGCCCGCGAT
>WUUC01013553.1_pt1 | contig 12975 bp, 10 predicted proteins | sample 6278441 | NCBI WGS metagenome assembly WUUC01 (sample SAMN13675441, study PRJNA597444) | soil metagenome | isolation source: soil | place: USA: Washington | collected 2017-10 | reverse complement strand
CACGATCTCGCCGTCTCTGACAGCGTGGTGATTCTCGATCGGGAAGGAAACCTCGCGCTGCGCGGAACGCTGAGCGCGGGCGCCTAGCCCCGCTACGGACTCGGCAACCGTCGCCCGCTTCCGGACCCCCCGTCGATCGCTCCAGTGTCCCGGGGATCGTCGGTGCGGATGTCACCGTTCTCGGGCACGTCGTCACCGTCCGACTGGCCCCCCAACCGGGAGACCTCCTCGTCGGGCGTGGGCCCCTCGGGATCGGTGAGAGACCTCGCCGCTGATTGCGGCGCCTCAATCATCCCAGGGACATCGATGGCGGGGCCGAACCGGTGGGGATCCCTGGCGCCCCGCTCGATCCCCCGTACCGTCCGGGTATCCCGACGATCGTCCCCGCGCGACTCGACGCCTTCGACGGAGTGGTCGTGGTTGCGCACGTCCGCCACGCGCCGGGGGTTATCGACACCGGTGCGAACGTTTCGGGGGGGCGTACAGTTCCCCCGGGCCGCTTCCGGGGCCTCGATATGATGGCCTCGTGTCTGCGGTGTCGGATGTCGTTGGGATCGGCCTCGCGGGCGGTCAGGGAGTTCGCGCCCGGCCGCTGACGCTCAAGGCTCCCGGGTACCTCCGGTCCAAGGCGGCCATGGCCTTCCTCGGCCGCCGACTGATCCGATGGGTGGTGACGATCCTCACCGCCGAGGGGGTCAAGGAGTACTACATCATCGCCCACGGAAAGGAGAACCGGTATCAGATCAAGGTCCTGATCGGGTACGGCGAGGAGCTGGGGATCGACGTGCAGTACTCGCCGGTGAAGTTCGATGCCGTGTCCACCGGGAGCGCCGACTCGACGTTGAGGTTGATGGAGTACTGGGGGATCGAGCGGCCCGCCCTGGTCTTCCCGACCGACTCCATCATCGACTTCGACCTCGAGCCGATGTACCGGAACCACCTGGAGACCGGGGCGGCGGTGACCATCGCCGCCATGACCCGGGCGCCGGCGGAGGTGGCCGAGAAGTACGGCGTCATGCTGACCGACCCCCAGGCGAAGATCTTCGAGTTCGTGGAGAAGCCCACCCTGGCGGAGCTGCGGGAGCACTTCCAGATCCACGACCCGGACGAATTCGACAAGCTTCCCCTGCTCACCAACGCCGGGTTCTATCTGCTCGACTCCCGGGCCATGCGCGAGGCGGCCGCCCACAAGGAGGTGGCGTCGCTCAGACGCACCCGCCTCGACTTCGGGAAGGACCTCCTTCCGTGGCTCGTGGGGAACGGCTGGCCGGTCCACGCGTTCCCCGTCCGTCGAATCGGGGACCTGGGGAGCATCGAGGACTACATCGAGACCGCCGTGGACGTGCTGCGCGGCAACTTCGAGTCTGTGAAGCGGGTGATGGGACCGCCCTACGATCCCGAAGCGGGCGTGTGGATCGCCCCCGAGTCGCTTCGCATGAAGGACGATCGCTCCGGAAAGACCCTCGCCGAGAAGATGGCCGAGGGATTGGTGACCATCGGGCCGCACGTGCGCATCGGGCGGTACTGCGAGATCGAGCCGGGCGTGGTGCTCACCGAATCCAACCTCGACGACGACGTGGAGGTGCAGGAGGGCGCGTACATCTCCCGGTCGTCCATCCGTGATGGGGCCATCATCGGGCCCGGCGCTACCGTTCGGAACTCGGTGGTCGGCTCGATGAGCGAGGTGCGTTCCTCGCGTGAGTCGCCCACGGTCATCGAGGAGTACGTGGCCCTGGGGGACGAGGTGGTCGTGTATCCGGGCGTCAAGCTGCGCGACAATGTGAGCGTCTATCCACGACTCAAGGTCCCGTCGGGCATCCGGGTTCCCCCGGGGACCGAGCTGACGTCGGCCCAGGAAGTCATCGACCTGCTCTGATGAGGATCGGCCTCGCGCTTCCTCACTACGATTTCTCCGCGCCTGACGGTGCGCCCGTGTCGTGGGATCGGCTCGCGCGCACCGCTCGGCGCGGGGAAGCGCTCGGCTTCGACTCGGTGTGGGTCTCGGATCACTTCTTCCTGACGCTCGAGCGGTACGGGGGCGGCCGGGACCAGGCGTACGGTTCACCGGAGGCGTTGACCGCTCTCGCCGCGCTCGCCGCAATCACCGAGCGGGTCCGTCTGGGAGCGCTGGTGCTCTGCTCGGGGTTCCGGCACCCTGCGCTGCTGGCCAAGTCGGCCGTCACCGTGGACCTTCTGTCCCGGGGGCGCCTCGATCTGGGTCTCGGCGCGGGATGGCTGGAGGAGGAGTACCGCGCGTTCGGCTACGAGTTCGGTGACCTGGATCACCGCTTCGAGATCCTCGAGGAGACGCTGGTGGCGTTGGGGTTGCTCTTCGGGGAAGGGCCAGCGACGTGGGAGGGTCGCCACTTCCGCCTCCACGAGGCGTACGCGCGGCCGCGACCGTCGCAGGAGCCTCGACCTCCCCTGTGGGTCGGCGGGAAAGGCGGGCCGCGGCTCCTCCGGCTGGTGGCCCGCCACGCCGACGGATGGAACACGGTGTGGGCGTGGACGCCGGAAGGCTACGCCGAGCGGGCCCGGGCCCTCGATGGCGCCTGCGAACGCCAGGGCCGTGACCCTTCCACCGTTCGGCGGTCCATCGGGCTGTACACGCTCGTCGGTGAGGACGAGCGCGACCTGTCGGCCCGGTACGCAGCGCTCCAGGCATGGACCCCGGGGGGCGGGCTCGACGGGCAGCCTCTCGCCGAATGGCGCCGGGACAAGCTGGTCGGAACCCCCGAGCAGGTCCTCGACCGCCTGGCGGCGTTCGCCGAGCACGGTGTTGAGGAGATCATCTGCTCGCTGGCCTCCGTTCCTTTCGCCCTGTACGACGAGTCGGCGATGGACGTCCTGGCGGAGACCGTGATGCCGGCCGCCCGGAAGCTGGAACCGTCCCGATAGCGGCATACGGCGATGGACTACCTCGAGGCGGCGGTGAAGGTGTTGGAGGAGCAGGGCAAGGCGCTCCACTGGACGGTGATCCAGGACATCGCACTCCAACGGGGGTACCTCGACCCCTTCGCACAGCGCGACATCCGGAAGGGACTCCTGGCGGCGCTATCCAGCGCCGCCAGGCAGCCCGATGGCTCCGTGGTGAAGTCCGGTCGGGGGATCTACGACCTCCGGGAGAAGGGTTCGGCCGGCTAGCTAGCGGGCTCGGCGACGGGCGCCCCGCGTTCCGCCCTCGGCGGGATGCTCCACGAGGGCGATCAAGCGGTTGGCGTTGAACCTGGCCGTCCGAACCACTCGGCCCGTGCGCGTTAGTTCAGCTACTTCGATGATGCCTCGCGCATTGGTAACCTCGAGGCGCCGTCCGGACCGGGCCGCCTCGATCTCGAAGCTCCTGACCCCGCCCCCGATGTCCACCACGACCTCGACGATGTCACCCTTCACGGGGGCATCGTAGTCGGTCGGGGGGTGATAATGCCGAGATCATGGCGGGGCTTCCGACCGGGACGGTCACGTTCCTGTTCACCGACATCGAAGGGTCCACCCGGCTCCTCCAGCGGCTGGGCGACCGGTACACCGGCGTGCTCCAGGACCACGCCGAGCTGCTGCGCGCGGCGTTCCGGGACGCCGGCGGCTACCCGGTCAGCACGGAGGGCGATTCCTTCTTCGTCGTCTTCCAGAGCGCCCCGGCCGCGGTATCCGGGGCGGCTGAAGCCCAGCGGGCGCTGGATGGACACGACTGGCCCGACGGCGAACGGGTCCGCGTGCGGATGGGTCTGCACACGGGCGAGGGGAAGCTCGGGGGAGAGAACTACATCGGGATCGACGTCCACAGGGCGGCGCGGATCGCCGGGGCGGGGCACGGCGGCCAGGTCCTCATGTCCGGGTCCACCCGGGCCCTGATCGAGGGAAGTCTCCCCCACGGGCTCTCCGTGCGGGACCTCGGGAACCACCGGCTGAAGGACCTGGAGAACCCGGAGCACCTGTTCCAGCTGGTGGTCGCGGGGCTGCCGGACGAGTTTCCCCCCGTCCGCACCCTGGACGCTCGACCGAACAACTTGCCCAGCCAGCTCACCAGCTTCGTGGGCCGCGCTCGGGAGATCGAGGGGATCAAAGAAGCGCTGGCGGGGACGAGGCTGCTGACGCTTACCGGGCCCGGCGGGACGGGCAAGACGCGCCTGTCGATCCAGGTCGGCATGGAGCTCCTCGGCACCTTCGAGCAAGGGGTGTTCTTCGTCTCCCTGGCGCCGATCGAGGATCCCGCCCTGGTCCCGTCCACGATCGCGCACACGCTCGGGCTCTCCGAGGAGACCCGTCCGATCATGGAGACCCTGACCGAGCACCTCCGGGACAAGGAGATGCTCCTCATCCTGGACAACTTCGAGCAGATCACCGAGGCCGCACCGGCGGTCGCCGACGCCCTGCTGGCCGCTCCTCGGCTGAAGTGCCTGGTTACCAGCCGGGCGGTCCTGCATGTGACGGGGGAGCAGGAATACCCGGTCCCGACCCTGGAGCTTCCCGACGTGGAACACCTCCCGCCGCTGGACGTGCTGTCCCAGTACGAGGCGGTGTCGCTATTCATCCAGCGGGCCAAGGCAGTTCACCCGGGGTTCTCGGTCACGGACGAGAACGCCCCCGCGGTGGCGGAGATCTGTGCCCGTCTCGATGGCCTTCCCCTGGCCATCGAGCTCGCTGCGGCTCGTGTGCGAGTCCTGTCTCCCCACGCCATCCTGGAACGCCTGCAGCATCGGCTGGCCCTGCTCACCGGCGGGGCCCGCGACCTTCCTCGCCGTCAGCAAACGTTGCGGGACGCCATCGGGTGGAGCTACGACCTCCTCGACGAGCCCGAGCGGATCCTGTTCGCACGCCTGTCGACGTTCGTGGGTGGATGCAGCCTGGAGGCTGCCGAGGCGGTCTGCGCGCCGGAGCTGGAGATCGACATCCTGGACGGCCTCAGCTCGCTGGTGGACAAGAGCCTCCTCCGACGGCTGGATACGGAAGCGGGAGAGCCGCGGTTCCGGATGCTCCAGGTCATGCGGGAGTACGCCGTGGAGCGCCTTACCGAGAGCAAGGACATGGAGGAGGTCGACCGCCGGCACGCGGACTTCTTCCTGGCCCTGGCGGAGGAAGCGGAGCCGCATCTCCTCGGGACGGAGCAAGCTCGTTGGCTGGACACCGTAGAGCTCGAGCACGACAACATCCGTTCGGCCATCGAATGGTTCAAGCGCGTCGATGTCTCCCGGGCGCTCCGTGTGGCCGCGGCCGTGTGGCGCTTCTGGCAGATCCGTGGGTTCCTCCAGGAAGCCCGCCAGCGCCTCACCGAGCTCCTCGAGCTACCCGGGGCAAGCGACGACCTCTTCATCCACGCGAAAGCCTTGGAAGCTGCGGGAGGCGTCTTCTACTGGATGGCGGACTTCGAGGAGGCGAGGAACTTCTACCAGCAGACTCTCGAGATCCACCGGGTCCGAGCAGATCGGACGGCGGAGGCTAACGCCCTGTACAACATCGGGTTCACGTATTCGGCGCCCGGAGTCGACCACGTCCGGGCCCGCGAGCTCCTCGATGAGGCGCTGTCCACCTTCAGACAGCTGGGTGACCGCTCGGGCGAGGCCAAGTGCCTGTGGGGATTGTCGTGGAGCTCCTGGTTGCAGAAGGAATTCGACCTCGCCAAGACCTACCTGCTCGAGGCGGAGTCCGCGTTCCGAGAGCTGCGCGATCCGTTCAGCCTGGGCTGGGCCCTCCACACCCTCGGTCTCATCGCCGTCGAGGACGGTCGGTACGACGACGCCGACAAGAGCTTCCGGGAGGGGCTGGCGCTGTTCGGCGACGCCCGCGACTACTCCGGCATCACCCTGCTCTTCGGAGACTTCGCGTGGCTCGCCGAGCGGCAGGGATTCCGGCACCGGGCCCAGGTCCTGTGGGGCGCGGCCCTGGAGCTGGCCCGCCGGACGGGGACCGACCTCTTCGGCGTGGGCATCGAGGTCGTCGGGGCGTCCGAGCTCGTGAGATGGAAGGACGACGAGACCGTTCGGCCAACGTTGAATGAGGGCGCGGCGATGTCCGTCGACGAGGCCATCGCCTACGCGCTGAAGGAGCCTGCGGCAGAAGGCGCCGACTGAGGAGCGTCCCCTAGCGGTACGCGACGCGGGAGAACCGCATCAGCTTCTCGAGCTGGTGCCGGGCCTCGATGAACCGCACCGTTCCCGATCTCGAGCGCATCACCACAGAGTGCGTGTCGGCACGGTCTTGCCGGTACCGGACCCCTCGCAGGAGCGCTCCGTCGGTGATGCCGGTGGCGGCGAAGAACGCGTTCTCCCCGGAGACCAGGTCGTCCAGGGTGAGCACCTGGTCGGGCTTGTACCCCGCGTCGAGGAGGGCCTGTCTCTCGTTCTCGTCCCGCGGGTACAGGCGGCCCTGCATGGACCCGCCCAGGCACTTCAGGGCGCACGCCGCCACCACACCCTCCGGCGTGCCGCCGATCCCCATGAGGAGGTCGGCTCGGCCTTCGGGAAGGGCCGCCTGGATGGCACCCGCCACGTCGCCGTCGGTGATGAACCGAACCCGTGCGCCGACGGACCGGATCCGGTGCACCAGGTCGTCGTGGCGGTCGCGGTCCAGGACCACCACGGCGATCTCCTCCGGCCGGACGCTCTTGGCCTTGGCCACCCGCCGGACGTTCTCCTCCGGCCCGGCCTCGATGTCGATGACCTCCGCGCCTTCCGGTCCCACCGCGATCTTGTCCATGTACACGGCCGGTCCCGGGTCGAGCATCGTCCCGCGCTCCGCCACGGCCACCACGGAGAGGGCGTTGCCCATCCCCTTCGAGAGGAGGCGTGTCCCGTCGATGGGGTCCACCGCCACGTCGACCGCCGGCCCGGTCCCGTCACCGACCGTCTCGCCGTTGTAGAGCATAGGCGCCTGGTCCTTCTCGCCCTCTCCGATGACCACGATGCCGTCCATGGACACGGTGTCGAGCATGAGCCGCATGGCGTCGACGGCCGCCTGGTCGGCGTCCTCCTTCTCGCCGCGTCCCTGCCACCGTCCGGCGGCCATGGCGGCCGCCTCGGTGACCCGGGCGAGCTCCAGGGCCAGGTTTCTGTCAGGCTTCTCGCTCATGTCATTCGGCCCCCCGCCCACCCTCACCTTACCGCCTCGAGGATGCGCTCCGGCGGGGCGCCCTCGTGCACGATCACGTAGACCGCCCGGTGGATGGGAAGGTCCAGTGCGAACCGTTCCATCAGGGCCTGCACCTCCTGCGAGGAGCCCGCGCCCTCCACGGTGAGCCCCCGGGCTTCCATGTCGTGCAGGGTGTGTTGGGGCTCCGATCCGAGCCCCAGGGCCTCCCCGTAGATGCGGTTGCGTCCGCCGAGCATGGTCACCAGGAGGTCACCCATGCCGGCGAGTCCGAGGGCGGTCTCCCGGCGCCCCCCCGCCGCCTCGACAAGGTCGGCGATCTCGTGGACGGCCCGCGTGAACATCGCCGCCCGGGCGTTCTTCAGGTCGCGCTGGCGGTACTTGGCCAGGCCTTCGAGGATCCCGGCGCCGATGGCGGCCACGTTCTTGGCCGTCCCGCAGATCTCCACTCCCGCGACGTCGTCTGTGGGGTCGACGAGGAAGGAGGGGGAGCGGAACACCTCGGTCACCCGAGCCAGGGCTTCCTGATCGGTCGAGGCCATGGCGACCCCGGTGAGGAGCCCCTCGGCAACCTCCGGTGCCAGCGACGGTCCACTCAGCACGACGACCGGACGGCCGCATGTCTCCGCGTACACCTCGGACACCCTCCGGAGGGTCTTGTCCTCCAGGCCCTTTGCCACGGAAACGACGAACCGAGTGTCGTCCCCGAGGGCGGGAGCGACCATCTCGCCGAGGGAGCGGGCCCCGCCGGAGTTCGCTCCCATGACGGCGATCTCGGAGCCCTTGGCGGCCTCGTTCAGATCCTCCGGGCCGAGCACCTGGACTTCGTCGGGGAGCCGTTCGGGGAGGGCCGGATGAACCCGGCGCTCCATGAGATCGGGGAGAACCCGGGCGTCGTACTCGCTGCCCCACACCACCACGTCCTCGCCCTTCCGAGCGAGGTGGATGGCCACCGCGGTGCCGGCCGCCCCCGCCCCGAACACCGCCACCCGGGCCATGGCCGGAGGATAACAGGGCCGAGTTGAGCGGGCTCCCGGCTCTTGACGTGCATCGCGCGACGAGGCGAAGCGGTTCGTCATCGTCTCTAACAACGAGCGAAACCGGAGCCTCCGAGACGTGCTCGGCGTCCGAATGACGACCGCGCAGAAGCCTTCCCTCCCCTCGATCGTCGAGTTCCGCTCCGGTCAGGTATCGGCGGAGCGGAGCTTCGCCGTCGCCGACGATATCGTCCCGCTGCGCAAGGCCGATCTCATCGAGCGCGTCGGTGGTCTCACCCTCGCCCAGATGCAGCGGGTGGAGGCGGCGATCCGGAAAGCGCTCGCGCTGGACTGAGCCCGGATACGATTCCACCGTGGCCAGCAGCGATCACGCGCGAGACCGTGAGGCCAAGCCGCCGGCAGCGGTGGACATCCGGGACGTCCAGGTCATCAAGGAGGACCGGACGTTCTTCACCTCGGACCCGTTCGGCGACGTCCCGCGGGGCAATCGCTCGGCTCTCGGCCTCTACCACATGGACACGCGGTTCCTGTCCCAGCTCGAGCTCACCGTCAACGATCTGAAGCCGATCCTCCTGCACTCCTCGACCGAGCGGAACTACTCGCAGATCGTCGAGCTCGCCTACCCGGTGGTGATGGTCGATCCCTCCGGTCACGAGCGTGAGGAGAACATCTCTCTGCACCGGTTCCGGGTCCTCTCCGGCGTGCTCTACGAGCGGCTCCGGGTCCGCAACTTCGGGATGCGGCAGCGAACCGTCCGCATCACCATCGAGTTCGACGCCGACTTCCGGGACATCTTCGAGGTGCGGGGGTTGGACCGGGAGCGGCGTGGCCAGTTCCAGCGGGCCCGGGTCGAGCGGAACGAGGTCGTGCTGTCGTATCGCGGCCTGGACGGAGAGACCCGCGCCACGGCCATCCGGTTCTCCCCGGCGCCGGACGAGATCGACGAAGGGCGGGCCGGGTTCGAGATGGTCCTCGACGCAGGGCAGGAGGCGGAGATCGCCCTGGAGGTGGTGCCCGAGCTGGGGACGACGCCCGTGGCTCGCCGGGCCGTTCGCCAGGTCGAGGACGCCCTGGCCCGCGACTACACCTCCTGGCGGAAGCGGTGCACGCGGTTCCGCACCAACAACATGCAGCTGTCCGGGTTCCTGGACCGGGCCATCCTCGACCTCCGGATGCTCTCCGCGACCGACGACGACGGCACGCAGTACCTGGATGCGGGCATCCCGTGGTTCTCGGCGCTGTTCGGGCGAGACTCACTGATCACCGGGTACCAGGCGCTGGGGGTGAACCCCGACCTGGCGTGGGGAGCGCTCCGCGGGCTGGCGAAGCAGCAGGGGCAGAAGGAGGACGAGTGGCGGGAGGAGGAGCCCGGGAAGATCGCCCACGAGGCCCGGGTGGGGGAGCTGGCCCGGACCGGGGAGATCCCGCACACGCCCTACTACGGCTCGGTCGACGCGACGCCGCTGTGGGCGGTGCTGTACGCGTCGGCGTTCCGATGGACCGCGGACTACGAGGCCGCCCAGGAGCTGTGGCCGAACGCGTTGGCCGCGCTGCGGTGGATTGACGAGTTCGGCGATCGCGACGGTGACGGCTACGTGGAGTACGAGAAGCGGACGCCGATGGGGCTGGACAATCAGGGGTGGAAGGACTCGCACAACGCCGTGGCGTTCCCCGACGGCGAGCTGGCCAAGCCGCCCATCGCCCTGGTCGAGGTGCAGGCGTACGTGTACGCGGCGAAGTCGGAGCTGGCTCAAGTGGCGCGAGCGCTGGGCGAGCTGGACGAGGCCGAGCGGCTGGAGCGCGAGGCCGCGGAGCTCAAGGAACGGTTCAACCGCGACTTCTGGGACGAGCGGGAGGGCTACTTCGCGCTGGCGCTGGATCGGGACAAGCGCCCCGTTCCCACGATCACCTCGAACCCAGGGCACGCGCTGTGGGCGGGGATCGTCGACCGTCGGCTCGCTCCGAAGGTGGCCCGGCGGTTGGTGTCACCGGCGCTGTTGTCGGGGTGGGGCGTTCGCACCGTGGCGACGCGTCAACCGATGTTCGATCCCATCGGGTACCACACCGGCACGGTGTGGCCCCACGACAACGCGCTCATCGCCCACGGGCTGAAGCGGTACGGGTTCGACCGCGAGGCGATGCTGGTGCTGGACCAGCTGGCGCTGGCCGGCGCGTATTTCCCGTACGGCCGATTCCCCGAGCTGTTCTGCGGGTTCGCCGCCGAGGATGTTCCCGTCCCGGTGCAGTATCCGGTGGCGTGTCGGCCGCAGGCGTGGGCCTCGGGAACTCCTTTGTTGATGGTTCGGTCTTACGGCGGTCTGGCGGCCGACGCGCCCAACGCGAGGCTGTTCATCAACCGGCCGCGGCTGCCGCGGTGGGTGGAGCGGGTGGAGATCCTGGGGATGCGCGTGGGCCGGGCGCGGCTCGATCTGGTCTTCAGTCAGACCGAGGGCGTGACCGCGGCGCACGTCCCCCGCAAGGAAGGCGACCTCGAGATCCTGATCAGGCAGTGAGGTCGCGACTCTTGCCCAGCCGGTAGCCGAGGATAAGGACCGCGATGTTCCGGTCGTGGGCGGGGAGCATCCGGCCGTCGTGATCCAGGGCCGTGAGGAACACTCCCTCGGGAGACCGGCCATCCGCCCGGAGGCCCTGCATCGCAGTCCGGAGGACCCGCACCGCCTGCCACGGCCCGGCCTCTTCCACGGGTGCCAGGACCAGGCCGTCGGCCGCTTCGATGCTCTCGAGGGTGCGGGCAAACGTCATGGCGTTCTCTCTTGGTCGGTTCCGGCCGCCCGGTCCCTCCGGGGGCGAGGGGCCGGTTTGGGCGGCTCTTCTGTCTGGTTCGCCGTCGATGCCGCCGATTCCTTGTCGGCCAAACGCCCTACTCGCGAGTAGGAAAGGCGCCCCGAACAGCCCATTCAGGGAGCCTCCAGCGCTCCGGCGATACCATGGGGAGCCGTGGCCCGGATCGACCTCCACGTCCACACCATCTACTCCGACGGCACGTTCACTCCCGCGGAGGCGGTCGCCCTCGCCGTCGAGCGCGACCTGGCGGCCCTCTCCATCAGCGACCACGACAGCACGGAGGGCCTTACCGAGGCGCACGGGGCTGCCGAGCGGAAGGCGGTCGAGATCGTCCCCGGCGTCGAGCTCTCCACCGTCCACGAAGGCGGGCCGGTCCACCTCCTGTGCTACTGGCCCGAGATCGGAGACGAGGAATTCCAGAGGGAGCTGCGCCGGCTCCGCGAGGACCGGTGGACCCGGGGACAGCGCATGGTGGAGAAGCTCCGGGCACTCGGCCACCCAATCACCTTCGAGCGCGTCAGCGAGATCGCCCAGGGGAAGAACGTCGGACGGCCCCACATCGCCCAGGCGCTCGTGGAGGCGGGCGTGGTGCCCGAGCTGAAGGACGCTTTCAGCGACGAGCTCATCGGAACGGGGGGACGAGCGTACGTGGAGAAGCATGCCCTCCCTTCGCTCGACGCGCTGGCGCTGGTGAAGCGGGCTGGCGGGATCGCGGTGCTGGCCCATCCCGGGCTTCGGTGGCGGGAGGAGCTTCCTGTTCCCGACGACCTCACCGGGCGGATGGCGGAGGCCGGGCTCGACGGCATCGAGGTCGATCACCCCGACCACGACGCCGTCGCCCGGGTTCGGTACCGGGAGATGGCCCGCCGCCTCGGGCTCGTGGCCACGGGGTCCTCCGACTGCCACGGCACCCGGTACGATCCGGTGCGCATGGGCTCGGAGACCACCGACCCGGAGGAGTTCGCCCGCCTGAAGTCCCGCAAGGGACTCTGAGAGGAAGGCCTGTGGCGCGTGCCACCGAGAGACGCCGGCCACGCCGCGCGGCGAAGCCCGACGTGATCGAGTCGCGCGACCCTGCCACCGGCGAGCTCATCGGGACCGTGACGGTCACCTCGCCGGATGACGTCGCGGGCATCGCCGAGGAAGTCGGTCGGGTTCAGCGGGGCTGGGCCCTTGTGCCTTTGGCCGAGCGGTGCCGGATCGTCGGGCGCGTCGTCCAGGTCCTGCTGCGCCGGTTCGACGAGCTGGCCCTGGCGGTCACCCGGGAGAACGGGAAGACCATCATGGAGTCCACCGCGGCCGACGTCGGAGCCCTGGTCGTGGCGGTGGACTGGGTCGCGCGGTACGGGCACCGCTACCTCTCACCCGAGCGGGTTCGCGACCCACAGCCGATCCTCAAGCACAAGCGGCACTGGATCCTCTACTCACCGCTCGGCGTGGTGGGGATCATCGCGCCGTGGAACTACCCGCTGCTCCTTCCCGGCGGGGAGGTGGCGGAAGCGCTGGTGGCGGGGAACGGTGTGCTCCTAAAGCCGTCTGAGCACACCCCGCTGTGTGGCGACCTCCTGGGGGACGTGTTCGTCGAAGCCGGGGTGCCGGAGGGGCTCCTTCGGGTGATCCACGGCGTCGGACCGACCGGCACGGCGCTGTGCGAGGCGCCGGCGGTCCGGAAGATCTTCTTCACCGGCAGCGTGGCCACCGGGCGGAAGGTGATGGAGACGGCCGCGCGCCACGGGAAGCCGGTCGTCCTCGAGCTGGGAGGGAACGACCCGGCCATCGTGTGCGCCGACGCCGACCTCGACCGCGCGGTGACTGGCACACTTTGGGGCGCCATGAGCTCGGCCGGGCACACGTGCGCCGCCATCGAGCGCGTCTACGTGGACCGGGCGGTGTACGACGAGTACGTCGTCCGGGTAACGGAGAGGGCCCGGGCCATGCGGGTGGGCGAAGGGAGGGACCCCGAGACGCAGATCGGTCCCCTCCTCAACGGGGATCAGTACGCGAAGGCGCTGGCTCATGTTGACGACGCGGTGACGCACGGCGCGAAGGTGGAGTGCGGCGGCCCGGTGGACGTCCCCGGTCTGGTGGGCCG
>WUUC01029505.1_pt1 | contig 12981 bp, 12 predicted proteins | sample 6278441 | NCBI WGS metagenome assembly WUUC01 (sample SAMN13675441, study PRJNA597444) | soil metagenome | isolation source: soil | place: USA: Washington | collected 2017-10 | reverse complement strand
AAGCACAAATGAAAAAACATTATTCGAAGTAGCAGAGATTCAGCTATCCTACAAGTCTAAAGTAAAAGCTTCTTTACGTCCAAAGATTTCGAGATCAAAAGATGTTGAAGATGTACTTGAACTCCATGAACAGTTTAAGATCCTATTACTGAACCGTGCAAATAGAGTAACGGGAATTTATGAAGTTTCCTCAGGCGGCCTCGCAGATACCGTTGCTGATCCTAAGCTAATATTTGGATGTGCACTTAAAGCTGCGGCGAGTGGAATTATCCTTGCACACAATCATCCATCTGGTGCTTTACAGCCAAGTCAAACTGATATGGATCTTACCAAGAAATTAAAAGAAGGTGGTAAGCTTTTAGATGTTCAGATATTAGATCACATCATCATTACCAGCGAAGCATATTATTCATTCGCTGATGAAGGGCTTTTGTAGCCCTTTTTATACAGACTTTATTTTACCGCTTATATGAATAAAACCAGTTAATTCCGTATTTATTTTTCTTGGCGAAGTTGACGTATTTTGTCTTGCCGTTAAATGATTATAACACTTCACTAGAGCAAAAAAGCATAAAACAACAAGTACAATTTTGCAGAAGCTGAATTGAAGATACAAACGATGAACATTACTATCTACCAAGCATTGCCTTCTGATTTCTTTTTGTATCGGACAACCCTGGATATTCTTTAGGTGGAATTAGAATGTTTAATACCACTAGAGTAAATTTAATACATTCATTTTCCTATTAACTCAAAGCAAATAATTTCATTCAATGGACTTGATGGTAGAATTTATCAAGCAATTGTCAAGGCCACCGTTTAGCAATGCAAATTCAAGAATGGTGGAGGCGGTTAATAAAATGACTTGTTTAGTGGCAGACGAAAAAATATTTTGTGAGAACAAGAGCTATCTCGAGAAATTCGTTGATACTCACAAATCCTTCAACGAGAATGATCTTAAATATTCAAAAGCCAAAAACCATTTAGAGAAGAGGGGCATTCGTAAGATTATTTAAAGTTGAAATCAAAAATCGTTCGGATTAGTCTGTTTCAATTAAATTGAAAACAGTTTAAATAAAGCCGGTATTTTTTTCACATTACCATATGGTCGACCTTTTGTTAAATACCAATGGGTATATATAGATTTAATGGTAAAAAAACCTTTGAAATGATACCACGGTCTCTCGACGTCAGCGAGTTTCTGAACGACAATGATATTCAACTGACGTATTTTAATAATCTTATAGTTTGTTTTATTACTTCTAATCCAGGCTAGTACAAATTGAGTCGATCGCATCCAAGTGTCATGAAACATTACATATCCACCGACAGAAAGCATTAAATCAATATAATAGAAGTCACAAAATATCGTATCGAATTTGTGATCGCCATCAATAAAGGCAAAATCTATTTTTAGCCCCTCTCTGGCCAATTCCGGTAAGGCAAAATGTGATAGCTCTCTTTTTAAATTTAACATGCATTTAAAGCCAAGACTTGCAATGTTTTTTGTCCCAAGGTTTTGATATATTTCTTGAAACGGGTCGATAGCATAGTGCAAACTTTTGGTTGCAGAAATGATATAAGCTGTTGAGCATCCGTAAGCCATTCCAATCTCGAGTGTTCTCTTGATTCCTTTTTCAATTAAAAAGTTAAATATGAACTTACCCTCCTCTTCACTAAGAGAGGTTACCCGGTCGTGCGCTGGGATGTCCAATTTCGAGTATAAAGTTTGCGGCATAAAATTGTAATTTGGTTTATATTTCATTAAAGCGTTTTAGTTATAATATAATTCGATCTATTTGTATTCTTAAGAAAGGAGGTTCGTCCTGATCGATATACATATATATGTATATGGATATGTATTGCAGTCGAGAAGCAACGATGCACATTTTTTTGGTAAATAAGAGACATCCAAGATGTGCATTACTAACCTCTGCGCCTAAATCTGCTTTGCTTTGCTGAAACAATGAGCAAAAACTCCTAATGACAATAGGACTTATACCTCTCACTGATTTCTATAAACCTGTGCGAATTATTCAAAATCAAATTAAAATGGTTACCCTCAGGTTTCCACCAAGTGAAATGGACAATATGAATATCCCGGCATTCCATGATATCAGAGACATTATTGAAGTAAAAGCACGCTTGGAAATTATATTGATATAACGTATGAATTTTAATTTTATTGTAGTGGCACCAAAGGGAGATCGCGCTTTGATCTGCAAACATCATGAATTCGTTATATCGATATGTAATTTGAATCAGCTTATTCAAATTCTTTTTGTTCCGATACTTTTTGGGTATAACAAACACTCCCGCATTTATCATATCATCTTTAGCCAGCGGATAAGACAGTCTATCCTGCTCCAATTTTTTTAGAAGCGTTGCATTGCGAAATTTGTCGGGATAGAATATACCATAAGGGAGTTTTGAATTATCGGTTATTGAAAAAAAATCATCCTGTTCGAACATGAAGTCTAGTGGTCTCAGGATCATCGTATCAGCATCCAGATAAAGGATTTTATCATAATCATCAAACTGATTACTCCACGCTAAATACTTAAAGAAGACTTTTTTATTGTTAATCTCTCCTAAGTTCAAACGCTTCATATTTAATCCGATCCAATAAGAATAATCTCTTTCGTAAAGCATCACTTTTAAATTCCCGATTGACTTAAGGTAATTTATTATGTTTTTGTCCGAACCGTCGTAGAAGGCGAGAATGATAGGGTGCGAAAGGTAATTGTCTTTGATACTGTTTAAACACACTTTGGCAAAGTCGAAATATCCGTCATCAAACGTTAAAACTATAGCATTTTCTAATTGCCGTTTTCGCTTTGTTTTCTGTTCGTTTTTTGCTTTCATTAGGAAGGATTTTCAATTATTCAAGTTTGATAGGTTTTTTCTATGGTACAACTAGGTGAATATAATGGGTTTGAAATCACGAACCGGCCGGTGCTGTAAAAAATACCGGCGATTAATATATAGTCGAAGTCAACCGATCACATCGGGCGTACTATCGCTTCGAATGTAAAATGCGCTAAGTTTGAAAGTAATTATATGATGTTGTATTATCAAAGATGGCATCATTCGCTGTGAAAATAGTTTTAAACACTTCAGGCACTTGATTGATACTATTCTTCGCCTAACACATTTTTGGGATTCTGTATAGCAAACTTAATGGATTGCAAAGATATGGGACTGGATGCAAGAAGTAGAAGGATTAAGAAAATGATGACAAAATCAGAATACAATACCTCGATGCGGTATGCAAAATTCATTAGCCACTGCTGGATTCCCCAAAGAGAAAGTGGTATTGCAATAACAAAGGCAATAACAAATAGCGGAGCAAAATATTTGTTCATATCTGGCATTAAACTACGTACCGTAGCGCCAAATACTTTTCGAATACCCATTTCCTTTTGCTTTTGAGCGGCAGTAAACTTTCCGAAAGATGTAACATACCGAATTCATATTTTAATGTATCTAATGATGCTTAAAGGTTAAACTATGTATTGCAAATCGAAATAAATAGGGACACAAGTTGATTAATACAAAGCTATGCTGAGGAAACTGACATTGAGTTTCAGCAAAAAGAGTGCTTTCCCGAAAGAACATGACACCTCCGTATGTAGACTACGAAACGTTCTATTCAGAGTAATGCTTGCCATACAAACGCAGATGAATGAATAATTTTGACACTTGAGTTAGTAGATCATCTAATTCAAGTTCTTTGATTTTTAACGTTAGATCACTAAGGGCAGAAACATATACAGAGATATTTCTTTCGCTACATTACCTAAATAGCTGTTAGGCAAAAAAACTATAATGAACTCAGCCACGGAAGTTTATTGTCATATTTCTCAACCATAAAAGCATTTCCACGCAAAAAAAAATCTGTTTCTTTTTCCTCGTTACCGATTCTATAATTTGTTGTATACTGAGATGTCGTTCGAAAATTAGGATACATCTTTCTTGCTTGATTGTAAAAAGTACGATCTCCAAAATATTTTTGCATCCAGGCAAATCCCGCATTCAATAGCACCTCTTTCTTCAAGCAGTAACAACTCGTGTCAACTAAATTAATTCGTCCCGAAAATGGTGGCCACTCGCCAATGCTTTCACAATTATCTAAACAAATGAAATGTTTCGATACTGAATAAATCTTTCGCATACTATAAGCCCAATCCAAGTGATTTTCCTCGATACAACTAACAAGTGAGCTAACGTGATTCGCGTCAAACCAATTGTCGTCATCCAAGAACAAAACATAATCTTCATTGACTAGGAACCCAAATGCAGCAAAAATTCTATGACCATTCCATCTATCTGCACCAGTATTCCAAGGTAGCGTCACTATTTTATAATTATATTCGGGAACCTTTTTGATGATTTCTAAAGCTGATGTTTCGTACTGCTTTCCATCTATTACAATAAGATGCAAGAGCCTTGAATAAGCTTGCATCCTAACGCTATTCATAGCCAATTCTAAATCGGCAGTACCTATCGTTGGGGTTATAACTATAGCATTTCGGGTAGAGGCTTTCATAAATTATTCGCTTGTAAAGAGTATATATATATATATATATATTGGTTTTGCCACTAAACCAAGGGTCAAACACTCTAGCCAGAGAAGTGTAGAGATCCCGGATCATGTTTACCCAGGGTCATGATAAGACATTCCGGCATATGTTGACCCGCTTAATTTAGAAGCTCGTCATTGTGATTATTTATACGGGTTTTAACGACCCCTAGACATGGCCACTAAACCCATCGCAATGAGTTCACTTAAACAAATTATCCGGTTAAAAGAAAAAGGTAAAGGCATCAGGCTGATTACGCGCGTCTCCAATAGTTCGCTGAATACGGTAAGGAGTACTTAGCCCTTATAGAACAAACTTCCTTTAGCATTATTGCATTGTAAGCGATGGAAGATCAAGCCTTGGAATTGGCTTTGCTTCCTGTGGATTCCAAGACGACCGGAATGATGGGTCAATATCACCGGAATATCTAATCTGCAGGCTAAATTTGAAATCACAGATCAGTTGTCTCGCGACCCGCTGGTGAGTAAGCAAAACCGTTGGAAACGAGCAATTGCCGAGAGGAAACTTCACTTTATGAACTCTTTAAACACAGAGGTTGTTAAATTTCAATTTTGGTTTCCCTAAATTTTCGTAAGAGAATTCAAAGATTGTTTGCTAAATGTGTCTAACAATTCCGCCTTCTATTCTCTGCGCTGAGCCGTTAATCGCCGAAGACAAATCCGAACTTAAAAATAGAACACCGTTTGCGACCTCATCTGTTGTTGCGAATCTTTGAATCAGTGATGTTGGTTCATATTTATCAAAATACAGTTTTGTCATCGCCTCTATACTCACCTTCTCTCTTCGTGCTGTTTTTTTAATAAACTCTTTAGCGCCATCAGTCCAAGTTGGACCAGGTAGAACTGTATTGACCGTTACGTTGCTTCCCTTCGTTAACTCGGCCATCCCGCGTGAAAGACTTATTAAAGCCGTCTTAGTAACCGAATAATGAATCATTTCCGGTACTGGCTTCACCCCAGCTTCACTCGCAATATTTATTATCCTACCTGAATTTCGTTTGAGCATTCTTGGCAAAAAATATCTACACAAGCGAACTGATGATAAAAGGTTTATATTAAAATACTTAATCCATTCTTCATCTGTTATCGCTGTAAAATTCTTTGCTGCAAATATCCCGGCATTATTTATTAATACATCAACGATTCCGATTGCCTGGATTTTATTAATCAAAATTTCTGTGTCTGAAGCATTACCTAAATCCGCTCTAATCCCGTACAACGTTCCAAATTTAGATAGTTCGTCGATAGTCTTTTCAAGATCATTTTTACTTCTTCCATTTATAATTACAACTGCGCCCTCAAGCAAAAAATTCTTGGCTATCGCTTTTCCTATCCCTTTAGTGGAACCTGTAACAAGAACAATTTTATTTTTTAATCCCAAATCCATACAATTGTTTTAAGGCGTCAATATATTAGCAGCTTCAAGCTTAGGGTAGGATGCCATGGAAGGAAAAAATATATTTTCAAGTATACTGGTAATTCTATCAGAGGCATTCCCATCGCCATAGGAATGATTAATCGCTGACATTTTTTTTCGGGCCGTTTCATCCAAAAGAATTGATTCAACTTCGTCTATTATGTTTTCCATTTCAACTCCTATAATTTTCACGTTCGAGTTGCTTTCTGTTCTTTCCGTATTCTCTCTTAACAATAGGACAGGTTTGCCAAGACTCGGGGCTTCTTCCTGAATACCACTGGAGTCTGTCAAAATGAGGAAGGAGCATGTTAGCAAATTTATAAAATCAACATAATTTATTGGGTTTACTAATTTTACATTGGGTACACAGCTTAAGTGCTCAAGAATCGACTGCCGTAGATTGGGGTTCGGATGTACTGGAAAAACAAAATCAATATTTTGATTCCTCGAGGCAATGACCCTAAGAGCAGTGCAAATTTTTCGCAAATTTACTCCCAGATTCTCCCTTCTATGAATGGTTATTGTAATGATTTTCTTGGCGTTCGTGCCATTCTGCCCGGACGAACTTTGCTTTTTCATTGTTTTTACAAAATATAAAGCATCAATTATAGTATTTCCTGTGACAAATATTGTTGATGGTTCAATACCTTCCTTAATAAGATTATCCTGAGACGTAATTGTAGGAGCAAAATGATACGTTGACACTTTACTTAAGAGTAACCGATTTATTTCCTCTGGAAACGGTGATTGTTTATTGCCTGATCGTAACCCTGCCTCGATGTGTGCGACTGGAATTTTACTATGGAATGACGCAAGTCCTGCCCCTAACGCTGTCGTTGTATCACCATGTACAAGAACTAAATCCGGGCAAAACTCGGTTGTTATATCATTAAATGATTTTAAAATCTGACTTAGGACGTATGACGGTGTCTGGTTAGGGATCATTATGTCCAGATCATAATCAATTTGTAAATCAAAAATTGGCAAAACTTGTTTTAACAGTTCCCTGTGTTGACCAGTAGATAATATCTTAATTTCAAACAAAATAGATTTTCTCAACGCACGGGCAAGAGGGGCCATCTTTATGGCATCTGGACGGGTGCCAATGACTAGTAATAGTTTTTTTTTCATATAAGTTTTTGAGCAAGTGGGTACCTTATGATAGGCATACCTTAATTGAAAAGTCTCAACCGAAATGTCTTTAACATTCTATTTTTCAATCCTTCAACAACACACGTTTATGCTTACCTTTCTTTAAACTTATCTCGTTAATGTCCACCAGGGTTGGAGATAAATAATTCTTGAGATAAATCTCAGACTCACACGTCTTAAATTTATTATTGAAATATTCACAGTTCCTTTGTCCCTCCAAATGCCTGTTCAACTTATCCTTTCCGTGTGGATAGTGAATAGACAACGCATCCCTTAGCAAACAAATAGCTACGCCATCATCTTGTAGACGAAAACCTAGATCCTGATCCTCCATTCCCCATCGGCCATCGTAATTTTCATCAAATAGACCTACTGTCTTAAGGTCTCGAACATCCACAGACACATGACATGTCCAAAAATAAAACCACGCAGCTGGAAGATTATGTATTTTATCCTGGTATTTCTGGTAATGAGGTTCACGAATATCACTATACGCTTTATCAGCCGAAAGACGTTTAATGGATATTTCGGGTTCAGCAGGGACAATCAGTTTCAAAAGAGATTCCTCATATTTTTCCTCATGATCAAACCCAAGCACATAGCCAATGGCAGCCTTTCTAGATGTTTTCTGAACATGAAAATTGTAATGTTCCTTGACACACCTTTCACCTAAAATAATACCCGCGTCAATAAACAAACATATTTTTCCTTCAGCAATTTGAACGGCTTTATTTCTGGCCGATGCAGGACGGTATCCCATATCTTCTTGAAAAACATATTTTAAGCTAAGTTGCTTGTTATAAGCCTTTAATAGCTCTACCGTATCGTCTGACGAACCATCGTCACCTATAATAACTTCAAACCTACTCTTGCTATAATTCTGTTTTATGAGCGAGTCTAGTGTGTAGCTTAATAATTTGCTTCGATTATAAGTCGGTACAATAACCGACACATCGTATTTATCATTCCGGTTTCTCATTTTTCTTGGTTATGTATTATTCGCAAATATTAACTGCTCTTCACCAAAAAACGTAGGGCGCTCTCTGAACAGGAGAATAAAAAATCTATTCGGGTTTACTCCTCTTTCTTTGTCAATCAGGTAATGTTTTGATTTATGGAGATTGCAAAACACTTAGCGAACCCGCTTCAGTCACACAAATCGGCCTGATACTCTAGCTACAAGGTCTCTTCGAGAAAAGTATGAATACTCTTCACATATGTTTTTAAAAAACGTTGAAAAAGCTTCGCTACAGTAAGACACAGTCCTTACCACAAGGAAATTTTAGGTGAGTGATTAGAGAACTTTGCAAATACTAGCACACGCTCTATAATTGAATGTACTGTTGTCAGTTTTCTCAGAGGCGAATCTAAAACGAACTCGGCTAATTTCCAAAATATTACCGGATCCAGTATCACAAAATACAAAAACCTTTCCGCAACTAGAAGTCCGCACTATGTTATAGATCCCTTCCAAGACAAGTATAATGTATTGGAGTAAAGAACTTAAAACATCTTGGATTGGAATCACTCCGCCTTCTTAAAAGAGACTATTCTCATTTGCTTTACGTGATCTTGTTAAAAACGACATACGAATGACTTCGCTATTATTTAGGGGACCATAAGTACGACACTGTATTTTGTAACCTTTTATTTTGTCGATCAAACGTTAAATGACGGCGGATATATGGTGTTTCATGATGCATGGATGAGATCATCAATACATTCGTGCTTGCATGGATTAAAAGCAACAAAGCAACAAAAAGAACTATCATGTCGTCAAGGGCCTCAAGAAAACATGATTGTTGTGCAAAAACGGAGCGAATTAGAGAGCATGGTACCATTTTGAAACTTTTTTTATAATTAAGGCAATTTCAGCCAATGGTGTTTAAAAAGGCGATTGCCCTATGGTGACTATAAGAATCTTCCAAAGTTGTTTTAAAGGGCTTTAAAGCAAGGAGAACATACTACTCTGGACAATGCTGAAAGTCTAAGGGCTTTGGTAGCCACTTTGAAGCAAAATATCTGATACTTTACCATCCGGATTGCCTAATATTCCCTCTAAAAGGCGAAGAAATGTTTGTGAAAACAATGTCATTTGAACATCAGTATAGGGCTCCTTATACTCGCAAATGTATTCGATGTTGCTTTCGCTAACGGTGACGGTACAAGTAATAGCAAAAATATTTACGTTGCGAAACGATCTGTGTTCGAAGCATGATGAGGCAGGGGAAGTGTCTCCTCCTGCCGAATATAGGACATTTAAAAATAATTTCGGTATGGCGAGAATAGGAACATCAGGTTGTGTCGACGTCAAAAGGTCGAGTGGGTAAAGGCTATATTTGATGGCCTCAAGTATATTCGATTGCAAGTTTTTTGTATATTCTTTAAAGGACAAACGTTCATTGACTCGTGTGTTTATGAAAGCGCACGAGACTAGCCACCCAATCACATCTTCAAAATTTTTATGTTTCCGGTTTGATGTAGCAAACGCAATCACCTGGTCTTTAGAATTGTTTATCAAATAGATCAATAGAGAGATCACTGATGCAATAAAATTGAACGGCGTTAGATGCAAAAATCGCGCTGTGCTATGAAAGCGCTGAACAGTCTTTTCAGGAAGATAATAACTGATTTCGCTGGTTTTTGTGGCGAAGATTGTTGCGATTGGGAGTGAATTTTCCAGGAGACGTAATACATCGGCGTCGGTTGACAAGCTTTGAAATAATGATTTGTCATAGATCTGTTTTGGCAAAAGATGTTGCTTTTTGATAACAACACCAGCAATAAGCGACTGCAAATAATCTTTTGATTTCGCGCCAAATTCATCGGAGATCATTTTATTTTTCCAAAAATAAAAGTCTCGTAACTGCTTACGGTGTGACGGAACGGGAGGTATCTCACCCCGACTCAGTGCCAGATATATTGCTTGCATATCCCGCAGAATTATTGTAAAGGATTCGGGGTCACAGAATATGTGTGCAACGATGAGCGTGACTTGTGTTTTAGATTCAGCCTCATCAATTACAACTCTAAATAGCGGCGGTTCTTCAAGATCAAAGACAACCGAATTCAAATTGGCAATTTGTCTGGCCTGATTATCATCGTTGTGTTGCTGGAGTTTGTTGAAATATTTAACAACTTTTGTAATGTCTATGTCGCTTGCTGGCCAGACATTGTGCACTAATTTGCCGTTGCACTGGCCGATTGTGGATCGCAAGGACTCATGCCAGTCTATTAGAACTTCCAGTGATCGTTCAAAGACGTTTACATCAAGCTCGTTAAGGACATAGTTTTTCGACGTGAAGAAGTGATATTCCGTCTGAGCAAGTTTCCAAATGACCCATTGACCTTTCTGCTGTGAATCTATCTCATATTGGATGCGCATTTCATATAATTTTTGTAGTACTGAATGATCATTTTTACAGTGTTCTTGAATAACACTTGTAGATAACAAGTGACGCTGCACATAAATGCCTGATTATTGCGTCGACAAGATAGATAATTGAATTTTTTATCTTACTGGATAAATGGTTACGCGTGTTCGAATCATGAATAGTTAAGTTTGGATCAGTAGTTAAGAATAAAAATACTGACTCAGCACAACACGCCAAAAGATCGTCAAATTCAACAGACCCTCTACCAATAAAGATCGTTGAGATGAGTAATTTTTGCTGCTCACAAAGAATGTACATGAGCAGAACAATGGTTGTGGTCATCAAAAATAATTTGCTCGTATTAAAACTCGTAGACATTTATCGCTTAGAAGGACAGGTTGATCGATAGTCGTTGTCTGATACCATCTTTTACAATCAGTTTACGGACTACCCTGTAAGGGAATTCGAAAGTACGGTTTTTAATGTATTTTTTGAATCACTTCTTAGCGAAGTTTGGATAGTTGGAGAATAAAGTCTTATTTCAGTACATGACAATTCCGGACGGGCATTAAAATGTTTCAAAAGGCAATTTAAATGAAGACAATCAAGTTTAATAACGCCGTATAATGCAATTATCACGGGATCGTTTGTTGTAAGGCCAACTTCCACATCTCCTAGCTTTTCCGAGAAAAGACCAGTAAAACTGAAGCTTCTAGGATTTTTCCCAACTTGAAATTTCCCAATGCCTGATATAAATTGATTGTCATGGAAGTTGATTATTAGCTGTGAATCTTCGTTTTGAAACTCAATTTTATGCGGGCATTTGTCGGAATTGAACATAACGTTATTTTTTAGCTTGAAAATATAAGGGAATTATTTTAATTTTAAATGATTTCTGAATTAAATAATGGTAATGACTGGGAAAATGTACAAATCTTTGACCATCCTTAAGGAACTAAGGGATTTTATAGTGCCTCTCTCAGATGATGAATTATTCCATCTTGAAGCAAGTATTCTCAAGGAGGGATGTCGGGAACCATTAACTGTATGGGAAAAGAATAAATCTATTCTCGTCATAGTTGATGGCCACAATAGGTACAAAATCTGCGAGAAGCATGGTCTACCTTTCAAAATTAGAAAAGCGACATTCAATAGCACCGAGGACGCAAAGATTTGGATGGTAGATAACCAAATAGGCCGCCGAAATTTAACGGCGGACCAACTAAGTTATTATAGAGGGATGAAATATTTGTCCCTAAAAAAGAGAAAGGGCGGGTATGAAAAGGTTTTATTAAAAGGTCAAAAAGAGCTTTTGACGTCGGAGTTTTTAGCCAATGAATTTCATACAAGTGAAAGTACCATTAAGAGGGACGCAAAATTTGCGGAAGGTCTGAATCTAATTAGCGTAAGCAATCCTAAGTTGAAAAGTAAAATTTTAACAGGTGAGGCTAATGTAAAGAAAGCAGATATACTAACATTGACAAGCGTAAAAAATCCGGAAAAATTGATTATTAAGAATGAAGCGGATTTATATAATAAGGCTAAAAGAATTAGAGATGAAATTTTAGATGAGGTAGAAAGGACGGTAAAAAATTTGGGTAAATCACAAGGAAAGACCCAGGAGACACTAGATGAGAAACTGCCTGTTTTTCTCAAGAAGGAGGATCGATTGCGAAGGATTAAGGGGATGATTTTATCGGCGATTAATCGGGCAATAAATAATAAGGATAGTAATGCAATTGAAGAGCTAAAGAAATTAATTGAAAAATTAGCTGAGGAGCTGTTTGAGTAAATTTAACTTATGCGCAGGGACCCTGCAAAGGGTGTGTAAGTGCCGCATCAAGTCAATCAAGGTAATTCAAAACTTGACTAATAACATTATGATGGAGTAATATTTCTCCACCAAAGAACGTAGTGGTTTCTAAAATTTTCTATCAAAAGGTCAGAATGAACTTTTGACGTCGGAGTTGCTGGCCGACCAGTAGCCGAAACTATGATAAGGAAGTTTGATGAGATGACTATCTTACGTTACTCAAGCTAAGTATCCAATCTTTCCAAAGAGGCAAAAGTACAATAGAGATATTTAACGTTAATCTATCATTGGCCTGCTACTTTTTTAATTCTGAATATTTTTTGATTATTGTTTTTAGCATCTATTCGAAAATTTCATCTCTGATTTTCCTTCGCCTTTGTTATGCATATCGGTTCATCTTAATTTTGGTTAAAAATCTTGGAGCGAATGATCGGGGTGAAAAAAATCTTAGGATAATAATTTCGACGGTCCAAACAGTTTCCAGTAAATCATTTCGTTAAGTAAAAAATTCTTCTAATAAATTCTTCTAATAAATTCTTCTAATAAATTCTTCTAATAAATTCTTCTAATAAATTCTTCTAATAAATTCTTCTAATAAATTCTTCTAATAAATTCTTCTAAT
>WUUC01104877.1_pt1 | contig 12984 bp, 13 predicted proteins | sample 6278441 | NCBI WGS metagenome assembly WUUC01 (sample SAMN13675441, study PRJNA597444) | soil metagenome | isolation source: soil | place: USA: Washington | collected 2017-10 | reverse complement strand
GGTGTCGCGCGAGTTGCCGAAGCCGCGATGATCGAAGGTGATCATGCGGTAATGGCGCGAGAGCACCGGAATTTGGTTGTACCAGCTTGCGTGGTTGCCACCGACGCCATGGGCGCAGACAACCGGGGAGCCCTCGCCATGGGACTCGTAGTACAACTCGAAGCCGTCGATGCGAAGCGTTGCCATGCCTTTCCCTCTCAGCTGCCCACCGTCAGCGCCGCATGGGGGTTCTGCGTCAAAGCGTATAAGCCGGGTTGCCTTGCGCTGCCCTGAGCGCCTCTACGGCCCACTGCGTGACGTCCTTACTGCGCTCGAGCAGAACCGAAGCCGAGCGCACATGGTGCGTGCGCGGCTCTAGCGCGGGCGCCTGGCCGTCCTGCTCGTGAGTCAGCATTGCTTGGTGGAGCTTGCGCCGCGCAAGCACGATCGCCTTGTCGGTCTGGACGAGCCGTTCCGCCGAGCGGTCCGCAATAGGACCCATGCTTTCCTGTAGCGAGGCGTCCTGCATCGCAAACCCTGCCACGCCGCTATACGAGCGCTTGTCCCTCTGCGCTTTGCGGTCAATGAGGTAGTCGTTGTCCTTGTTCGCCACGGGGCGCAGCGTGCCCGGAATCAAGGGGGTGTGGTTGCCGTGGCCTTCGAGCAGCTCATTGCGGTGCGCCTCCGAAAGCGGCTGGTACTGGTAGTTGATGCTCCACGTCCAGCAGTTCTCGTCGTCCATTGGCACCCAAGCGTGGGCCCCGAGCAGGTTAGGACCCGTCGGCGGGATCAAGGTGTACCACGGGAAGATCCACTGCGTGATGCGCCAGTACCACGAGTCCGCCTCGCCAGTGCGGCGGCCGAAGACGGTGAGCCCGGCAGGCGTCTCGTCGACCGTGAATACCACGTTCGGGTCCGCCTTGATGTATTTTGTGCATGGCGCGTCGCCGCACAGCGCGTCGGCGGCGAGCTGGTAGCGGTGGACGAACGAGACGTGCGACGTATCGATGCCGCCCTCCATCGCCTGGAGGTAATTGCACTCCTGCAGACGGCGCGAGACGACACGATGCGATTCTGGGAGCAGCGACCATTCGAGCTCTGGCGGCGGCGGCTGCAGCTCCGGCGGGCCCATGTAGGTCCATACCACACCGCCCTGGTCGATACAGGGATAGGCCTTGATGCGGACCTTCGGCGCGGTCTGCGGCTCGGAGGGCAGCTCCATGCACTGTCCGGTCACGTCGTATTTCCAGCCGTGGTAGGCGCATCGCAGCCCGCCGTCTTCGTTCCGGCCAAAGAAGAGGGATGTGCGGCGGTGCGCGCAGAACTCGTCTACCAGCCCGGGGCGGCCCTGGCTGTCGCGGAAGGCGAGCAGGCGCTCGCCGAGGATCATCACCCGAACTGGAGGGCAGTCGGCTTCGGAAATCTCGCTCTGTTCAAGCACTGGCACCCAATAGCGGCGCATGAGCTTGCCCATCGGCGTACCGGGGCCGGTTCGCACTAGGACTTCTGCCTGGGTCTGACGCATCGCTTCCCTCCTTTCCCTGGATGCGCCGGAGCTATAGGGCAGCGCCGACGCGGCAACCAACATAGTTTCGCCTGTCAGGCTTGATACTCTGTCGCGCGGTTTCGAGTCACCATGATACGTTCGTGCATAACGCTATGGGGCAATCGATGAGCAACGCTGCGAAATACTCGGCTGCACTGTTGACGCTGGTGGCGGGCGCGCTATGGAACGCCCTCGCCGCGGCGCAGGAGTCTTTCCCCTCGAAGCCGGTGCGCATGATCGTGCCGGTCGTCGGCGGCTCGATGGAGGTCCTGGCCCGCACCTTGGCGCCGAAGATGGCCGAGTCCCTCGGCCAACCGGTCATCGTCGAGAGCAAGCCCGGAGCCGGTGGCAACATTGCCGCCGAGTTCGTCGTGAAATCCGCGCCCGATGGCTACACGCTGCTTCTGGCCTTTACGCCGCTCGCCGTGAACGCCACGTTGTTCGAGAAATTGCCGTTCGATCCGGTCAAGGACCTGGCACCGATCAGCCTGACGGTGCACGCCCCGCAGTTCCTAGTGGTGCATCCGAGCGTTCCGGCCACTTCCGTGAAGGAGTTCGTGGCCTACGCCAAGAAACGACCCGGGGAGATGAACTACGGCTCCGTGTCGACAGGCTCGGCGTCGCATCTCACCATGGAAATGTTCAAGACCGCGGCAGGTGTCGATCTGGTCCACGTTCCCTACAAGGGCGGGGCAGCCGCTTCGGCCGACCTGATCGCGGGCAACGTGCAGGCGGCGTTCTTCGTTTCGGCGAACGTGCTCCCATACGTGAAGTCAGGACGCATGCGCGTGCTCGCGTCGACCGGCCGTACTCGCCTGGCATCGCTGCCGGAGGTGCCGACCCTTGTCGAGTCCGGTTACTTCGAGGCCGTAAGCTGGGTAGGCCTGATGGCGCCGGCGGCGACACCGCGGCCCATCATCGAGCGCTATCACCGCGACGTGATCCGGATCCTCAAGATGCCCGACGTGGTCGAGCGGCTTGGCGGTCTCGACATGGTCGTGGTGACCAGCACGCCGGAAGAGTTCAGCCAGTTGCTGCGGAGCGAAATCCTGCGCTGGGGCGACGTAATCAAGCGAACGGGCGCTCGCGCCAACTAGGGGAAAGCCTTCAGGAAGTTCAGGTCCCCACGCGCAGCGGTGCGTTGAGCTTGCGCAGGGTGGCGATCACGCTGAGCGCCGTGATGCGTCCTGTCTTTGGGTTTTCGCTCGGGATGTTCTCGATCGTCATGTCGATCCTTGCTGAATCGGAGTCCACCTGGATGCGATGCGTGTTGCGCGTTACCGTCGGATCGGCCCAGATGTCGAGCCGCGTGCGGTCGGGGCCGATGCCGGCGAGCGAAAGCGCGACCGCGACGTTGAGGTTGGCGGGGAAACCCTTGGCCGCTTCGCGCGCGCTGCCGGAGAACACGCGCAGTGGCTCGCGGATCCCTTCGACCTCGACGCGGTGCTCGATCAGGTAAGGCGCGCCGACGAGCCCGCCGGGCGGCTTGCGCGTTGTCATCTGCACCGAGTGGATTTTGCCTTCGGCGGCCGCGCAGACTGCGTCCAGGCCGAGCAGGGCGCCGCTGGGCACGATGATCTGCCCGCCATGCTTCGCGGCGAGCTCTTGGAGGTGCGGGCGCGGCAGGAGCGCGCCGACACTCAGCACCAGCAGTTTCTTTCCGGCCTCGAGTACCGGGCGCGCGATATCGTCCATCAGCGCGGCAGGCGCGCACTCGATGACCATGTCTGCCACGTCGGCGAGTTGGCCGAGCTTCAATACCCGCGCCGGGCTCGGGATGCTGTCGAGCGTTGCGCGCGCCTTGATTTCGTCGCGGGCCGCGACGGCCACCAGATCCACGCCGGGCACCGCGCCTCCATGCAGGCGTCGCGCCACCTCGGCGCCTATGGCGCCGAGGCCGGCGAGCGCGACCCGGGTGTTCTTCACAGGGAGTAGAGCGGATTGCGCTGGTCGGCGACCAGTGCTTCGCGCGCCCACGACTGGACGTCCGCGTCCTTTTCGAGCAGCACGGAGGCGGAGCGCACGTGGTGCTCCTTCGGATCGAGCGCCGGCAGGTTCCGCGCATCGGCGGCGAGGGCCGCTTCGTGCAGGCGCCGGCGCGCCATGACGATCGCCTTGTCGGTCTGCACCAGCCGCTCCAGGCTGCGGTCGACGATGGGCCCCATGCTTTCCTGCAGCGACGCGTCCTGCATGCCGAGGCCGTCGACGCCGCTGAACATGACGCGCGCCTTCTGCGCCTGCCGGTCGATGAGGTAGTCGTTGCTTTTGTTCGCCACGGGGCGGAAGCTTCCCCCGATGAGCGGCGCATGGATGCCCTTGCCGGCCTCCATTTCGCGCGTTTCCTCCACCGAAAGCGGCTGCGTCGGGTAGTAGTTGATGTTCCAGGTCCAGCAGTTCTCGTCGTCGATCGGCACCCACATGTGCCCGGCGAGCGGATGCGGACCGGTGGGCGGCACGAGCGTGAACCAGGGGAAGATCCACTGCGTGATGCGCCAGTACCAGGAACCCTCTTCGCCCTTGCGGCGCCCAAAGATGGTCATGCCGCTGGCATTTTCCTGCACGGTGAACACGACGTTGGGGTCGCCTTTGATGTACTTCTTGCACGCGGCGTTCATGTGCAGCGCGTCGCGGTCCAGCTCGTAGCGGTGCACAAAGGAAACGTGCGTGGTATCGATGCCGCCTTCCATGCCCTGCAGATAGTTGCTCTCCTGCCAGCGCTTCGATATGTAGCGGTGCGAATCGGGCACCATGCACCATTCCAGCTCCGGCGGCGCCGGCTTGAGATCCGCCGGCCCCATGTAGATCCACACGATGCCGCCGCGCTCGACGCAGGGGTAGGCCTTGATCCTCACCTTGGGCGCGGTCTGCGGCTCGGATGGCAGCTCGATGCACTGGCCGTCGACGCCGTACTTCCAGCCGTGGTAGGAACAGCGCAGCCCGCCCTCCTCGTTGCGCCCGAAGAAGAGCGATGACCGGCGATGCGCGCAGAATTCGTCCACCACGCCCGCCTGGCCTTGGCTGTCACGGAAGGCAAGCAGCCGCTCGCCGAGAAGCGGCACTCGCACCGGCGGGCAATCCGGCTCGGAGATCTCGCTCTGCAGGAGCGCCGGCACCCAGTAGCGCCGCATGAGGCGTCCCATCGGCGTTCCCGGGCCGGTGCGCACCAGCACTTCGGCCATGTCCTTGCGCATCGAGCTACTCGGCAGTGATGTTGTTCTTCTTGATCACGGCCGCCCAGCGCGCGAAATCCCGCTCCACGATCTTGCCCAGCGCCTCCGGCGTGGAGGACTCGGTGTCCAGCCCGGACTTGTTGAGCGCCGCAGTCACCTCGGGCTCGGCGAGGATGGCGCGCAGCTCGGTATTCAAGTGGGTAAGGATCGTCGGCGGCAGGTTTTTCGGGCCAAAGAAGGCGTACCAGGCCTCGACTTCCACATTGGGCACGCCGACCTCTTTGAGCGTCGGGATGTCGAGAGCCGCCGCATGCCGCTTGGCGCTGCCCACGGCGAGCGCTTTCATCTTGCCCGCCTTGACGTGCGGCATGGCGGTATGGATGGGAAAGAACATCAGCTCGATCTGGCCGCCGAGCAGGTCGGTCACCGCGCCGGCCGTTCCCTTATACGGCACGTGGAGGATCTGCGTGCCCGTCACGTCCTTGAAAAGCTCCATTGCCAGGTGGTGCGGCGTTCCGATTCCGGGCGAGCCGTAGGTCATTTTGTTGGGCGCGCCCTTCGCGCGCGCGATGAGCGTCGGCACGGAGTCGATGCCCGACTTGGCGGTCGCCACGAGGGCCATGGTGCCGTACGCGGCCATGGTGATCGGCGTGAAGTCGTGCAACACGTCATAGGGCACGCTCTTGTAGATGCTCGCCGCCATCAGCATGGTGTTGGCGCTCACCATGAGGGTGTGACCGTCCGCCGGCGAGCGCGCTACGAGGTCGGCGCCGATGTTGCCGCTCGCGCCGGCGCGATTTTCCACCACCACCGGCTGCCCCAGGCGCGTCGAGAGACGCGGACCGACGACGCGGGCAATGGTGTCCATCCCGGTGCCGGGCGTGTAAGGGACGATGAACTTGATCGGCTGCGACGGATAGTTCTGCGCCAGCGCGGGCCCGCCAGTGAGAGCAAGGACCGCGGCGGCAAGAATCACCTTGATCATGTTGAGAGATTTCCCTTATGCAGTGAAAGAAGCTGTGCAGCCATCGAGATTCATTGTAGGGAAAACAGTTTAGACGCGGTCTCGCCCAAAATCGTTTGCTTCGCCTGCGGTGTGATTTTCAGCCCGTTCATTTTCTCCAAATTCACGCGGTAAATATCACCAGCTTCCGCGCGCCAGGTGGGCGACCAGTCGGTCCCAAACATGATTCGGTCGGCACCCAACTCTGAAACCGCTCTCTCGATGTGCGCCGGAGGTGCTTGGACGACGTCGAAGTAAATGTTCGCGTGCTTGTATGCGACTGCGAGAGCCATTTCAAAGATGAACGAATATCCGCGGCCCATCTTCGTAATGATGATCGGCACTTCGGGATACCACTCCGCCAGAAGGTCCGCGAATAGCGGCATTCCGTGATAGAGAGGCGTGGAAAACTGCGTCCAGCCCGTCAAAAACATTACGGGGACACGGTACTTCTGGAGAATCTCCATTAAAGGTCGCAGGTCCTGGGCGATCTTCTCTGGCGCAGATTCTCGCGTGAACCGTGTAGGCAAAACCTCGCCGCATCCTTTAAGTCCCAAGGCAGTTACGTAATGATGGATTTGTTCTTTGGTCCGCGCCCAGTCGATTTTTTGGTAGATGTCGCTCTCGGCCGGGTGCTTGGAATGCTCGTGCCCGACGTTGAACAATCCGACAAGGAATTCCGGGTGCTTTCGTACAGCTTTCGCGACTAGTTCCGGATCCTCTGCAAAGCCCGGCTGGATGAGCGATTTGTTAATGCCCGCTACCTGCATGTCTTCAACCAGAAGGTCGGTTAAATCCTGAACATTGATGTATCGCGACTTAAAAACTTCCGGCCGACGTTTTCGCAGGGTGACAACGTCGCGCCTGGAACGAATTGCATCCCCGGGGGAAAACTGTGGGTTGCCGAATGGATGTGTATGAATGTCGATAATCACTTGGTACGCCCACCTTGCAGGTTGAGTTTGCGCCCCAGGTCGAGCACGTCGCGTTCTTCCGCCTCGAGTTGATCCCGAGCCGTACGTGCATCGACGTACCGTGGAAACAATCCCGCCTTCTCGAACGCCTCCGAAACGCTCCGGTCGTCTACCGCCTTGCGTAAGGCACTTCCCAAGCGTTCGAGTATTGGCGGCGGCGTTCCGGATTTGGCGTACAGCCCGAGGACTAACTTAAGTCCGGCTTGGCCGACTCCCTTTTCGGCAGCTGTTGGAACGTCGGCTAACGGAGGAACGCGAATGTCGGATGTGCTAAGGAGAGCGCGTAAGACGCCATTGCTCACCTGGCCACGTACGGCACTAAAAGGTGAAGCCCCGATATCGACTTGCTTGCTGATCACCGCGAGATTAGCTTGCGGAGCGCCTGGATACGGAACGCTCAGTATTTGTAGCCCGTAAGCGACCTTGAGGGCTTCCATGTTTAGTGACGATAGGCTTCCCCCGTACGACCCATAGGTAAGCTTGCCTGGATTACTGCGGGCGTGAGCAATGAGGTCATCGAGCGTCTTCCAAGGAGAATCCGCGTGGACGACGATTACACCAGCATCTGCCGCGTAGTTTCCCAGCGGGACGAAATCACCGGTCTTGTATGCAAGGTTCGATGATGTGAGCTGAACGACGGTGAGCGTCGAAGTGGAACTGGCGGCGAGCGTGTAGCCGTCGGGGTCTGCACTCAACAGCGCCGACATTCCAACTACCCCACTCGCACCAGGGCGGTTAACGATTACGATCGGAGTGCCCAGTTCTGCTGATAGGCGCGGCTGGATGATGCGCACACCTATATCGAGAGAGCCCCCGGGCGGAGCGGGAACGATGATCTGTATTGGCCGACTAGGATAGTTCTGCGCATTTGTCGGCGCAGTGACGAAGAAGAGCGGAAGGAGATTGCCGAGTATTAGAAGGTGAAGCCAACGTGGTCTGTTTCGAGTCTTCGTCATAGGACATACGGCGCGATAGCATCGTCAATGGACCCGATGGTCTCGGGTGTCCATTTGCGGTTGACGAAGAACTGCAAGCGGATGCCGTCCGGGTCGAGGATGCTCACGCTGCGGCGCGCCGGATGATCGACGGTGCGCTCGGGCCGGATTCCCTTTTCCGGCAGCGCGGCCAAAGAGCGCTCCAGGTCGGCCTCGCTCCACACTTCGAAACCCACGTGATGGAACCCCGGTTGTAGCCCGGGACGCTGGCGGTATAGGATGAGATCGCCGGTGCCGACGGTGCCGCGGAGCACGGCGTACGAGCCGCGGCTGCCACCGGCGAACTGTTTGAGGCCGATTATTCCGGTGTAGAAGGACAGCGATTCCTCGAATTTCGGCGTCACCAGCGCGACGTGCGTGACTTTCTTCGGATGGAAGACCGCTTCTTTGACGATGTCGATCTCAGGATTCTTCGGATAAAGCTTCTCGGCCACCGGCGCGGACGTGACGCCGGGGATGTATTTCGGCTTTTCCTTGTTGATGATCCCTTTGCGATGCGAGCGCCAGTCGTCGATCACATCGGCATAGACCTCGACCAGCAGCCCGTCCGGGTCGATGAAGTAGAGCGAATGCGCAACGTCGTGGTCCTCGGTCAACTCGAACTTCACGCCGGCCGCGACCGCCCGGTTGTAGCCGTTCACGAGGTCAACCTCGGTCTCAACTTCGAATGCGAGGTGCCACAGGCCGGGCTTCTGGCCGGGCTTGCCATACCGGCTGCGCACGTCGGTGAGGCCCAGGTCGTGGTAGGTGTTGCCGTTGCTCACGAACGTCGCCATGTTGTTCGGCTGGCGGTACACCTCGCGGAAGCCGACGACGTCGCGGTAGTAGTCCGCCGCGCGCTCGTAGCTGCCGATGAAGAGGTTGGCGTGGCCCAGACGCCGAGGCGCCCAGTACTGGCTGTCGGAAGTCGTCATAGCGTACTCAGCTTCAGGTTGAGGAAAGAGGCACGATAGATTGTAGCTTCGTACTGTCAGCGGATCGCGAAACTGCATGCACGGCGATCGGCGCGAGCCATGCTAGGGTAAGCGAATGCATGGGCACGCGGAGGTGGCGGGAGCCGGCTTCGCCGGAATGACGGTCGCCACGGCGCTCGCACAACGCGGCTGGACGGTGCGAGTCCATGAGAAGGACGAACAGCTGCGCGCTTTCGGCGCCGGGATATTCCTCTGGGAGAACGGCCTTCGCGTGCTCAAGGCGCTCGGCGCCTACGAAGCGGTGATGGGAGGCGCCCACCAAGGCCTGGTGTACGAGACGCGGCACGCCAATCGGGTGATCGCGCAGAGGGCGTTTTCGCTTGAGCGCGGGACCCGCATGGTGACCATGACGAGGCAACATCTGTACGAGGCCATGCTCGCCGCCGCGAAACGTGCCGGAGTTGAATTTCGCACTGGTTCGGAGGTCGTCGGTGCTACCCCGGACGGAGTATTGACGACTCACGACGGCCGGGCGTGGAAGGGCGACCTGGTGGTCGGCGCCGACGGCGTGAAATCTCGTGTACGGCAAGCGGTGCAGATCCGGACTGAGCGGCGACCTTGTGCGGACGGCATTGCGCGCGTGCTTGCTCCGCGTTGCACGGAGGAGCTCGGGCCCGGGACCTGGGATCACGTCATCGATTTTTGGGCACCGGCCGAAAAGCCCCTGCGGATTCTGTATGTGCCCTGCAACGAGCGCGATCTTTACCTCGCCATGATGGCTCCCGTGGACGACCTCGAAGCCTCGGCGATTCCTGTACGTCCCGATGTCTGGGTCGATGCTTTCCCGCAGCTGGAAGCGGTGATTCGCCGAATCAGCTCGGGCGGGCGCTATGATGCGTACGAGACCACGGCCGTGAGCCGCTGGTCGGTGGGTAGGGTGGCTATCGTCGGGGATGCAGCCCATGCCATGACGCCGACGCTCGGGCAGGGGGCGGGAACCGCAATGATGAATGCGCTTTCCCTGGCCGTCATGGTCCAGCAATGTTCCTCGATCGAAGAGGCGCTTTTGGCTTGGGAAACGAACGAGCGGCCGCTGACCGAGCATACGCAGGCGCGCTCTGAGCAGGCAGCCAGGGAACGCGCGATGGCCTCGGGTACCGCCTGGAACGACGAAACGCTCAAGACCGCCAGACATATTCCGACTGGAACAGAGCACTTGCAGTGGCCGTGATAACGGGAGAGCCGACGATGAAAACCGCAGTCCTCACGCTAATGACTGTCTTTGCCGTTGCCAGCGCCGCGCATGCCGAGAAGGTGAGTGTGCGTCTCGATTTCGCACCCGTCGGCTTCCACGCGGCAATGCATCTCGCGAAGGAGAAAGGCTGGTTTGCGCGCGAAGACCTGGAGGTGGACATCCAGGACGGCGCCGGCTCCCTCAATACCATTCAACTCGTGGCGTCGGATCAAGTGGACATCGGACAGGTGCAGCTCGGATTGATGGCCATGGCGCTCGAAAAGAACCTACCGCTCAAGTCGTTTGCAGGGTTCCTGCGCAAGGGCGACCTTGCCGTCATGGTTCCAAGGGAGACCTCGATCAATAAGCTCGCCGACCTCAAGGGCAAGAAGCTCCTGTGCTTTACGGCGAGTCCCTGGGCGCCCTTCATCGACAGTTTTCTGTCGAAGGCGGGTCTTGACCGCACGAGCGTCAACGTGACCATGGTTGCGCCGCCAGCGATGGCGAACCTTTACAGCGCGAAGGAGGCAGACGGGTTCATGTCTGTCGAGCCGTATGCGGTTCCGCTCGTAGAAAAGACGCGCCCGGCGAAGACCATCCGGCTCGCCGATTACGGCATCGACTTTCCCAGCTACGGATTGGTGGCAACCACGCGCACGCTGGATACGCGAAGCGGCATGCTGAGGAAGTTTACGAAGGTACAGATTGAGACCTGGGAGCACATCTGGAAGGGAAACTTGGACGAGGCGGTGCAGGCGGTCATCAAACAGCGTCCCGGGATGAAGCTCGATCCCGCTGTGGTGAAGGCGCAGCTCGAGCTTAACCGCGGCTTTTTCGAAACCGAGGCCACGCGCGGCAAGCGCATAGGCTGGCAGGCCACGGCAGACTGGGTGGCGGCCATCAAGTCCATGAAGGACGCCGGAGTCATCAGCGGCAAGCACAAACCCGAGGACTATTTCACCAACGCCCTGATCCCGGACTGACGGCGTTCGCCCGAAGGATGGCGCCGTATCTGGACATCGTCGGCTATAGCAAGGTCTATCCGTCGCCGCGCGGGAACGTGCACGCGCTCGACGGCATCGACTTACGCGTGGTCGAGGGCGAGTTCGTCAGCATTCTGGGACCGAGCGGCTGCGGCAAGAGCACGCTGCTGAAGTGCATCGCCGGCCTCGAGGCGGGCACGAGCGGCGAGATCCGGCTCGCCGGCGCGCAGCTCGACGGACCGCCGGCGGGCCTCGGCATGGTATTCCAGCGCGATATCCTGCTCGACTGGCGCACGATCCTGGACAATGTCCTGATTACAGCGGAATTCCTGCGCCTGGATCCCAAGGCGAGCGGGCAGGAAGCCTTGCGCCTGCTCGCGTCGTTCGGCCTCGCCGGGTACGAAGGTCATCACCCGTGGGAGCTGTCCGGCGGCATGCGCCAGCGCGTCGCCATTTGCCGGGCGCTGCTCGGTAATCCGCAACTGCTATTGATGGATGAGCCGTTCGGCGCGCTCGACGCCATGACGCGCGATGAGCTGAACATCGAGCTGCAGCAGATCTGGCTGCGCTGGAAAAAGACCGTGGTATTCGTCACGCACAGCATCCAGGAAGCGGTATTCCTGGCCGATCGCGTCATCGTCATGTCGCGCAATCCTGGCCGGATCGTCCAGGAGCTCACGATCGATCTTGCGCGCCCGCGGCCTCTCGCGGTGCGCGGCAGCGAGGGCTTCAACCGCCATGTGACCGAGCTCCAGGCGCTGTTCCAGCGGGAAGGCGTGTTCAAGGGAGAGTAGCTTGCTTCGAACAGTCTGGAGCGCGAGCGAGCGCGCACGGTCGGTCCTCGCCGTCGTTATCGCCGCGATGCTGGTTTGGGAGGCGAGCGTCCACGTCTTCCAGCTACGCGAATTCGTCGTGCCGGCCCCGTCTGTGATGCTCACGGCATTGGCAAAGGATCCGAGCTTCTATCTCGGCCACACGCTGGCCACGCTTTACGTCGCGCTGGGCGGTTTCGCGCTCGCTGTGCTGTTCGGCGTGATCTTCGCCATCGGCATCGTGCATTCACTGTGGCTGGAGCGCACGCTGTACACCTTGCTCGTGGCCCTCAACAGCCTGCCGAAGGTGGCGCTTGCGCCGCTCTTCGTCATCTGGTTCGGTACCGGCAGCGCCTCGAAGACTGCAGTGGCGATCAGCATTGCCATCTTCCCTATCGTGATCGATACCGTGCTCGGCTTGCGCTCCATCGAACCCGACGTGATGAACATGGCCCGCGCGATGCGCGCATCCCGAGCACAGATCCTCTGGAAGATCCGCTTGCCGCAGGGGCTGCCCAGCCTTTTTGCCGGGATGAAAGTTAGTATCTCGCTCGCACTCGTCGGGACAATCGTGGGGGAGTTCGTTGCTGGTAATCGCGGACTCGGAAGCGCAATCCTCGTCGCGCAAGGTACCTTCGACACGCCGCAGGTGTTCGCCTCAATCTTTCTGCTTGCAGTCCTGGGCACTATCCTGTTCTACGCCGTAGATGTACTGGAGCGGCGTCTTATTCCTTGGCACTCGTCTCAACGCGGGCATGGATCCGCGGCGTCCGGTTAGCATTCGGCTCAACGAACATGGGGTTTTCTTTTTCGGTGCGCCCATTTATGGTACCGGCGAGCATGCAAGCAACTCACCGAAGGAAACGCATATGAAGCATTTATTGCGCGCGCTTGCGCTTCCCGCCTCTCTGCTCGTCACCGGGATCGCGGTGGGACAGGACTATCCCTCGCGCCCGGTGCGTGTCATCGTTCCCTTCGCGCCTGCGGGCCTGGGCGACGTAGCGGCGCGCCTCGTCGCCCAGCCGCTAACCGAGGCGCTCAAGCAGCCGTTCGTGGTGGAAAACCGGCCAGGGGCCGGCGGCCAGATCGGAATCGAGTTCGTCTCCAAGTCGGCGCCCGACGGGTACACGCTGCTCATGGCGAGCAACGGCGAGTTCACCATGAGTCCGCATCTCTACAAGCTTCCCTACCGCCCGCTCGAGGATTTCGTCGCGATCTCGATCCTCTCTGAAACGCCGTCTGCCGTCATCGCGAATGCCGACAGTCCCATTACCAGCTTTCGCCAGCTCATCGCCGCAGCCAAGGAGAAGCCCGGGCAGATCGCCTACGCCTCGCCGGGCATCGGCTCGACGAGCCACATCACGGCCGAGTGGC
>WUUC01018651.1_pt1 | contig 12986 bp, 9 predicted proteins | sample 6278441 | NCBI WGS metagenome assembly WUUC01 (sample SAMN13675441, study PRJNA597444) | soil metagenome | isolation source: soil | place: USA: Washington | collected 2017-10 | reverse complement strand
TGATCAGTCCCCGCGTCGAAGCTGACCGTCGCAGTGCCGTGATAGTCAGCCATCAACGCCACCACCTGCGTCGAGCTCGTACGCATCGCGACGGACGCGCCGTTGAACTGGTAGTACCGCGACGAAGAGACTGTGTCCGTCGACTTGTCGAGGCGAACTTCGGTCTGCCCCAGATACAACGTCGCGCCTGTCGGATCGTGCTTGATCAGGCGCTGTCCCTCTGCGTCGTACACGAAATCGGTGACGCCCGAGGGACCCGACATCTTCTGCAGGTGGCCCTCGGCATCCCAGGTCAAGGTGTCGGTGTCGCCCGACTCAGTGCGCGTTGCCAAGTTGCCGACTGCGTCGTAGGTGTAGCTGTCCAGCGAGGTGCCCGCGGGACCGCTCTTGCTGACGCTGGTCACCGCATGCGGGCGGTCCGCCGTACCGGCCGGGTAGCCGTACGTCGTTGTCGTGTTTCCCGCGGCGGCGTGGTCGACAATGCCGACCCGGTTGCCCGACTTCCAATAGCTGTAGTTCCGCCAGTACGGGTGCACCGATCCCATCGTCGAGGTGGTCGGCGCCGTGGTACACGACGCGTTCGACGTCGTCCGAGCCTCGGTTGCACGCCGCAAGTAGTCGTAGCTGAAGCATTGCCGCTCCATACTCGCGCCCTGCATCTGCGAATGCGCGATCGCCACGACGTTGCCGGCTGGGTCGTAGGTGTAGTTGAAGACGTCGTCTTCCTTCGCCTGCGACTGCCGCTTCACCGACATCGACGTCAGGCGCCGCGTGCCTTCCTCGTAGGAGAAGTTCTGGAACGCAGCCTTGTTGTCCAGCACCTCCCCCATCGTGTAGCGCAGCGGATCACCAAGAGACGAGTACTGCGCGCCGACGACGTACGAGCTCTGACCGCCGACGGCTTCAAGGTTTCCGGACGCGCCGTAGGTTGAGCGGACCGTTTCACTCGGCAGGCCTGGAACCTGCGGCATCGTCACCTGGTTCACACTGCCGTCGGCGTTGAACCTGGTCGTGGACTCGTAAGCCCCTGCCAACTTGCCCTCGGAGGCCGGAATCGTTACCCGCGTACCGGTCGGCCGGTTGAGGTCGTCATAGCCGGTGACCGCAGATTCGTAGGCGTTGCCGTTGACGAATCTCGTCGAAGAGGTGAGCAGGTTCTTGCCCAGCGTGTCGTACTTCCAGGACATCAGGACCGGGCCGGTCGCAGACCCGCTGTGTACCGCCGTCTTTCGGTCCAGAACGTCGTAGTCGTAGAACAACGACTGTCCGCGGGCGTCCTTGGTCGACAAGAGCCGATCGGCGTCGTCGTAGGTCGACGTGGTCACGCCCTTGTCCGGATCGTCCGCCTGGATCTGACGGCCCCGCAGATCGTAGGAGTACCTCCAGACGCTGTTGCCAGCATTCTTCACTGTCGCGAGCTTGTCGTCCGGGGTGTAGGTGTAGAGCGTCGAGTCATACGCTCCGGACGTCGTCGGACCCTCGAACTGTCTCAGTTCAGTGACGTTCCCCCGAGCATCCGACATCGTCATGGTCGGTGTGCCGCCAGTCGGCGGATCAACGGCCACAGAGTCGCCCCCGTACTGCGTGGTCGTACGCCACTTCTCCGCTCCGACGACCTTGAAGATCTCGGTGAGCACTCGATCCACACCGTCCACGGTGTACGTGGTGACCGCCGGCAACGTGTTGAGCCCCGCCGGCTGGAAGATCTTCGTGGTCGGCGCACTGAGTCCTTCGAAGTACGGCCCCGTTTGCGTGGTGACCTGCCCACGGTCCCCGTAATGGGTGTCCTGAATCACTCGGCCCGCACCGTTCGCACCTGGCGTTTGAGTCTGTCGCAGACGCAACAGCCCGTCGAAGAGCGACTGGGTGGTCTTGTACTCACCGTTGGGCTTGAGCTCGCGTGAAGTCACGTAGTTCGGCTGACCAGCGGTGTTCGACAAGTTGTACGCAAAGCTGACCGATGCGGTGCTGCCACTGGACTTCGGGCGATCGGGAAGCCAGACACCGGTGAGCCGACCCGAGGGGTCGTACGCGAGATCAGTTCGCTTGCCGTTCTCGTCGACCTCGACAGTCGGAGAACCCCAGGCCGGTTCCAGCGTGGAGACCTTTGAGTTGCCTGCGGCATCGGTGATCTTCTTCTCGGTCACCGGTCCACCGGTGGCTGGAGTGAAGGCCACCGTGCTGGTGGCCCTGTTCAGACCGTCGTAGGTCTTGATCGTGCGGCCCAGCGCGTCGTACTCCATTCGGGTTCGCTGCTCGTAGACCGGCCCGGTGGTCCAGCCCGACATCGTCTCGACCTTGGTGGGAAGACCGCGGGTCGGCTTGTCGGTCAGGCTGTCGTTCCCGTCGTAATACGTCCGTTCATCCGAGATGACCTGGGCCGGCCGAGTGACGGATCCCGCGCAACTGACGGAGACCACTTCCGCACGACTGACGGCATCCGTGACACCGACCCCGGCGTCCTCGTTGCGAACGTAGGTGTATCGAGTGCACCGATCGTCGCTGCCCGTGCTGACGTCTCCCAGGTCGCTGACCTCGGTCGGCATACCGTAGCTGTCGAACTCGTTGTTCACCCCCGCGACTCGGTTGGTGCCGTTGGACAGTCGCGTACGGGTGCGGGTGTACTCCGTGTCGAGCAGGGTGGCCGCGTGACCTCCGCCGGTACCGGTCTGCCTGAGCCACGGCGTGTTGATCGTTCCGGTGACCTCGGATCCACCAGCTCCGTTGTAGGTGATCTCCTCTCGGAGGTATCCGTTCAGACGTTCGAAATCGTCATAGGGATGACCGTCGGAATCGACGATCTCGACGGACTTGGTTCCGCCGGCAGGCGAAGCCCGGTCACCATGCATTCCGCGGAAGTACAAGTAGCGCTTCGACGTCTGGAACCCCGTGGGACCCGTCTGGACCCAGACCGTGGAGTATCCCCGCCAGTCTCCCCACGTGCGGTACTTCGCCAGGGTCAATTCGTTGTCGTCGTAGTGCCACGCGGGCGCGCTCGTATAGGTGTACGTCGTCTGCCGGTACGGCGAACCCGCCACCAAGTCGTTCTCGGTGACTGTGCTCACGACGTACTTGTGGAAGTAGTGCAGAGTCGGAGCGCTCCCGCCTTCGACCGTCCAGTAGACGGGGAAGCAGCGCATCGTGTTCGTCGCAGGGTCAGCGGGCTTCGAGGTCGAGGAACACTGCGCAGGCATGTACCCGACCACGATGTTCGCTCCGGACTCCGTCTTCACATCGGAGATCCGCCACTTGTTCATCGGGAAGGCGCCACCGGTGAAACCGTCCACCCGGTTCGGCTTGGACACTCCGGTGAAAGTCACGGCCGGGTCGGTGTACTGACCGCCCACCATGCCACGGTGCTGGATGCTCGCGAGCCACAGTGCCTTGGCGGTGCTGTCACCGGGGTCCGGGAACGTCTGGGTGAACGCCCAACTGTCTACCGTCTGCGCTGCACCTGCCGGCGTGAGCACCTGGGTGTACAGCGTGTACAACCGCTTCCGCGTGAAGAACGAGGGCGAGGTCTGGTTCGGGCACGTCGTTGCCGATGCACAGATCTGGTCGAACGGAACATCTGGCCAGTAGCTGGCGTTGGCGGCGGTCAGCTGCTCAGGCGCGCACGTGATGGTGCCGCTCGGCAAGCAGCGCTCCGACACACCGAAGATGACCCGCGCCGGTGGCACGCCCGTGTCGGCGCCGACTCGCTCGCCGTACTCGATGGACGCGAGGTAGCTCGCACGGTCGTACGTCGAGACGCCGGTGTTGTTGTTCCGGCCGTAGTTGTTGGTTTCCTTGACGTACCGGTATGTCATGACGTTGCCGGACCGGTCGACGACACGATCCAGGTTCCACCGCCAGGCCTGCTGACAGTGCGACGCCGCGAACGTCGTCTGGTAGCACGGCTCCCCCGCGTTGTTGCCGAACACCGGCACGGTAAGGAGCGAGTTCGTCGGAGTGGTGCCGTAAGCCGGGGGGTTCAAACCGAAGTAGTACTGGGTTCCGTCGCTCGTGGTGAGCCTCCAGTGCTCGCCGTTGCGAGCACCGTTCGATGCGCCGGTGAGGCGCTCGATCCGCGAACCGTCATCCTTACGCAGCCTCCACTTGTTGGCGGCGTCGTCCCAGAGCAGTTCGCTGGAGTGACTGCCCAGTGACAGCGTCGCGTTGTCCGATCGCCAGCACAGGTCGCCGGTCTTGGTGGTGTTGTTGGCACCACTTCCCATGTCGTCGGCGCACGACACGTACTTACGCTCTACGAACCCGGAATCCAACGAATGACCTTGCCCGAGCCAGGAGGGTTGGTTGTTCGTTGACGCGGTCTGACCGTCCACGGAGCCGGACGAGTAGCCGATAGAGAGCTCGGGACGCGGACCAGAGGTTCCCGGTGGCATGCGGAACGGATAGCTCCAGGTGAAGTCGCCGGTCTGAAGACCGACGTTCCAGCTCGAGGCCGGCGCGAGGGTGGTCGCAGCATATGAGCCGTTCGGCCCGGACGGAGCCGCGAGCAACGCGAAGGCGGACTGGGCACCGGCGACCTGAACGTCGGCTGTGTAGATGCCCGCGGCGCCGTCGTTCACGCCGTTCGGAACGACCGCGGAGCGCTCGCAGGATGTGTCGCTCGAGCACTGCAGCTGAACGAGGCGCACTCGGCTGGCCCAGTCCGCACCGTAGGCGTACCGGAAGGAGGAGTAGTCGACCTTGACCTGGACGCGTGCCGCCGTCTGATTACCGTCGGCCCGCATCATTCGCAGAGCGAGGCCCTTCACTCCCAACTGCTCACCACGAGCCTGGTCGAAAACCTCGACTCGAACAGATTTCGGTTGCCCCGCCGACTTCGCGGCGGCCACAGATCGCACTTGTCCGATAAACACGGGTGAGTCGCCGGCTCGCACGAACGTTGTTGTAGTCGGCTTGCCCGCCGCGAGAGCAGTTGCCGAAGTCGGTACGGCGACGGTGGCATCGCTGGCCGAGGGCCAGGCAGGTCGTGGTGTTTCCTTGAGCGCGGCCGCGGCGGCCAGGTCGTTCGACGGCTTCGCCGCGACCTGGAGGTCCTTCCCGGGGACGGATTTGTCAGGCTGGGTGGCCGGCGGCGGCGCGCTGTACGCCTTCGCCTCCGTTGGCGGGACGTACGACGCTATGCCAGCGACAAGGCTGACACCCACGAGGGTGAACAGCGCAGATCTGAACCTTTGCATGGATGTACTCCGTGAGTTCCTGATCAGGATGGGGCGGTCAGTAGTTCTTGTCGCGGATGGCCTGGATGGCGTCCTTGCCGATCAGACCGTTGTAGACATAGACGTCATCGAGGTAACCGCGGTAGAAGTGCGTGGTCGTGCTGTCCTCGATCCCGAGCCCGGACCGGAACGGTCCACTACCGTCGATCACCGAGGAGCCTGCCGGGATCTTGATCTCTCGGCCTGACTTGTCCATCTCCGACGAGCCGTTGACATAGAGGAGCAGCTCACCGGTCGACCGATCGAAGGCGGCAACCAGATCTACCCAGTCGCTGCCTGCGTGCGGGTACGGCTTTGTCACCAGGCTGACCGGTCCTGCGCTCGTCGATACCGTGAACTTCCACGTAGTAGAGCGGTCGTTGAGATCGTCGTCAGCAGGGTCAGTAGTGTTTTTGCCTTCCCATGACATGCTCTCGATGCCGAGGGTGAAGCTGCTCCGCCCGGGATGATCTTCGCCAACGATGACCTGCTCGTTGCTCTTGATTCCCAGTTTGACCCGGGCCGCGACGCTGAAGTTCTGGCTCGATTCCACGATGTCCGACTGCGCGGTGGCTGTCGTGTCGCCACTGGTCTGCAGACCCTTGAGCTCGATGGCCTTGTCATTGGGATCGTTCTCCAGATTGCCGGGGAACCACTTGACGTCCGGGCCGAGGTACATGATGCGGCTGTTCCCGCTACTGTCGGCCGTCGACAACCCAGAGCCCTCGTTCATGTACCACCGACCGGCCGGCGGCGTCGAGTCGACGTTGATCACTTTGGTGGTCGCAGCACTCTGGTAGCCGGCGCGATCGATGCTCCAAGCGGAGATCCTGAGATCTCCGAACGCCGGCGGAGTGAAGGTCACTGTCGGCGCGGTGAGCGAGATCAGAGCCGACCGTGGCACATCGTCGTTGATCGCATACTTGTAGCCGGCGAGATCCGTGGCGCCGCTCGGCCCGAAGCGCACGGTCAAGGCCTTGTTCAGGGTGTATGGCCCGGCAGTCTCCACTGTGATCGAGGGCGCGACAGGACGGCTCGAATCGATGGTGAACAGGCAGGGCGTTGTCCACGTCGAGTACGAGACTCCGTCAAAGGCGCGCGCTCGCCACGCATAGGTGACGTTGCCCGGAAGCGCTTTGACGTCGGCAGTTGGCGGTTTGAAGGAGGTCTCCGGACGCGCCGGCAACCATGCGGACTGGTAGGTGGCCACCAGTGCCTGGGTCGCAACTCGGCGGACCTCGAACTGCGCCATCGCAGCTTCGCCCTTGATCTCGTCCCGGTCGCTGATGCTGATCACCGGCACAGGCGTCGGATCGGCGATGAACGGCCGGTCGGCCTCGGCAGTCGCGCACTTGGTCGACGGGTACTCGGTTCGAGGGTTGTACACAGTCGGTGGGTAGTTGTACGTGACGGACAACTTGGCGTCGTACCGGAAACGCTTCCAGGCCAGCTCATCACTTTCGTCAGCGGCACGAAGACCCAGGTGAACCGACACACTTCGCGCCGCAACAGCGGATTCGACCCCCGACTTCACGTTGAACGGCACGAGGGCACCCCCGGGATTGCAGCCGTCCCTGCCGTTCGCCACGGTCGCGATCGCCAGCCTTTGCTGCCACATCGAGCTTCCCGACCCGTTCGACCAGGTGGTGGCATCGGTGAAACTGCCGATCTTCCATGCCTCGACCACCTTCGGGGTGCAGGATGCAGCCCAGGTTTCGTACGCCGTCAGCACGGCCGCCGTGACGTCAGCTCCGGCGATCTCAGCCACGGAGAATCCGAACATCAAGCGCTTGCGGCTCCACGGTTCGAACGACTGGTAACCGACTCCTTCGTCGCCGCCCCAGCCCCACCCAGACGTTGTCGGGTAGTGCTCGTTGATCATCGAGCGCTTGATCCGGCCGGCTGAGAAGCTCGGATCCACGTGCAGCGGATAGACCGTCTCCGGATCGTCGACCAACGAGCGAACCGGTGTGACCGCGATCGAGTCGCCCGTGATCTCGACTGGCATCGTGGCAACGGTGTCGCCCTCGAGCGGCTCCTCCGAGCGATCCGCGCCAGGACCTTCGGCTTCACCTTCACCTCTCGAGTCCCACATCGTCGGCTTCGGTGCCGAGAACACCGTCGTGCCGAGATCGTCGACCAAGTCGATGCTGCCACCCGGCGTCCGGCGTACGTCGAGATCCGGCGCGTCGATCCCCACTTCGACTTTCTGAAGCTCCGGCGCCTGAGCCGCCTCCTTGTTGTGCACGACCAGCACCTGGGAGAAGGACTGCGTGGTGACGTTCACCTTCAGATCGACACCGGGGTAAACGGACGGGTAGGTCAGCGAGTCGCCCTCGACGACCGGTGCCGGGAGGTCTGTCGGCCAGGTGATGTCGACCTTGCGGCCGTCCGAGTCCAGCGCGACAAGCGGCTCGCCACCGCCATCGGAAAACGCCATCTCGGTCGCAGCCGCCTTGGGCCGGATTAAGCCGTCGCCGCCGCGAACCAGCGTCGCGTCGAGATCGACCCATTGGCCGTTCCTTCGCGTTCGGACCGGAACCGACGACTGCTCCAGGGTGAAAGTGCCGTCGGGGTTCGCGAAGGTTTGCGAGTCCTCGGTCCGCTGCGCGAGAACCTCGACGCGCTCTCCTGAGGCCTTCGCCTGCTCTACCGGAGTCTTGCCCGCGCTCGGCGCGGCGGCGACCGCCGCTGCCGGTTGGCTGCTCGTTGGCGTCACAACCAGCCAACCCATCAAGCCGGCTGCGACCGCGCAGACTCCTGCCACAGTCCGGCGTGCAGCACTCCTGCTGCCGCCGGACAGACCTCTCCCGTACATTGCCCCACCGCTCCCAGACTCGCCCCCGAGCCACAGATGCGAAGGAGACCTTATAGGCCCCGAGCTATGACCAACACATACAACCCATACAGTTCCGAAACTGTTTGTTGTGTTTTGGATGCGGAACGTAGTGAATTAGGTCACACGCAGGCGTCAATGGTTGACCCCTGAGTCGACCGTCATCGCGTGACTACGGGTTGCGGGGACGGTCGTGCCCGCGAGGTGCAACTCGTACCGCTGGCGATTGTTCGCCAACTGGTCCGATACGCACACTTCCGCGGAATCGCACCATCGAACGGAGGGGTTGTTACATCTGGTCGTTACCGTCCGTCACAACCGTGAAAAGCTGGAGGGGCACGGCGAAGTCAGTCGTCCGCAGGATCAGGGCCGGCGGGTCTGACCTCGGCCGCATCAGGTCTTCACCAATCGCCCGGACGTGAGCAGATAGCTCGTCGTCGGACACCGGCCAGACTCCGATCGCATCGCTCGCCTGCACGAGGACATCGCCGACGGTCTTCGAGACCGGCCAGAGCCCGAAGAGCCTGTCGTTCGCTACATCGTTCCGCCGTTCCTCCGCGATCAGCCTGAAGTTCCAGTACGCCGCTGCTCTCGGTTGATAGAGGGCGCCTTCCAACGGACCGTCCATCCACCCGATGACGGTCACGAACTCGACAGGCTCCCTGCGTGAAGTCGTGGCGTCACGAGCCTTGCTCCACTTGCTCACCGGAGCGCAAGCTGACCCTCGAGTTCAGCAACTGACCCCACGGAATGTCTGGATTTCTCGAGTACTTCGCGGTGGTTGCTCCCGGCGCGGTCTCGATGAGGTGGAGCAACGTCCATGACAACCCGTAACAGTTGTCCTATCCGAAAGCCGTCGCGAGCAACTCGGCCTCCTGGTCGCTGAGAGGAGGCACAATCCGCTCGAGGAGCCGCTGCGCCTCCGCGATCACGTCATCCGCCGCGTCCTCCGGCAACGTCCCCGGGAGGTGCTGGGACATCAGGCACTTGGATGTGCTGAAGTCATCGGTTTCGGGGCGGACCAGCAGCCGAGCCTCAAGACCTCGAACACCGCTCGGAGCTCCGCGACGGAAACCCGGAGTAGCTCCTCAGCCATTTACACCCTCCGATTTTCAGAGCTCAGGACAGCTACCAGAGGGTGAGAGGTGGACCCGAGGTAGAAATGGCCGGGGAAGTACTCGATGTGCAGGTGTTCGTCCGGCGTGGACTCGGCACCGAACTCACTCAGATTCTCCGCCAGTACGGTCAACGAAGCCTCGTCACCGGAGATCTCCAGGGTTCGGGTCTCCCTCACGAAGGTGATGGTCGCGGCCTGCGCAGGGCGTCGTACCACCGTGATCTCGACCAGCGCGTTGTCGTACGGGCTCGGATCCGCGACAGCAGCCAGCGGGAGACACCCCTTGCCGGCCAGCACCAGCCGAGCGAGTTCGCCGTACTCGAAGCTGGTCCCACCCAGCTCCAGCTCGTCCATCCTTCTGCTGTGCAAGACGAACATCTCAGCCCTCCGGCTCGAACAGAGCTTGGTACACGGTGACCTCGTCGTGGTCCTGCAGCGCCAGCTCCACGGTCGGCAGCAGGTGAGCGGCGGAGAGGACCCGGTGACCCGCCGACTCGATCGCGCGATAGACCATTCGCTCTTCCTCGGTCCGGCATCCCTTCTCGGCGGCGATTGCCTGCGAGACCGATTCGCCCGACCGGTACAGAACGGCGTACGAGCCAACCATGGACAACTGCACGATCAGCACCGGCTGCAACTCGACGTGAAGGCGGAAGCAGACCTCGCAGTTGAGGTCCGTGTCGTCGTCGACCGTCGCGACCAGCCGGAGCTTGTCCAGAAGTGCCTCCGGCGGTCCAACGTACGACGCGGTCCTGACGAAGAGGTCGCGGCTGCTGCAGATCCTCGTAAGCCCGCCACAGATCGTCGGTCAGCTGCTTCCACCCCGCAACCGACCATGGCTTCACAGCCACCCACGCACGATGATTCATCAGCGCCCTGTCCTCGCCGTAGCTCGTGAACGCCCGAATGCCACCCAACGCTTCCTCGGCAATTCCACCGAGAACCGGATCTTCCAGCAACTGCCACAACCGTTCCACCACATCAGCCCGTACGACGCCGTCGAGCCGCCCCACATGCCCCAGGCAGGTCACCGCCAACGCCCGAATCTGCTCGTCCTGCGCACTCGAGACGCAGACCAGAAGGTGGTCCTGAAGCCACTCCCGATCATCCGCGGTGTGGGTCAGATCCAGGAGCACCTGCGCTGCGCGATGACTGTCCCGCGCCTCGTCCACCGCGCAAAACTCCGCTGAAGGTTGCGGCTCCATCAGGTCGGGTCCGGGCACCGGACGACGCTTCACTGCCCCACAGGATTCATGAGGCGACGGTAGCCCGGGATCCCGGCCCATGCCTCGGAATTACCAGCAAGCCCGGAGCAGGTGGACTGTGAGCGCCTCTGTGCGCATGACCTTGTCGTAGTTCGTCAACGCTGCCCCGTCGACTCGCAGCCCAGTGGCGCACAACAGCGACCATCAACTCGGACGACTTGTCACCTCCCCTGATGGACTCGCTCATTCCCCGATGCGTCGGGCAGCTGGGATGTCGCCGAGGCGGGCTATGTACACCCGACGCGGGCAATCCTCGGGCCACGAGTCCTTGAGATCGCTCTCGAAGATCTCGTGTGCACCTCCACCGACGGCGTCAGCCACGAATGAGGCGGCCGCTGACCGCGGCGCGTGTACACGGAAATCCTTCATCGCGTCACTCGCGAAGTTCCCGATCCACAGGTGCGACGTGATCGGGTCCGTGGCGCCGTCCTGGCTGTACAGATCGGACGAATCCCAGTCCGTCACCGAGACCATACGGATGATGGGCATCCCCACCTGCTTGGCGAAACGTTCCACGATTCGATCGAGCTGACGCACTGCCGCCAGAATCAGCTTGCGGTTCTGCTCGGCCACCGACAGATGGCCAAGGAAATCGAGCTGCGCGTACCGGGAGTAGATCGCGACCTCGTCGAAGACCTCGACTGTGTCGAACACCTCGGGATCGTAGAGCTGCTGAGCGACCAGCAGCTCCCGGAACTCGTCCTCGAACCCGCTCACCTGAATTCCCTCCAGTCGGCCACGGCTGTGGTTACCTGGCACCCTCGAACGAGATTACGACAAGGGTCGACGCTGTCGGGTGGTCCCCGTACACGGCGGGCTTGTGCGCAGATTCCGCCTCCGGGAGCGGGATCTCCAGGTTCAGCGATCCCCCGGAGTCTGCGATGGTCAGGATGTCCTGGGCAGGAGCAGGGAGCCGTCGTACAGCTGGACGAGCCCTCCGGCACTTGGGTTCCGAGGATGCAGACAACGCTGACGATCTTCGTGTGGTCATAAACGCCGACGTCCAGCGAGTCCCAGCCGGCATGGACTATTTCGCGCGTGGGTCCCAGTCGTTCTGGGTCGACGCTTCCCGGTGCGTGCGCGATCAACACAGTCCGTGCGGAAATCCGGTCACGGCAGCGCCGAGCAGTCTCGCCGCATGCGGTACGGGGTCAGGGGATGGCGTCACGTTGTCAGAGGCCTCCTCGTCGCCAACTGGCGAACGGTTCCCTGGTCGCCAGGGTGGAGCCGGCGTCGTGCAGGGCTGTCGCGAAGTCTTTTGCGAATAGGGTCAGCATGTTGTCGAGGGCCTGTACGGCGATCGTCTCGGTCGCTGGGTCGGGGATCCATCTGGTGCCTGAGACGCAGGTGATGACGACCCGCGCGCCGTCGGGCTCGAAGCGCAGGACTTGCTCGACCTGGCCGTACAGGTTGAGCTCAAGCTCCTCGCCAGCTCGCACGGCGGCGGCCAGGCTCGGGAGTGCCTCGATGAAGGTCGAGAGGTCGTAGCCGAGATCGAGCGCCCAGTCGGCCTTGCCGAAGCCGCTGAGGACGAACCGGCAGGTGGTCCTCAGCGAAAGCTCCTCGCACGATCTCATGACGGAACTGCAGAAGTCCTCGGGATCTCAGATCATTTCATCGCGGATCGGAGTCGACGGCGTGCCACCTGACGTGGTCAACGAGACTGAGAACGACATCAGCAACGGGCTCCCCCTGCTGAGGCGTTGGGTGGTCATGGAGGCGAGGCTAGCCGGGGTCGGCGCGGCTTTCGCGGGGTTTTCGGGGGTGGTTGGGGATAGTGAGGGTGGTGGGTTGCCGACTTGGAGGAGATGGCGTGGCGGGTGTGCGGCGTACTGCGGCTTGGGTGATGGCGGCGGGGTTGGTGGCTGCTGGGTGCTCCCCGGGGGAGGACGAGGGATCGGCCTCGCCGTCGGCGTCGGTGAGCAGCAGTGGGACGCCGTCCAGCTCGGCCAGTACGCCGGTGCCGTCTGCGCCGACGAGTAGCGCGCCTCAGGGGCCGGTGAAGTTGCAGGTGGCGGGGACTGTGGCTACTGGGATTGAGGTGCCTTGGGGGTTGGCGTTCCTGCCGGATCGGACGGCGTTGGTGACCGAGCGGGACTCGGGGAAGGTGAAGCGAGTCGTCGGCGGTCGGGCGACGGAGGTGGGGACGGTCGAGGGCGTGGACGCTTCGTCTGAGGGCGGGTTATTGGGGATCGCGGTGGATCCGCAGTACCCGAGCCGGCCGTATGTCTATGTCTACTACTCGACTGGTGAGGACAACCGGATTGCTCGGATGACCTACCAGGGCAACAGGCTGTCGGGGCAGCAAACCATCCTCCAAGGGATTCCGATGGCTGCGGTGCACAACGGGGGCAGGTTGCGGTTCGGGCCGGACGGGTTCCTGTACGCCGGGACCGGCGACGGCGGTGATCGGCCGAACTCGCAGGACGACGACTCGCTCGGTGGGAAGATCCTCCGGATCACGACCGACGGGAAGCCGGCGCCCGGCAACCCGGGAGGCAAGGCCTGGTTCTCCAAGGGGCATCGCAACGTGCAGGGGCTCGCGTTCGACGGGAAGCAGC
>WUUC01238402.1_pt1 | contig 12987 bp, 18 predicted proteins | sample 6278441 | NCBI WGS metagenome assembly WUUC01 (sample SAMN13675441, study PRJNA597444) | soil metagenome | isolation source: soil | place: USA: Washington | collected 2017-10 | reverse complement strand
AGGAAAAAGACGGTGCATTGGACACCTCCTCCATGAGATCGGACGCGCATTTATTGCAGTCCCGGCAGAGATTTTACGGCGAGCAGCGACTTCTGTAAATCGAGATCTCGGGACGATTCTGCCACGCCTTCCCGCCTATGGTGACGGCAAAAGTCTCACTCCTTGAAACGCAGGGATGGATTTGTGCGGGCCTTCTTGAAGTACTGGATAAAGGCTTCGACACGATGGGTGGTGAGGCGCTCTTCGCGGGCTGCTTGTTGGAAGAGGAGGAGGGCGGCGAGGGCTTCGCGGTGGATCTCGTTGCTTTGGAAGATCGAGTGCATCTCCTCGGCGAGGTGCTTGAGGTCGGCCATCCTGCCCTGCTTGGCGTAGACGAGCGCCAGGTCGAGGGAGACCATGGCGGCGTCGTAGCCGTTCCCCTGCTCGATGAAGCCTCTGCGAACGGCCAGGAATGCCTCTCCGGCGGTGGCGAGGTGGCCGAAGCCGAGGGCGATCTTCCCTTCGACCCAGGCGAGCCGGGCCTGGGTGTGGGCATCCGGGCAGGCCTGATAGAGGGCGCGGCCGGTCTCGAGGCTTGCGGACGCAGCGTGGTGGTCGCCGAGCTCGCAGAGGGTCAGGGTGAGGTTGTGGTGGACGGTGCAGTAGACGCGCGGATCGGTCTCCGGCTGGAGATGGGCAAGGGCTCCCTGGAAGGTGTCTAGAGCCTGGAGGTAGTCCTGGCGGTCGTAGTAGAGGAGGCCGAGGGTGATCATCGGGGGCACGGCGGCTCTCTGATCGCCTGCGAGGCGGTAGAGCATGATCGACCGGAGGAGGAGGGCTTCGGCGTCGGGGAAGCGGCGCTGGTCCTTCCGCAGGGTGCCCTCGAACCAGTCCACCTCGGCGTAGACCAGGGTGTCGGTGACTCCGCTGTGAGTGATGAGGCCGCGGGCGAAGGCGAAGCGGGCGTCGGCTGCCTGGAGATCGCCCTGGGCTCGGAGGGCATTGCCGGCGTAGATCGCTGCCCGGACCGAGAGCGCGGATGCGGTGGGACCCGCGATGGTGTGGCGTAGAACCGCCTGGGCGGTCTCCGCCAACTCGTAGACGGTCCGGGGCTCGGCGGGGATCTGTTCCCGGGCCTGTTCGAGGAGGAGGCGCGCCAGGGCGACCCCGCGGAAGCGGGTGTGGGCGCGGCGGATCCTGTCCAGGCGATCGTCGAAGGAGAGGCGGAGGAGATCTCGGACGTCTCGCTCGGCCGCGTCCTCCCGCTTTTCCAGGTGGGCGGCCTGGTGCTCCAAGAGGACGGGCAGCAGCTGGAGCGCCGAGCTGGAACCGCCGGCCCCGCGCCGCTGCTGCCATGCCTGGAACTCCTCCCGGCAGTGCGGACAGAGGGCCATGAGGTGCCTCACTCCTGTCTCGACCAGAACGCGAGGCGGCAGGTCGCCCCGAGAGACTGCGTCGAGCAGGTCTTGCGTGATGTGGATGTCTGCCACGATCCCTCCTCAGAGAATTTGTACGCGTGAGTATATGCCAGGGATCGGCGTGTGCGCTCTTGAGTGGAAAAAGGGGCGCCGTGCGGCACCCCTTCACGTCGCCAGCTCGGGCTCCTCAGCCAAGGGGATCAAGCCCCGGCCCGAGATCTCCTTCGGACCGATTCGTCTCATGGTCGTCGTCGAGCGGATCGAGCTCGGGGCCGAGTTGATTCAGGGCGGGGACGAGATTGGTTAGCGCCTGCCAGAGGGAGAGGAAGAATCCTTGGTCTCTGGGGGCTTGGGCTCCCGGCTCCGCTGCGAGAACGGGCAGGGCGACGAGGGAGAGGATGAGGAGGAGGATGGAGGCGCGCGACCGCGACCGTGCTACGTGGGGCATGGTTGACCTCTTCCGGGTGACGTCCGCTCCGATCCCGGTAGGGGAGGGAGGGGTCTCCCTGGAGGTAAGAGTGTGGCAGCCGTGGGAGGCAACCCGGTTAAACCCTGGGGCTACGTGCCGGTGTCCCACAACGAGATCTCCGTGACTCGCCGAGGTAGGGGACGGGCGGGTTAGAATTACTGAATGCAAAAGCCAGATGATGTCGGTGGGCTTGCCGAAGCTCTCGGGCGGCTGCAGGAGCATTCCGACTTGACCGGAGCACCCGGCGAGGATTCGGGGGCGAAACCTGCGGCGAAGGATTTGGGGCCTTCCGATGAGGAGTTGATCCGGTCCCTACGGGATGCGCTTCGCCGGGTGGAGGGGCAGTGAGTTGGGCGGAAGGCGGCTGCGCGGATACTGCGCAGCGCGACCGAGTGCCAGGCACCTACCCGCACCCACTACCCGGCGGGCACCTACCCGCCCGGCGCGGCGCGCGTGTGGCGGGCGGTGGCCCTGTGGGCGGTGAACGAGGCCGAGGCGGGTGACGGTGCGCCGGGCGGTGCTGAAGTCAGGGTTGGTGGCATGGCCGCCTGGAATGGGTGCCGGGGCGTTACCCCCGTGCGAAGGCCTTGACCGACCGCTTTCTTCTACTCGGATTGGTGGGTGGGGGAGGTTGGACGGCCGACGGGGTAGCTTCTTCGCCCGTCTGCACATCGCCAGGAGAGGGGGAGCGCGAAGCGGCTGGCACCTACTCCAGGGCATAACCTAGTGAAAGGAGTTTGGCCTTGAGCACCGAACCGTTGCGATGGGACGTTTTTATTTCCCACGCTCATGAGGACAAGGAAGTTGTCGTGCGACCGCTCGCTCACCTGCTTGCCTCCTATGGTTTGGAAGTTTGGTTTGACGAGTTTTCTCTTCGGTTGGGCGACTCGCTGCGTGCGGCCCTCGACAAAGGGCTTGCTAACTCGCGTTTCGGTGTGGTGGTTCTTTCGAGGTCCTTTCTTGAGAAGAAGTGGACCAGGTTTGAGCTGGACAGCCTGATTCAGAGGGAGCAGCCTGGTGCCAAGCTGATTCTGCCCCTCCTATTCGATCTTGAAATCAATGAGCTAAGGAAGGAGAGCCCAGCCTTGGCTGATAAGATTGCTCTCCGCATAGATGCGGCGCCGGAAACGCTTAATAATGTGGCGCTTAAAATTGTTCGTGAGGTAAAACCTGATCTTTACGGAAGGTTGACGCGGCGTCGAGCGTTGTTGGAGGAGCTAGAAGCTAACCCTGGGGAAGCAATCAGATTGAAGAGTTTGGGGCGGCTGGTTGTTCCGGAAAGCAGGCCGGTATTTCAGGAGGAGCTTGCTGCTGATCTACTCTCAAGAATTCGCTTGGTTCGTGCCTGTATTAAGGAAATGGACCCCAGCAGTATGGATGATTGGATTCGTGATTTTAGGTACGAACCATTTCCTGATAATGAGATAAGAGAATGGGAACATATCGCAGCGGTGTACACTGAAGTGATCCGTGCCTACCCGCTAAAGTTGGCGCACCGGAGGATCGTGTATCGTATCGTCCTTGAGGTCTCCACATTCGCTGCCGATGAGGATCTTGAAGATCAGATCGTCACATTGTTGAAAAGATTGCCTGGACGAGTTCGGGTTCTGCTGCACGAGCGTATGGTCCTCCGGCCACCGTTTGAGGCATGGAAGGAGTTAGTAGCCAAGTGACGGTTGAGGGTTGATCGGCATGATGGTGGTGTCGACGCACCGCTGGAGTTGACCGCACGAGAGAGGGCGCGAGCTGCTGGCACCTATTAGGGCAGTCCGGCTCTGAGCGGGGCACCCCATGAAGTACCCTGGAACGCGAAAGGGTGGTTCCTACTCGCCTGGGGCAGGTAGTAATGATGCGCCGCTTGAGTATCGAAAGGAAAGTGATATGGAAGACCATGATGGAGTCAAGTGGTTCGACGACTATGCTGAGAACGCTGACGATATCCAGATCGAAGAGTACGACATAACGGCAGCGCCGAACGACTTTAACGTTCTAACGATATTCAGCTTTCTTGAATCCGGCGCAGTCCGCATACCTGGTTTTCAGCGTAACTATGTGTGGGACATCGGAAGGGCATCTAAGCTTATCGAATCTCTGATACTTGGCCTTCCAGTGCCGCAGGTTTTTTTGTACGAAGTGGAGCGCAACAAATTCCTGGTGATAGACGGGCAGCAACGACTAATGTCTATCTACTATTTTATAAAACAGCGGTTCCCTCGGAAGGAGAAGCGGGCGGAACTACGGGCTATATTCGATTCCCAAGGTAAAATACCTGATCAAGTTGTTCATGATGATAAGTACTTCGAGAATTTTCGGCTAAAGCTTTCGGCCGCGCTCCCGGATAGGCCCAATCGCTACAACGGCCTGAACTACTCTACCTTGGGCGCTTATAAGATTCAACTTGATCTTCGCACTATTCGAAACGTAATCATCAAGCAGAACTCTCCTCAAGGTGACGATTCTTCGATGTTCGAAATTTTTAACCGACTCAACACGGGAGGAATAAATCTCAAAGCCCAAGAGATCCGAATGAGCATGTACCACTCGTCCTTCTACGAGATGCTCTATCGAGCCAACTCTTGGCCGGCGTGGCGCCGACTGCTCGGCAATCAAGGCCCTGATCTTCATATGAAGGACGTTGAGGTTCTCCTTAGGGGGTTTGCCATGCTAATCGATGGAGAGAACTATGCCCCTTCACTGGTTAAATTCTTGAACCAGTTTTCTCGTAAATGCCGTTCGCAAAGTAGCGAACAAAATGATTTTCTCCTTGATTTGTTGAAATCGTTCCTCGATGCCTGCGAACCTCTTCCGGAGGATGCATTTCTGAATAAGACCAATAGGCGTTTCAATGTGGCATTGTACGAAGTTGCATTTGCCGCAGTCTGCGACCAAGCTTTTCGTGATCGCCGCCTCCTGATGGGAGCGCTCAATTCTGAACGTCTTTCAGAGTTAACAGTGGACAGCGAGTTTAACGAGGCGATGCTTGAGGGAACTACGCAGACAAAAAATGTAAAGACGAGACTCAGGCGTGCCAAGATAGTCCTTGGCTCTCTTTGATAATGAGCGACAAGACCCCCGTCGATCGATTGTACGAGGAGTCGCTTGCTATTGGGCAGGCTCTTCGGGACTATTCTGATTTATCACTTCAGGTCGCCGCTGCCGACCACTTCCGGAAAGCTCTCCTTCTTGCTGCTGCAAGCTACTTTGAGCGTCGGCTTGTGGACTGTGTCTTGAATTTCGTGCGGGAGCGTGCGGGAGGGTCGATCTTAGTGGAGAGTTTTGTACGCAATAAGGCTATCGTTCGGCAGTATCATACTTGGTTCAAATGGGATGAAAGTAACGCCAATCAATTCTTCGGTCTTTTTGGAGCGGATTTCAAATCAGCAATGAATGCGCGCATTAAAGATTCTGACGAACTGCGGTCATCCATTCGTTCTTTCTTGGAACTAGGGAATGAACGTAACAGGCTAGTCCATCAAGACTATGCAGCCTTTCAGATGGAGAAAACGCTGGAAGAGGTTTACGATCTCTATAAACGTGCTCTCATGTTTGTCGAGTTACTTCCAGATGTCCTGCGAGATGGCGATACCCTTCTGAGTGCAGGGTGAGGAGCGCCGTCAGCTAGGTCCAGTTGAAGGAGGAAGCTACCTAGTGCGCACATCTTTCGCTATGGCTGTATGCCCCTACCTGACTTCTACGGCCGCCTTCTCTGAACCACCGCTGGGTTCTTGCGACTCTGTGGACCCGAGGGCGGAGGGAGTGCTCCGGTCAACTCTCCATGAGGTGGTGGACGACCAAGTCCGATTTCCCTATACGTCGAGCAACAAGGACACGTGGGACATCCTAGAGCTGGCGGATGAGAACCCGGAGGACCCCGGCAACATCCTCGACGTGTACAAGAACGCGAGCTACCCGAAGCAGGGGGGCGGGACGGGGGCCTACAACCGGGAGCACACGTGGCCGAACTCCTATGGGTTCCCGGACAACGGATCGAGCAACTACGCCTATACGGATTGCGATGCTCGGCTGTGAGAAGTGGGTGGCACCTACCCCGCAGCGGCGAAGGCGCGCAGGTACACGCGCCGAGCGCTTAAGCTGAGTAAACGGTAGGCACCTGATCCAGGCTCACCCGGTAGGCACCTGGTCCCCCGCGCCGACGACCGCGAGCACGATCAACTTTGGCCTCAGCGTGGTCCCGCAGGCAACTGATCGTTTCTTGGGTGAAATTCTCGTTCAGACGAAAACGGATAGACCAGCAGAGCCTCAGGCCAGATCGGCGTGTCCGCCTTAACCGTGACCGCCCAATGTTGCCAGTATGATAAATTCTCTGGAAGTTTCGCAAATCCGGGAGCCTTCGGGATTTCCTTAAGATTGAGCGTCACTCTTGTAGCACTGCTTGGCTTGATATTCCTCTGAATAGGAACCAAGGCATTGATCTCGTAAGAATCGCACTCGCCAGCCAATTTATAGCTAGTAGGCACCTTGACTTTGGTGCCACCAAGATCAGTCCCGGTTCCATCTTCTCCTGCAGTAGCAATAATACGCTCCCAGTCGATGGTGACAACTTGCGTTGGGTCCGAGCCAGTGCAGGCTCCCATACCTGGGGAGGGAGTTGAGATCTCAATTTCTAGTCCATTGATTGGAACTTCAAGATTTGATAAATTGTGAATAATTGTTTCAAGTAGAATCGAGCCATCGTCTACCTTTAGAAGCCGCGCGGACCTGAGGATTACCCAGTCTGGTGCGGCTTGATCGTTCAAGGTTATTGGGAGCATTCTCCCCTCTGAGATTTCTCTGTCTACTTGGTTTATTAGGCCTGCCTTGCTCCAATCTATGGGGCGAGGATTCAAGAAATGAACTCTTGGTCCGATATGAAGTGCCATGCTCTGTCCTGGGCCTGGAAGCTCATTTTGAGAGACGCAAAACAGAAATTCATTATTTCTGGCTTTTGCTTGGGTCTCAAGGGGATAGAGCCAAACTGAACGGTTCTGACCTGTTACGTTGGACGGCTCGATGGCCGGAGTTTCTAGGAGTGGGAGCAGGGACCCGTAAACCCAAGATGGGGTTTCTCGAGAAAACGAGTAGCTGATTGATACGAGGACCTGGTCTTCGCCATCACCTTTGGGCAGGCAAATCTGGGGCATCGAATGAGCATTAATAACCTTCTCCTCTGCAGGTTCTTCTACGCACCTCGAGGAGAAAACAGCCTCAGGCAGGCTAGTTGATTGGTTGACTGTGCCAGAACACTCGACAACTATAATCGAAGGGCGATAGGTCCATGGATTCATGGATTTGAAAGTAGCATAACCAGAGTCATCATTGGGCGGCACGCATTTTCCTAACACATCTCTATGCCTCTCATCTAGTAGGCGAATGCAGGCAGCCTCGCAGCTTCTAGTAATGGTGGTGCAGAATTCCCACGTAGGACTGAGCAGGTGGCGCACAGGGCTATGAAGGAAGTGGATAGATACGCTTGCTAGAATGATTGTTATGGCAACCTCGGCCAAGGAGGTCAGTCGCGTTAAGGGGAGAATGAGAGATTTTAGGTGGCTGGCGCCAAGACTGCGTTCAATGTAGTATCGCTCCCTAATCTTGTGGTCGCGAAGAATTCTTGATAGCCAGGATGCTGTCGCTATAAGGCATGCTGTACCAGTTGCAAAGTCAGTCCAGAAGGGAGATAGCTCTAACGATGCGGAGAATGCGTTTAGGGTCGAAAGTAAACCTGCTAGGGCGGTTGTTGTAACGAGCAGTGAAGAATGTAGTGGGTCCGAGGGGACTTTGCTCATGCGAAAACCTCGCCTAGTTTGAAGCTGGAAGTCGCGATCTGCTCGGCCGCACCTGCTGTTGCGGGAGCCCTGGGAGCGGGCTGGCATCGAGCTATTGATCTCAGGCTATTGATCTCACCAAGTATTCAGTATACATCTCTGACAGGCGGTAGTACCCGACCACCCTCACCCCCGCAACTTCCGAGGGCCGATCACTCGGCGCATAGACGCGTGGCACCTCTAGGCGACGGACCTCTAGGCGACGGTGGAAGGAGAAGGTCTGGTCGCGTCGGTACCAGGCGATCGTGATCAGCGACGAGGTGGAGATGCAGGTGGAGCGTCTGCGGTATCTCCTGGCGCATGGGGTCAAGGAGGGGGTGGTGGAGTGGCCGGGGGTGCATTGCGCGGTGCTGATGACCGGCGTGGCGGTGGAGGGGATCTGGTTCGATAGGACTCTCGAGTACAACGCCCGGCTGCGGGGGAAGGAGTTGGACAAAGAGGAGTCGGCGAATACATCGCCCTCCATTCGCCTTACGCAAATTGCTTTAGCCATGCATTGAGGTGTGAAAAAGCACTCGCATGCAGTTCCTTGAGTGATTGCTGAGCATCTAGAGTTGCTACATCTCGACCGAGTGTGTTGAGGACCCCAAATACATCGCTGAGGGCTGTGTGACGATTTTGAAGGTAAGACATTCCGCGTGCTTCACTCGCCGAGAACTGATTGCCGCGACTTAAGACGCGGTCGAACGCGAGCTCAGGCTGAATGTTGAGGCGGAGGTTTAACGCTGGCAAATCAGTCGGAATCACGAGACCGGCGAACACCATCGCATCAGTCAGCGTCATGCCTCCATCTTGGATCAGGCGAGAGATGACGTCGGGGAGACCTCGATCGATGATGCCAACGCACCCCTTCTCAACCACGATAGCATACCGCTGCAGCAAGCGTGCAAGCCGCAGTACGCTTGCGGGCCTACTCGCTGCAAGCGCGTCGCGGTGCGAGGAGTACGCCTCAACGCGAGGATCGGAACCAGGGCCGCGACGATTCACGAGATCTGTAGCGATGCCACTGCCACCGAGATATGCAGCGATTGCTTCACATAGTGTGCTCTTCCCAGAGCCATTTGGACCATCAACTTCAATGAGAACTGGTCTGATCTTCATGACGGAAACCTCGCCCTTTCAAGCATTCTCTATCCTGCTCGTGCGGAGATTGGCTGCCGACCAATGCTCGGAAGTAGACCTATCTGGCGCACGTGCGTGTATCAAATCATCAGACGCCTCCCCAAGTAGTTGACGAGGTCAAAGAAGCGAGACGCCGAATTTTCGTTATCGAAATAGCCTTGCAAATATAAATTGCCGCCGAGCAGCTTGATTCCGGATTCAATGAGGACCGCTGAGAATGGGCTTCCTTGGTGAAAGTGCGGCCCGCGATCACTCTTCTCGATGCTATAGAGGTGCGCGAGCGGTCCATTCATGGTCGCTTGTCGGATCATGTCGACTAGCAGTAGTCGATCAACAGGATCTGTGAGGCGAAATCGAAAGTCGATCATCGAAACACCGGAGTAGGGCAGGACGGTGTAGGTAACGAAAAAGTTCCTCTCGGCAGAAATGAACGGCAAAAGATTTGGTGCAGACAGCTGAAGCGTACAAGGCCTTCTCTGGAGCGTTTGGTGGCTTGACAGTCGGTACTCTGGCAGGTTGTGTGCAATCCACACGTCGCTATCCAAGACGCCGAATTGTTGGTTAATAAACTGAGCTAACGGGACATACGTATTCACCGTGCAGGACCCATACGAGATGATCCGATGCCTTTCAGCATCAAACTCGTGTTGGTTGAAGCCGTAAACAAGTGTCTTGTCAGCGTCCCAGGAAGTTGCGGAGATGATTACTCTTTGCGTGACACCTGTCATGTAGTGGGCACAGTGCGCGGCCCTAGTCCGTTTTCCCGAGCACTCGAAGAGCAGATCAGGCTTGCCGATCCAAGGCAAGGCCTCTGCTTCACAGTTTGTATATCGGATTACATGCTCAAACCTGTCGCAAGTAAAGACGAAGCTATCGTTCTTTATCTGCACCCGGTACTCATTGAATTTAACATAATTATCAGTTAAAATAATGCGAAAAGCCTGGGTGGCGCTGAGATGATCATCATTGATCCAATCGATCTGAAAGCTAGCAGGCTCCCGATGGTCCAGCCAATACTTCAACAGATGTAACCCGAAGCGGCCAAAGCCATTGATGCCCGCAGTCAACGTCGACATTTTGAGAACCTCCCTTCCGGGATCTTATGAAACCTGTGCCTTTCGGCGAGGGAAGGGTGATGTGTGCGAGTTCACATAGAACTAGTTGGAACAGCCCTAACGTTTCCTCCAACTTCGATGAAGTAGCACCTATCGGCCTTAAAACCGGCATTCAGGTCGAACACAACGGGCGCGCCATTAGGTATTTCTACTGTCATAGTCTGTTCAGGTGTAATCTCCAGCAGACACAGCATCAAGGCTCGGAGCGTATGGCCATGGGCAACGAGCAGAACTCGCTTGTTCGCCTTGATTTCAGGCGCGATATGCGTATTCCAGCACGGCTGGAGCCGGTCAACAAGGTCCTTCAAGCACTCCGCGGCAGGAAGTAGGCTGGGCTCCATGTTGCGATAGGCAATCATTTGGCTCGGGTGTCGTTCGTCATCGATGTCCACAGCCGGAGGGCGGGTCTCATACGATCTCCGCCAAGTATGAACTTGCTCTTTACCATATCTATTTTCGGTCTCGGATCTGCTGAGCCCTTGCAGTGCTCCATAGTGGCGCTCATTTAGCTGCCACATCTTGTTTATGGGCAACCACATTCGATCCATTTCATGAAGAATGAGCCATGCTGTTTGGATGGCTCTTTTTAAATAAGATGTGTAGACAAGATCGAAGTCATAGCCTTCGTCTTGCAGAGTCCGTCCAATCTTTCCCGCTTGCGCCTTTCCCAAGTCGGAGAGTTCAACGTCTGTCCAGCCTGTAAACAGGTTCTTCTCATTCCAAAGACTCTGCCCATGCCTGACAACGACGAGCTTCGCGAATGTGTTTTCCATGGGCCTGCCTCGAAACGAGAGTGGCCGACAAATTTGAGCGAGTCAAGAGCGGCATTGACCGGTGGGGTATACACAGGAGGATTTCAATCTACTTTACCGCCTCGTGCTCACCCCACGCCGTGCCGCGATGATAGGTCGAACAAGCTCCATACGAATGTACGCGTTTCTACGAACCAAGCAATGCCATCAACAACGCGACCTATGAGTTCAAGTGCGCCGATGCAACTGATACGACGGCATCTTACGGAACTTGCGCATTGACGTCAACGGACGGGAGGGCTGGGATGCTCCCGCCCGCCTCGGGATGCGCTCGTCGAGTGCTGTGGAGGGTGATTACTGGCCCGGCTTGCCCTGGCGCCGGCCAAGAGGGCTGTAGAGCCATTCAGCTGTCGGCTGAAGCCAGGTGGCGCGGTAGAGCTGGCCGAGCTCCAGGGGCTCTCCAGTGGCGCCGAGCTGATCAAGGGGATGGTGGTGCTGACCTGGCCGAGGAGCCGGCCGCGGTAGCCGACCTGGCCGGCGGCGACGTGGACCTGGGCAGCGGGTTCCGCCGCGGCGGTCACCTGGAAACTTCGGAGGAGCGCGCTGTGGCCGTGGTCTCCGAAGCCGATGAGGATACCTTGGCGGACTCCGACGCCCACAGGATGCGAGTGCTCGGCGGCCACCACAGCGAGGTGGAAAGCGCCAGGTCAGACTCGCAGCGGGCGCGGGCGGGCGGAAGCGGATTTCTCCGGTGCGGATGCCCCCCTGGTGCAGGCTAGCGATGTGGAGAGCGCGGGCGGCGCCGATCGGCGTCCAGTCGAGCTGCTGCGCAGGGGCGTGGGTGGTGTTCTCGCCGGTGAGGCGGACCCGGGTCCATAGCTCGTCCAGCGACGGGATTCCCGCGGAGACCGGGAGGCTGGTGGCGGGGTCTTCGGCTTGGACGACGAGGAGGAGGTCGTGCTGGTCCGGGCCGATGTTCCGGATCGCGAAGGGGATGGGCGTGCTGTCCTCTTCCGCCTGGAATCCGGAATCAGGTTGTCGAACGGGGTGAGGTCGGAATTCAGGATCTCGATGTTGGCTACTCCATCAGAAAGAGAAGGCTGGGGGGGATGCCGTGGACGAGGTGGGAAGCCACGACGGTGCGGCGGGTGGGCTCCCCGGTGGTGGCGGTGCTCGGGGCTTCGAGGACGATGGGCTCGTCTTCGGGTGAAGTCCCGTAGAGAAGGGCCGTCTTGCCATCGGCGGAGAGGGCGGCGTTGAAGGCGATGCCGAAGCCTTCGGCGAGAGCCCAGCGGCCGGTGGTGGGCCAGCGGGGCTCGGTGAGGGCTCCGAGGATCGGAGGGAGAGAGCGGAGGGTGTTGGAGGGGGTGGAGAGACCGAGGGCCGTACCGTCCGCCGCCGCGAAGCCCTGCGCGAGGTCGAGGTGGGCTCCGTCCTGCGCTTCGGGTTCGGTGAGATCGAAGGGGAAGCTTGCTCCGGCGGCGTTGTTGACCTCGTGGTTGATGTTGTCGAGCCAGGTGGACTCGAAGAGGAAGCGGCTGGTGGTGGCGGCGACCTTGGCGGCGGGGCCGAGGGTCCAACTCCGGACGAGGGCGGAGAAGACCACGGTCGCGAGGGTTTGCGGGTCGCTTAGATCGCAAGGGGATGCGCGGAGGGTGAGGGTGGCCTGGTTGGTGTCGGGTTCTTCTTCCTGGTCGGGGAATTCAATCCAGAACAGTTGACCGTCGTGGTAGATGGGGGGCGAGCAGTAGGCGGCCTCGGTGCCCTGGTAAGTGTGGAGCTGGTTGGCGGCGACGTCCCAGACGGTGATTTCGTTGGGGGCGGAGCGCCAAGTGAGGGCCCCCTCCCCGACCCTCCCCCGCGGAGCGGGAGAGGGCGCCCCCTCCCCAGGATGGACGGTGGGAATCAAGATGCCGTTTTCGGCGGTGGGGGGCTCGGCGGGGAGGGGGATGGCTCCTCGGTCGGCGAGCCAGGTGCCGTTGGCGGCGTAGATGCTGGCGACGAGGTCGTCCGTGGTGAAGAAGGCGTAGTAGCGCGGCGGGGCCGCGGGGGCGGCGATGGCGTAGGCGTCGACTTTCCGGTAGCGGAGAGTGGTCAGGGGCATGGGTGGTCACTGCCTTCCGAAGGCGATCGGGGCGTTGACGATGAGGCGGGCTCCGGGGGCTACGGTTAGCTTGAGGAGGAGAACCTCGGACGAGACATAGAGGAGAGAGAGGATTTCGAGGTCGGGGTTGAGGGTTCCCTCGGGGGCTTCGGGGTTTGGATCGAGGAAGTCGATGCGGGTGGTGGTGTCGAAGCCTCGGCCGGTGA
>WUUC01049714.1_pt1 | contig 12987 bp, 9 predicted proteins | sample 6278441 | NCBI WGS metagenome assembly WUUC01 (sample SAMN13675441, study PRJNA597444) | soil metagenome | isolation source: soil | place: USA: Washington | collected 2017-10 | reverse complement strand
GCAGCAGGGAGCTTAATAGAATCTGATACCCTGGTTGATGAAACCTAATCCGTTCTCTATTGGTACTCTCTTTTTAGTATAAATTTTATTAAACACTCTCTGCGCTTGCTTATTGGATTACAAAGCCGGGCTCTTTGTAGCCTCATAACTAAAAACCCGTAAGACTGGGAAATTGCCAGATCCGTATCCGGATGAAACCCAGCTTGCCGCTGTACCAGGTAATATTTTATCAATCTGCTGTTTACTTTTACGATCAATCCACTCAGCATCGTCTTCTAATTTCATTATTCCTTCTTATACACAATCGTTGTGTATTATTGTTTTCGCTAATTCAAAACAGTTTTGTTACATTAGTTTACTAAAACCAACGTTTATGAATTTAATTGAAAGAGCAAAAAACATTATTGTATCACCTGCTAGGGAATGGGATGTAATAGCCACGGAACAACCTGATACAGGCAAAATCATTACAGGATATGTACTACCGCTTGCTGGTGCGGCAGCTTTGGCTGCTTTTATTGGCTATGGATTAATCGGTGTAAGTTACTTTGGTGTCCGCGTAAATGGCATGAACTGGGGGGTTTACCAGGCAATATCTGTTTTGGTCAGCGCATTACTTGGCGTTTTTGTCAGTGCCTTTGTGATTGATGCTTTAGCTCCAAGTTTTGGCTCAGAAAAGAACATGGGACGATCTGTACAATTAGTTGCCTATTCCTACACGCCGGGATGGATTGGCGGTCTGCTGGCAATATTACCTGCAATCGCCTTGATTGGCGCATTGGCGGGTATTTACGGTTTATATCTTTTATATCTGGGAATGCCGAAGTTGAAAAAAACACCAGCGGATAAGCATGTCGGGTATTTTGTTGTATCGCTGTTGGTAATGATTGTCGTTTATTTTGTGATTGGACTTATTATGAGCAGGATATTAATGCCGACAATGGGCTTAAATTATGGCGGCGGACTTAATCTTAGTTATTGATTTAATCAATATTTTACAAAAAAACGGTTCCAGTCTTTGGGACCGTTTTTTTATAATCCATGCAGGCTATTTGATCACCGTCTTTTTTCGGCTAATCGTCAGATTAATTCTGGCTTTAAAAATTGCGCGGTAAAACTTTCTTTATTCTTTACGAGGTCTTCAGGCGTTCCTTCGAATAATATCCTTCCTCCCCCATCGCCGCCCTCGGGCCCGATATCAATAATGTAATCTGCCACCTTGATCACATCCATATTGTGTTCGATTACCAACACAGTATTGCCGCGGTCTACTAGTTTATTCAAAACATCCAGTAAATGCCGGATATCTTCAAAATGCAAACCGGTAGTGGGCTCATCTAATATATAAAATGTTTTCCCCGTATCTCTTTTTGACAATTCGGTAGATAGCTTCACCCTTTGAGCTTCACCGCCACTCAAAGTAACCGCGGATTGGCCAAGTGTGATATAACCGAGACCTACTTCTTCCAGCATTTTTATCTTACGATAAATATAAGGAACCGCCTGGAAAAATTCAACGGCTTCCTCGACCGTCATCTCCAATACATCTGCGATGGATTTTCCTTTATACCGGATCTCCAGTGTTTCCCTGTTGTAACGTTTACCATTGCATTTTTCGCAATGCACATATACATCCGGCAGGAAGTTCATTTCAATGACTCTCATTCCCCCACCTTCACAAACCTCGCAACGGCCGCTTTTTACATTAAAAGAAAAACGCCCTGCAGTATAGCCCCGGATCTTTGCTTCCGGTATAGAAGCAAACAACGTCCTTATTTCAGTAAAAAAACCGCAATAGGTCGCAGGATTGCTTCTTGGTGTGCGGCCAATTGGCGACTGATCTACTTCTACCACTTTATCAATATTTTCCAGGCCTTTTACCGTCTTGTATTCCAGCGGAACTCCTTTAGAACCGAACGAATGCTGCGACAGAATAGGATACAATGTTTCATTGATAAGCGTAGACTTTCCGCTACCGCTGACTCCCGATACCACGATAAATTTTCCAAGCGGAAACTTCGCATCCACATTAGCAAGGTTATTGCCTTTAGCCCCTTTCAATTCTAAAAATCTTCCGTTACCTTTTCTTCTTTCGGCAGGTACGTCAATTTTCAAAAATCCATTAAGATACCCGGATGTCAGTGTGTCCAATTTTAATAAATGCTTCGGATCCCCCTGCGCCACTATTTTTCCACCATGAAAGCCGGCCTTTGGACCAATGTCAATCAGATGGTCAGCTGCAAGCATGATATCTTTATCATGTTCCACTACAAGGACGCTGTTGCCGATATCACGCAGGTTTCTCAACGCATCGATCAACCGGTGATTATCCCGTTGGTGTAAACCGATAGACGGCTCATCCAACACATACGTGATACCCTGCAACTGTGAACCGATCTGCGTGGCTAACCTGATTCGCTGTGACTCTCCACCACTAAGTGTTTTGGAACTACGATTAAGTGTCAGGTACGTCAGGCCAACATCAAGTAAGAATTGCAATCTCTCGCTGATCTCTTTCAATACATCTTTACCAATAATATTTTGTTTGTTGGAAATTCTTAACTCGATTCCGTCTAACCACGCAGCAAGGTTATCCAAATTCATATTACTCAGTTCGGAAATGTTTCTTCCGGCTACTTTAAACCAAAGACTTTCTTTTTTTAATCTTGCACCGCCACAGCTTTCGCAAGGCTTTAACTGCATATAATTTTCAGCCCAGTTTCTTAACTCTTCGCGATGACCGTTGTTAAACCAGCGGTTGAGCATGTTGACAATACCTTCATAAGAAGCAGGTGCATCCCCGTTCATATTTTCAAAATCAATTTCTGTCTCTGTGCCCTCCTCATTACCATACAATAAAATATTCAGCGCTTTTGGCGGAATATCCTTAATTGGCTTGGTCAATGATATTTTATTTTTCTTCGCTACCTCCTGTGCCTGTTTGTATACAAAAGCCTCCCGTTCGCCACCCAGGGGAGCGATACCACCTTCGCCAATACTTAATTCCCGGTCAGGTATAATGGCATCCATGTTAATATGAAATGTAGTTCCTAATCCGCGGCAAACCGGGCATGCTCCATACGGAGAATTAAAAGAAAAAGCATTGGGTGATGGCTCTTCATAACTTATACCTGTGTCTTCACACATTAAAAGCTTAGAGTACTGGGTCACTTGCCTGGCATCATTGATCAGCAAAAACATAAGGTCCTTCCCCAGCTTTAACGCCTGTTGTACACTCTGACTCAACCTGGCTTTTAAATCATCGGTTACCTGCAAACGATCAACCACCAATTCTATATCGTGGATCTTGTAACGATCCACCTGCATCTTAGGAACAATATCCTTCACTTCACCATCAACTCTTACTTTTAAAAAACCTTTCTTTCGCACATCTTCAAACAGCTCCCGGTAATGACCTTTTCGACCACGTACCAATGGCGCCAGCAGGCTAACCTTTTTGCCATGAAATTTTGTAAAAATATTTTCAACTATTTCCTCTTCACTCCATTTAACCATCTTCTTACCGGTATTGTAAGAATAGGCCTCCCCCACTCTTGCAAAAAGTAAGCGCAAAAAATCATATACTTCGGTGATGGTTCCAACCGTTGATCGCGGATTCTTATTAGTTGTCTTTTGCTCTATTGAAATAACGGGGGAAAGACCGGTGATCTTGTCCACATCGGGACGCTCCATGTCACCAATAAATTGGCGGGCATAAGCACCGAACGTTTCCATATAACGTCGTTGCCCTTCGGAATAAATTGTATCAAAAGCAAGAGACGATTTTCCACTTCCGCTGATGCCGGTAATAACAACCAACTTGTTTTTCGGTATGGCAATATCAATATTTTTCAGGTTGTGCTCTCTGGCGCCAAACACTTCGATCAAATCTTCTTTTTGCGTATCCATAGTAGTAATAGCAGAATCCTTTAACAGGTCATCAAAATCAGGGCGACGAAGATAAAACAAGGACTACAGCAAAAAGTTACAAAATAGGGAGATAAGACTGAATTGACTGAAAAACAAGCACTGCGGGACCCTTATTCTCTTAAAATCAATTTTTTTTTCATGAATACACGCAAAAACGAATTTCTGGCACAATATTTAAATAGAATGTGGCGAAACCTGCTATTAAATCATTTAAAATTAAAAATACCATGAAAAAAATCGCAATCCTTACTTCCGTAGCGCTTCTTTTTACTGCTGCGGTAAATGCGCAGACGGATACCGTTCCTAAGCAAACTACAGATCCGCAACAGCCAGTTGCTACTGAACAACCTGTTACGAATGATCAAACGGTTGCAAAAGCAAACAGCGACAAATATAATAACTGGAGCGCAGACACCTACAAGATGCAGCCAATGCCCGAGGCATTAACTACTGAAAAAATATTTCCTGTTATTGGTAACTACCAGCTTACTGATAAAGAGGGTGCGGCATCTACCGTTTCTGTAACTCTTGATCCTGCTAATAAAGGAATCGTTTGGATAGAAGGTTTACCACAAGGTAAGATCAAAGCTACCTTAAGAAAATCACCAGCAACTTACAAGATCCCAGCTCAACCATTAGGTGGCGAAGAGGCAGTTGCGACTGAAGTTGATGCCAAAGATGGAAAAACAGCTAAGAATGCAAAAGCTACAAAAGCGAAAGAATTACCTGAAGGTATATTGATCTATGACAAAGATGCTAACGTAATGAATTTGTGCATCGGTTGTAAATACAATAACGAAGATCCTGCGGTTGCCTTTACTCCAGCAGAAGACAAAGCAGCCAACGACGAAGCAGATAAAGAAGAAAAGAAGGCGAAGACTTCAAAAAAATCTAAGACCGCTAAAGCCAAGGTAGAGAAAATTAAACCCGTACACTATACCGGAACGAAGGTGATTGAAGAAACTACTCCTGCTGCGACAGAAGTTCAACAATAATATTTTATCTATCACCAGTGATAATTGAAAGAGGCTGCCCAGGTAGCCTCTTTCTCATTCCGGTGTTTAATGACCGGAGACTTATTCGTTACAATGAGTATTTTTTAAATTCATTCATAGAAAAAATTTGGTGATCTAAAATTCTGATCACTATCTTTGCGCCAGTTCTTTACATCGCGATAGCTATCGCGACGCTTATCAAGAAAGGCTGAGGGTAATGGCCCAATGAAGCCTTGACAACCTATCTCTTTACTATCCATCTTTCGATAGACTAAGAGAAAAGGTGCCAATTCCATCCGCTGGTTAGCGGACAGATAAGTCAGATTTAAAGCTTCAAAAATATCATTGACTAAAATATTTAAAAGCTCATCTGATCTATCGGGTGAGCTTTTTTGTTACGCCCCATCGTTAAGGTATACAAAAAAATTACCCGTTAATTGGCCGTCACCTTTCCTGGTATGTCCGATAATTATCCGGATAAAAAAAGCTGTCTAACAAATCTTAATCGCTTTCATTTTATTAGTAAAATGAAAGCACAAAATGTCTAACAATGAGCAACACTGCAACACAACTGATCCACAGTATTCCTGTTGATCCATTAACTGGGGCCATAGCCGTCCCTATTTATCAAACCAGCACGTTTGTGCAGGAAGCACCCGGAGTAAACAAAGGTTATGACTATGCCAGAAGCGGCAACCCCACCAGGGCTGCATTGGAAGAAATCATCGCTAAATTAGAGAACGGTAGTACAGGCGCCGCTTTTGGAAGCGGTCTCGCAGCTATTGACGCAGTCATAAAACTATTAAAAAGCGGGGATGAGATTCTTGCTGTAGATGATATCTACGGGGGTGCCTTTCGACTGTTCACACATATCTATGAAAAGTTTGGTATCACCGTGAACTACGTAGATGCGACAAAAGCCGAAAACGTTTTCAATGCTGTTACTTCAAAAACCAAACTGATCTGGATAGAAACACCAACCAATCCTACGCTTAAGATCTCAGATATACAAGCCATAGCAAAAATTGCTAAAGCCAGCCAATGCCTGCTTTGCGTAGACAACACATTTGCGTCGCCAGCTTTACAACAGCCTCTTTCGCTGGGAGCCGATATCGTCATTCACTCCGCCACGAAATATCTTGGTGGTCACAGCGACCTGATAGCCGGACTGGTAGTAACAAAAGAAAAGGAACTGGGAGAAAAAATAAAATTTATTCAAAATGCCAGCGGCGCCATCCTTTCGCCTTTTGACAGCTGGCTGGTTATCCGCGGTATTGAGACGTTGAACCTGCGTGTAAAACAACATAGCTTTAACGCGCAGATCGTAGCGACTTTTTTGGAAACACATCCTGATGTTGAAAAAGTATACTACCCCGGATTGAAGTCGCATCCAAACCATTTGACCGCTGCCAAACAGGCCAAAGGTTTTGGTGGTGTTGTCTCTTTCACGCTAAAGAACGACACATTAAAAGCAGGCACCGCTTTTGTAACAGCAACCAGGTATTTTAAACTTGCAGAAAGCCTGGGCGGTGTTAAGAGCCTGCTTTGCCAACCCGCCCTGATGACGCACAAATCTATACCTGCAGAAAAAAGAAAGGCGGCAGGTGTCGCCGACAGCCTTATACGCCTTTCCGTGGGACTTGAAGAAGCCGATGATCTAATCAACGATTTGAAACAAGCATTTTTAATTAATAATTTAAATATTAACCCGCTAACCAAATCCTTAGCAGACCAGGCTGGTATATAATGATCATCAGCAACAAAAGTTGCCAACTGAACTTATCAGGCAAGTATCTGGACTTTGCAGTAACGAAATCTCGCCAAAGCGGGGATAGTTTTGGTTGATCAAAAAAAAATTTAAACCTTTTCAAATGAATGAGACAAAATGCAGGTAAGTAAACGGACGTCCGGCGTACAAATGGCCCACATTTTAGCCCTATTGGCCAGGTGTCCCGGAGGATGCAAAAACGGGAAGAAAATTTGTTGGATCGAAAATAGCCTACTACATTCGTAGAGTAATTTAACGATGAAAATACAACAACATATCATTCATAGCTGCCCTGTGGCAGATCGTTGTATCATCTGTTGTTGTATGCCTTAATTCATACGATTCTTTTCTCCGAAATACTTACCCGTTTACTGGTCCGCTTGTTTCAAAAAAATTAAAAATCAAAAAATCATGAGCAACAAACTTCACTTCGAAACCTTGCAGCTGCACGCAGGACAACAAATCGATCCTACAACAAAATCAAGAGCAGTACCTATTTATCAAACCACATCCTATGCTTTTAACAGCACTGAACATGCCGGTAACCTTTTTGGATTGCGTGAATTCGGAAACATTTATACCCGGATCATGAATCCGACAACGGATGTATTTGAACAACGCATGGCAGCATTGGAAGGCGGTGTTGCTGCATTGGCAACTGCTTCTGGTCAGGCAGCTCAATTTCTTGCGCTAAATAATATTCTCCAAAGTGGAGATAATTTTATTAGCAGTCCCTTTCTGTACGGCGGTACGTACAATCAATTCAAAGTTGCGTTTAAACGATTAGGAATTGAAGCCCGTTTTGCCAAAGACGATGATGCCGAAAGCTTTGTCCCGTTAATCGACAAAAACACAAAAGCTATTTTCCTGGAAACTATTGGCAATCCGCGTCTTAATATTCCGGATTTTGAAAAGCTTGCATCACTGGCTAAAGAATACGATCTGCCATTGATCGTTGACAATACATTCGGTGCCGGAGGTTATTTATTCAGACCATTGGAGCATGGCGCTAACATCGTTGTTGAGTCTGCGACCAAATGGATCGGCGGTCATGGAACAAGTATCGGGGGTGTGATTGTCGACGGAGGCAATTACAACTGGGGTAATGGAAAATTCCCACAATTTACGGAACCGTCTGAAGGCTATCATGGCTTAAAATTCTGGGATGTCTTCGGTGAAGGTAACCCGCTTGGATTACCAAACATCGCCTTTGCTATCCGTGCGAGAGTCGAAGGTCTGCGTGACTTTGGTCCTTCATTGAGCCCTTTCAATTCATTCCTGCTTTTACAGGGCTTGGAGACCTTATCATTACGGCTCGACCGCCATGTTGAAAATGCTCTTGCACTTGCGGAATGGCTGGAGCAACATCCTTCTGTAGAGTTTGTACAATATCCAGGATTAAAAAGCAGCCCATATAATGCACTTGCAAAAAAATATTTGAAAAAGGGTTTTGGGGGCATATTGAACTTTGGCATCAAAGGCGGTTTGGAACAAGGCAAAAAGTTTATTGATTCACTTCAACTCACCAGTCACCTGGCGAATGTTGGCGACGCAAAATCACTGGCTATCCACCCTGCATCTACAACCCACGAACAATTGAACGCCGCGGAGCAAGAAGCAGCCGGGGTATTACCGAACCTCGTTCGCATCAGTGCCGGCATCGAACATCTGGAAGATATCAAAGCGGATTTTGAGCAGGCATTTGAAAAAGTTTTTGCAAAAGAATTAGTAGCGTAATATGACATCGATTTTCAAATATGATCATTTATTCACGTTAGAGTCAGGTGTAACCCTCCCGGGTTATCACCTGGCTTATACGACACACGGAAAACTAAATGAGGAAAAAACGAATGTAGTATGGATCTTTCATGCGCTTACAGCTAACAGCAATCCGCTGGAGTGGTGGCCCGGGCTTGTGGGTGATGGTAAACTTCTGGATCCGGAAAAATATTTTGTGGTTTGTGTTAACAAGCCCGGCAGTCCATACGGAAGTATTTCGCCATTAAGTATCAATCCCGAAACAGACCAACCCTACTACCATGACTTCCCTTTGTTTACTATCCGTGATATGATAAAAACATACCAGCAATTAAAAGATCATCTTGGTATAAAAAAGGTCTTTATCGCTCTGGGCGGCAGTACCGGCGGCATGCAGTTATTAGAATGGGCGATTGAAGAACCCGAATTGTTTGAACATATTGTACCGATCGCAACGAATGCTGCGCTTTCACCATGGGCCATTGCTTTTAATGCTTCGCAACGCATGGCCATTGAAGCAGATAATACATGGCTGGAGCTACGTCCCGATGCTGGCCAGAAAGGCTTGGCAGCCGCACGTTCTATTGCTTTACTATCGTACAGGCATTACAACGGTTATGACCTTACACAAGGAAGAGATAAGGCCTTTGTAGCGTTGACCAACGATGTTCATTATGCTTCGGATAATTATCAGCGTTACCAGGGTTTGAAACTGGTGAATCGTTTCAATACGCTTTGTTACTATCGTCTTAGCCAGAGTATGGATAGCCATGATGTGGGGAGGAAAAGGGGTGGTGTAAAAAAGGCCTTGCAAAAAATAACAGCAAAAACGCTTGTCATAGGTATTCAATCGGATGTATTGTATCCTATTACCGAACAGGAATATTTGCAACAGACCATAGGCGGTGCTGAATTGTTGAGTATAGCAAGTGACTTTGGTCACGACGGCTTTCTATTGGAATATGAAAAAATAGAAACCGCATTGAAAAAATTTATTGAAGACAAATCATCGCGTCATTTAAAAGTTGTAAATCGATGACGAAGAAGCTTTAAAGTTCTAAGGCTAAAGCCTGATTTGTGAACCTTAAAACTTACATTTTCAAAACTTATCAAATGGAAACACATAAGCAATTAGTAATTGGTTTATTCGGATTTGGCGTAGTTGGCGAAGGATTGTATAAGGTGCTGCAGCAAACGCCGTCACTGAAAGCGCAGTTGAAAAAAATATGTATTAAAAATTCAGACAAAAAACGTAATGCTCCTGCATCGCTTTTTACAATGGATAAAGATGTATTGCTGAACGATCCGGAAATAAACGTGATCGTGGAAGTGATTGATGATGCCGACGCGGCCTATGACATCGTATCAACCGCCCTGAAAAATGGAAAAGATGTAGTCAGTGCCAGTAAAAAAATGATAGCAGAAAATTTACCGGCGTTATTGGGCCTTCAAAAAACCACCGGGCAATCGTTACTATACGAATCGGCAGCTTGCGCTTCGATACCTGTAATTCGGAACCTCGAAGAATATTACGACAATGATCTTTTGCATTCTATCAAAGCGATCGTAAATGGCTCTACCAATTTTATCCTTACAAAAATATTTGAAGAAGGTCTCGACTTCAAACAAGCGTTATTATTAGCACAACAATTAGGTTTTGCAGAAAGCGATCCAAAACTTGATATAGAGGGTTTTGATGCGGTTAATAAATGGACTTTCCTGCTAACACATGCCTATGGGATCATCGAGGCACCCGAGAATATCCTGTTCAACGGTATACAGAACATTCAAGCCGGTGATGCCAGAGTAGCAAAGGAAAAAAACCACCAGATAAAATTGGTGGCACAGGCAAAAAAACTAAAAAATGGAAAAGTAGCGGCATTTGTTTTACCACAGTTTATAAAACAGGATGATCATCTTGCTTTTGTAAAAAACGAATACAATGGTGTTGTGATTGAAAGTGGTTTTTCCGATAAGCAGTTCTTTTATGGAAAAGGAGCCGGAAGCTTTCCCACTGCTTCCGCTGTACTGAGTGATATATCGGCTTTACGCTATCAATATAAATATGAATATAAAAAACTCTATCATCATAAACCTCATGAACTGAGCCAGGATATTTTTCTCAGGGTTTATGTGAGCTTTGACGATCTGCAATTGATTCCCCGTGATCGTTTTGAATGGCTGGAGGAATGGCATTCGCAGGAGGAAAGGAAATATCTTGTTGGTGTCATATCATTCCAGGAACTGAAAAACAGCAGCTGGTGGAAAGAAAACAACACGTCGTTGATCCTAACACCGGACCCTGTTATCGAAGATGTTGAATTGAGGAAATTGAAAAAGAAGAGCCTTGAGTTAGCTGGTATTATCTGATCTATTTTATAATTGTGTTATAAGCAAAAGGCTCCTTAGCAGAAGTCTTTTGTTTTAAAATTTATTTACCCGGTAGCATTTTGTCTTCGAGAAGGCGGTTATGGTACTGCTGTATAAATGCTTTTAACTTTTTTTCCATCGAATCCCGCTTCGGTACCAGTATTTCTTTCAGATCGGATTTCAGCAACCGGTCGTTTGCGTAGTCGTAAAGGCCAGTGGTCCGCCCCTGGTTATATTCCAGAACATAATTACCCTGTGTCCATCGAAATACGTTCATAAAGCCGGCTGCCGTGTTGTGTTGAGCCGAATCGAAAATGTTTTTTCCGAATGCCACAATATCACCGGAATAATTCAGGTACGATAACACACTGGGCATTACGTCGGTTTGTTGAACTACCGTACTGTCGATCCTGCGCAACACTGAATCTTTTGGATGATAAAATATTATAGGGATGGACATTTGCCCCACTGATGTTTGGTATTCAGGAAAGGCTGAAACCGTCGCATGATCAGCTGTTATAACAAACAGCGTGTTCTCAAACCACTCCTGTTTTGATGCGGTCGCAAAAAACTTCCGCAGAGCCATGTCGGTATATCCCATACATTCATAAATAGGAACGTCGCCTTTAGGAAAAACGCCTTTATATTTTTTTGGCACTTTAAAAGGATGGTGCGAAGAAATGGAAAACAGGGTCGAGAAAAACGGCTGTTGAATAGTGTCAAGGTTTTTAGCGAAAAACTGGAAAAATGGCTCATCCCAAATTCCCCATAACCCGTCAAAATCGTCATCATTGTTGTACTCATCCTTACCGTAATAATGCTGCACTCCCATTAGGTTCATGATTGCCTTGAAACCCATAGATCCATTGGGAGCACCATGAAAAAAAGAAGTGTGATACCCTTTTTCTCGAAGTATCGAGGGGAGAGTTTTTAATTTATTTGATGCATAGGGAGTTAGAACAAACGAAATTTCACCCGCAGGTATACCTGCCAGTAAGGAAGGTAAGGCGTCGATCGACTTTCTCCCATTTGCAAATGAATTCATGCCAACACGACTAACACTAATCAACGAATCAAGAAAAGGCGTATATCCTTTATAGGTGCCGTCCTTCAGGTTCTTATTATAAAAGCCGACGCCATCTTTTCCAAAACTTTCTAAAATGATCACAACGACGTTATCATATTTAAAAGGTTTATCAGAAACCAGTTTTTGCAAAGGCGTGTATACAGAATCAACTTGTTCATCCGGGTAAAAACTATCCTTTTTATAAAAAGTTTGCCGGGAGGTTCGGATAATACAAAACGGGGTATTGAGAACCAGCGGGATTTCCGTAGGAGCATGTACATATTCACCCGCATTGCTCATGGTAATTGGGCGGGTGCTGTATTTAAAATCTCCGCGGATGCCGCCGACCATTAAGGTAATCGTCATTGCCATAGTAACGATACCTGCGGGGTAAAAGAGCCATGGACGAATTCGAGCCGGCGTTTTAATCGCAATCCGATCATACATCCATATCATCAATAATATGAGTAAAACGCATATTATTACGACATACCAATAATCGATTCCAAATTGCAAAAGGAAATTTCCCTTTCCTTTTTCATTGGCAAACTCGTCAAAAACTGCCAGCGTAAAACGACGGAGTGTAAACCTGAAATAAATAAAGTCGATCGTATTAGCCAACAACGCCAGCCCGTTAGTGACAAAAAAGATAATCCGCGAAATTTTTTGGTATTTAAAATTATACCGTAGCGGCAACGGCAATATTTGCAAGAGAATATATAACGAATTGACATAAAGCAATGCGGCCAGGTCAAAACGAAACCCGCCCTTTAAAATATTCATCCATCGGTCAAACGTGATCCCTGGAAAATAGTCACTGTTCAGAGCAAAGAACAAAAACCGGCTGATAAAAAATAAAAAAAGCATTATGGCCAGGCGCAAAAGAAAAGCAACATAAATATTGACAGCGAACTGCCGTCCCCAACGTTTATTTTTTGCTTTTATCATTTTTCAAATTCATTACCGCTGAAAGCCGGCTTTCAGCCAAGGATATAGTCATAAAAAAAATCCTTCCGCCAAACGAAAGGATTTTTTGTCGGGAAGACAGGATTCGAACCTGCGACCCCCTGGTCCCAAACCAGGTGCGCTACCGGCCTGCG
>WUUC01014629.1_pt1 | contig 12994 bp, 23 predicted proteins | sample 6278441 | NCBI WGS metagenome assembly WUUC01 (sample SAMN13675441, study PRJNA597444) | soil metagenome | isolation source: soil | place: USA: Washington | collected 2017-10 | reverse complement strand
GGCGCTAACCCGCGTAGCCGCCCCCAGACGGAAGAACCTACATGGTGGCAGGGGGGAGGGTGGGGTCACTCGCCTACCTTGGTGCGCACATCGCGTTCAGTGCGCACATCACGCACCAGCTGTGCGAAGAGCTCGACACCGTCTGCTGCACGCACCTTCTCGAGTGCACTGCTGAGTGTCTCGTCAACAGTCGTCTCACACAGGTCGAGGAGGTCAGCGATCAAGGTAAGGGTCATAGACCCTAGGTTGGCCACTGCATAGCGAGTCGCCTCGTCGTCCTGGTAGGCCACGAGGTCACGCAGGTGGTCCTTACTTCCTCGCTCGATATTGGCCTGGGCAAGGGCGAAGTCTTCTTCGCTGAGCTCACGCTGTGCAGTGCGGATGGCCCGCATGGTGGACCCAGACGCCTGCTGTAGACCTCGCTCAATACGACTGAGGTTCGCTACGTCCACCCCTGTGACACGGGCAAGGGCATGCAGGGACAGGTGCTTGGCCTCACGCGCTTCTGCCAGCTCTTCGGCATGCGTGGGCATGTCGAACAGGGTCAGCTGCGTCTGCTGCTTTGCTACTGCCATACAGCCTCCGATCATCCGATCGCCAATCCCTGAACGTGAGCAGAGACCTCCCCATCGTCGACGAAATGCAGGGTTTCAGCGATGCGTGCGCCTTGGATTACGGTGATTCCAACGCCTACCTGAGTGCGCTTGGGGACGCGCTCTTGCTCGAAGCGGACATGAAATCGAGCATCGCCATCGTCGATCCCGATGACTTCGGCAACGCCGTCCGTGACGTACTTGAGCGCGGCCGGAAGGTTGTCGAGCGGGTCGAGCTGGTGTGGTCCTCCGCAGTAATAGCGGCGCAGCACTACGACGACGGGGAACGTCCAGCGGATGTCCCGTGGGGCCCTGGTGACGGTCTCTTCGTGGTGCTCGGCTGCTCGGCCCTGCTTCACGCGCCAATGACCGTGCGAGCCGTTGAGCGGGTTTGGCGTGGCGATAGGAACGAACCACGTCACCACACGCCCTCGACGTCGTTCGAGCTCGGCTGCGAAATCGATCATCGCTTCTTCCTCGAGTAGACGGGTTGCTCGCCCATGGCCTTACGCACCTCGGCTGCGTAGGCGTGGAGCTCTTCGGCCAATGGCTCGACTAGCTCACTAGCTAGCCCATGGGCCTCAGCGAACTTGGCCGCTCTGACCCTCTCCCCAGCGAAGGGAGAATCGAACATCGCGCCTGACATCACGCTCCCCTTTCACTGGTACCTGGTACCGGTACCAGTACCAAAGCCCAGAGGTTGGTACTGGTACCGGGTCCCCTTATTGCCCCGAAGGGGCAAAAGGGCAGGTACCAGGACCTCCCAGCGGTGGTACCTGGTACTGGTACCAAGTTTTGGTACCGGGTATTTGGTACCAGTTCAGTCATTCAAACCCGACCTCTCAGACAGCTTCAGACCCTCAGACGTCGAGACGACGAAGCCTTCCATCTTGAGCTCCTTGAGAGCCGCTAATAGCGCAGGTCGGTTACCTTGAATGATGCTGTACAGGTCATTGCCAGAGCGAAGTCCAGGACGTTCCGAGATAGTCTTGATCACGAGTGCTCGCACTGTCTGCAAAGCCTTCGCTTTTGACTCAGCTCGTCTACTGACAACGGCCGTTGCCTCAGCTTGGGTCTGTAGGCGCAGGAATCCGCCGAAGTCCGCGTCACGGGTGAGGGTGATCGGGTCGAACCCTTGGCTGTAGTTCGTCTTGGTGACCTTGAACTGCACCGTTCCGTCGCTGAGCGGGTCGAGACTGCCCACCCAGCGCACGCCGTCGATCAGCGCTGAGGCTCCACGAGCGTTGGCCGCGTTGCCTTGCTCAGCACCCGCTTGGCGCGCCGCCTTGTTGGTGTGGTGGGCGAGCAGCACTGCAGGCCGCCCAGGCGTGCGCACCAGGCTCTCAATCGCGCTCACGAAGCTCGTAGCGGCTGCGTTGTCCTTCTCCGAGTCGAAGCCGGCAAAACGGCTCAAGGGGTCCAGAATCACGAGGCGCCAGCAGCTCCCGTCGTCGAGTTTCGCCTTGAGCGCGCCCATCATGGTCGTTTCGGCCGTCTCGCCGTCCTGCGACTTGATCAGGTTCACGATAGTTCCCGCAAGGGGAAGAGCGACAATGTTCGACGCCGCGCGCTCGATCTGCTCGTCGGTGAGCCGCATGGCGTGCGCGGCCTGGTACACACGCCGGCCGATCTCCTCTTCGTCCTCTTCGCCCAGAGCGAGCAGCACCTTGCCGGTGTTGGCTACGGAGAAGTAGTCGAGCCACTTGCGCCCTGTAGCCACGCTGAGCGCGAGCTCGATCAGGGCCATCGTCTTTCCGACGCCGCCGGCCGCCACGAGCATGCCCACCTTGGAGAGCGGGAACACGCCCACCTGACGCATGCCGTCCGTGTCGTTGTCCGGGCGCTCGAGGAGCCACTTGCGCGGAAGGGGAGCTGTGGAGAGCGAGCCCCACTCACCGAGCGTGCGCCACACCGTGTCGAGCGGTCCGGGAGGCGGACGGCTCGCGGCGGCGAAGGCCTCGTTCATCAAATCGACGAAGCGCGTTGGGTCGCGCTGCCAAAGTGTGTTGGGGTCCTTCGCTGCGTTGGGCGTGCGGAACTCGAACACCTCGCCGTCGAAGCCGAGCTCGAGCAGCCGAGCGGTCACACCGGCGACAAACTTCTCGCCGGCCGCGTCGGGCTCGCGCGAAATGAACACGCGCTTGAGACCGGCGACGTTATGCGCTTGGAGCGTCTTCGCTTGGGTCGCACCTGGAATGCCGATCGCCGGAATGCCGGCATTCAGGCAAGTCACCGTGTCGGTCTCGCCCTCGACAATGAACCCGTAACCTTCTTCTTGGGCGAGCGCACCGCGATCGGGCGAGTAAGCGAGCATCTTTGTGCCCGGATTCCAGCTCGACCCGTCTTTCGCGTTCAGCGCGAAGCGGTAGCGGATACGAGGCACAGAGCCGTCATGATCGTAGTAGGGCATCTCGATCCGAGTGAGCCCGCGAGCTGTCACCTCGCGCCAGCCGAGCCTGCATGCCAGGTCGATGTCGATGCTTTTGTGCGCGCACAACGCTTGCAGCGTGCACGACTTCTCACCTTGCTTGACGGGACGCTCATCGCGCGGCTTGGGTGGATCGCTGAACAGGTCCGAGAAGGTAAGCCCGACGGCTGAGAGAACGTTCTGGGTCTCGCACCCGGCGTGGCACTTGACCATGATGTCGCCGTCGATCACGTCGATGCCCAGCGAGTTCTCATTGTCTCCGTGCCCCGGGCATTTCGCGGTGAAGCCTGGCCCTGAACGCTTCACGTTCTTGAGCAGCGACAGAAACCTGCGAAGCGGACTTTGCTGGATCATCATGCGATCTCTTCGTCGTGTCGAAAGCCAAGGCGCGTTGGACGCACGAGCATGGGGCCGTGCCCGCGGTAGAAGGGCTGAATCCACAGAAGCTTGCGGAGCGCGTTGCCCGGTCCGTGCACCTGGTTTCGCCAGTGCCCACGAACGAGCGTCGTGCACTTCGGTTCGCTGCTGCGTGTGCCGGCGACGTAGTCACGGATGTCCTGGCGACAGTCGAGATCTAGCGGACGCCCGATCACGTGCGTCGTGATCTGAGGCTCGCCGCGCTTGTTGCGCTTGAGCACTCCGCTAGAGCCACCAGCCCTCGAAGGGGTGCTGGTTATGTCGAGTATGACGTTGAGAGCCAAGCGTCGAAGCAGGGTGACGGCTCTTGCAGCCTCAAGATCTGTCTTGTCATCCCTGTCAACGATAGAGTCGTTGATGAGCTCAGAAAGCGACCCGTACGCGATCGTAATGCTCCTTCCCGAGGAGAAGGTCACGCACAGCCCGTGCGTGGGAATCGGTGGGCGGACTTCGAGCGCCTCTTCGAGAAAAGAAAGGTAAACCGACTCGGCTTCACCGAACTCGGGGATGACGATCAGTCCACTGGGGACAACGATTTCAAACGTCGGCCACGGGAACCTCAGCTCTTCGGTGAGCGAAGGGCTGCAATCGGTAGCCATGAGAGCTGCCGCATAGGTATGCGGCATTGAAACACTCTGCATGCCGCCATCTGCCCAAAGCGCAGCGATGTTTCCTACAGCGTCAACTGCTCCGCTAGAGAGGGCTCGATACAGGCCTTCTCGGTCGTAGATACGAAACTTCGCCACATCCCTCATGTACTGGCGGGTCACTTCGCTTCGCCTTTCGTCCCGCACCGAGCGCACTCGACGCCGCTCTGACCGGGAGTCCAGTAGACAGACTGATTGATCGCGATCGGGGAGTTGCACGTCTTGCAGACGCCCGCGTACTTGCTCGGGATGCGCTTGGGCGCTTCGACCGTCGGCTTTCCGTGCTCGGGAACGAACGCGCAAAGCACGTACTCAGGATTCTGAGAGCAGAACCAGAAGAGCGCGCGAGCGGCCTCCGCAATGGCCGAGTCGTCGTCGCCAATGACAACGAGCTCGAAGCGTTCACGCAGTGCGCGGGCCTCGATATCGACCTTATGCGGAGCGCTCGCGAGCACGTCAGTTCCCCTTCGGCTTGCGGCCGCGCTTGACGCGACCTTCTCCGATGACCTTCGGCTGCGGCTTCTTCGGAGGGGGCAGCGCATCGCCTTCGTAGGCGAGGTTTTCCTGCCGATCGAAGGAGTCCATGTCGCGCGTTTGGATCACTTGCTCGGTGTCGAGCCGAACGTATTCGACCTTGCTCGCGTCGAAGTCGAACCGCGTCTCGACCTTGACCTTGCGGAGCTCTGTACCTGAATCGAGCTCCTTCACGATCTTGTCGATATCAATGCGCACGGTCTTCAGGTCAGCCGTCATGCGCGACGTCTGGGCCTTCTTTTCGAGCTTCTTTTTGGCCTCCTGCGTCTCGAGCGCCACGAGCTCACGACCCTTACGCTCGCGGTCCTCCTGACTCAGCGGACACGGCAACTCCTGATCTTCGACGTGGTTCTTATTGCCCATTTTCTCTCCCGACTCAGACGGAGCGCAGTCGCACGCGAAGCGTCTCGCGCTCGCCTAGATCTGGAATCACGCAGTTCCACGCCGCGAGACACAGCGGCGCTGGGAACGTGTTCGTGTGGCCGACGAACTTTACGTCGTACGAGAGGCAGACGATGTCCGCTCCCGCGTGCGCCTCGCACCACCACGAGCGATACGTGCGCATTGGCCAGAGCCCCACGCACTTACGACCGGCCAGACCTTCGCGTTGAAAGCGAGCGAGCCACGCCTCGAGAAACCCGAATGGCACGTTGCCAAAGGCAGACCAGTCCACAGGTCCCCACGGCTCGACAACGCCGCCGGTGGTGAGGTAGTGCGGCTTGAGCGCTGCTTTGAGATCCGACGCTGCGTCGAGGTTGTGCAGCTGCGCGTAGAACATCCGCCGCTCGATCGCGAGCGCTTCATCGGAGAGCCTCAGGTTTACTCGCGACGCAAACCAGTGCTCGGGTTCGCTCGCGGCGCACGGGTCGATGTGAATCTCGCCGCCCAAAGCTTCTGACGCCGCGTCGAGAATCCACGTGGGCGTGTGCACCTCCTGGACGCGGAGGTGATGGCCGCGGAGCGATGCGAGCGCGTTGTGCTGGGTCACGGGACCTCGGCGAGCGCTTGAAGGTGGCGCGCCTTACTCGCGATGCGCTCGAACGCGACGACGTCTTCGCGGCTCACGAGCTCGGCCGTAGGTACGAAGTCCATCGGGATGCCCGCACCCGACACCAGCAAGGTAGGGTAGGCGTGGTGGTTCACGTGCAGCATCAGGACGGCCCCGAGCTGGACAGCCGAAGGGATGCTCGTCAGGGACGGCCAGAGCACCCACACGACGTCACACGCCTGGATCTGCTCGAGGCGCTGCGTGGTCGGGAGGCGCTGCTCCGGCCTAAGACTCCACCACGGATCGGGGAACTCCACGAGCCCGGTGTCGGCGAGGTCGCTCGCCCAGCGCAGCACGCGCTCGCGCTCACGAGAATCCGCGATGATGCAAACTGCAACGCTCATCAGCGCGCTCGCTTTTTGTACTCAGGCGAGCCGGCCATGAGGTCGTCAACAGCGACTGCTCCCCTGGTGACCTTGTTGAGCGCGATCGCCACGCGCTTACTCGCAGGTCGGCCGGCTTTTATGCAGTGGAGAGTCGTCAGACCGATCTTCGTCTTCCACATCAGGTCCGAAAGCGTGCCCCGGCCTGTGGGCCGCTTCGCATCTTCCTGGGCGATCCATTCGGCGAATGTCATAGGCCGCACGGTATCCCGCGCGGGATGCCTTATCCAGATTTTTCGGCTTGAATATCGCGCCCCGTATACCAAAGAATCGCGATTGGCATGCTTACGCCCCGCGACGTAGCCTTGGCGGCGATGGCTGAGACCCCTGGCGAACGTTTACGTAACCTTCGGGAATCACGTGGCATTAAACCCGTGAAGTTCGCGGAGATGTTAGGGGTTCAATACAAGCGCGTTTGGAACTGGGAGAAAAACCGGGGCTTCACTGCCGCCCGGCAAGCGCAGTGCGCGAAGGTGCTCGGAGTCCCAAGCGATTACTTCAGCAATGACAGCAATGAAGCAGAGAAGGCGCGAGAGATCGAGCGACGCCGAGTGTTCGCTGAGTTCTCCAAGAGCGAAAACGGGCGAAAGCTCAAACAGAACTACCCAGAGATCTTCAGCGCTCTTGAGCACACCCCGCTTCCAATCGGATGGCGTGTAGCCACGACCGACTTCTTCGAGGGGTTAGCTCTTGTCTATCGCGGGCAGCTTACTCGCCAAGAGTTTGACCGGACGCTTGACCTAAATATCAGAATGAACCCAGAAAATAGCCCGATTCATGGGGTTCTAGGCGTCGAAGGGGACGACGAATAACCCCTGCGTCTGCATCGCGAGTGTTGACGGGTCTGCACTCTGTGTCGTATCCCACCACAGTAGTTTAGCGGGGTGGGGGATGATGCAGGCTATGCAATTGGCTCGCATTGCGGGCTTTTGGCTCGTGGATGTCGACGAGCCGGGTACAGTACGGGTCCGCGGTAAGCTGCTCGAGATTGGACCTGGGGCCAGCAAAGATCGCGTAATCACCGCCGCGTGTCGGCGTGTGCTGGACGAGGATGGCGTTTCGCGTGGCGAACGATGCCTGCGTCTCTTCGTAGCGGCGCTCGGGGCCGCGTACGAACCGTGCGACAGCGAACACGCTGGAATCGGTCATGTTTTTGACGGTGCAGAGTACTGCGCCGCGAAGCGCTGAAAAAAAGATCGCGCGCGACGCCATAAAAACGTTGCGCACGGTATCCCGCGCGGGATACCGTTCTCTCCATGGGGAACGAGAGGGCGCTTCACAATATGCCGCGGGTCCGCCAGCTCTTCAAGGAGCTAGCTAAGGCCGGACCGCTAACACCAGACCTTACCCGTAAGGTCAACGAGATGCTTACCCTTACGGGTAGCGAGCGTCTGGTAGAGAACGACAATGCCACCGCGCTCCGCTCCGTCGGGGGTGAGCCGTGAGCGCGGTGGACAAGCGTCCCGTGCTGCTCGCGGCCGGGCACGTCCTGCCCGTGCATGCCTCTCCCGAGGCCGCACGCGCACTGCAACAGCTCGTCGAGGCAGACGTCTACCTCGGCCGAGCGCTCAACCGTGGCGAGCCGCGTAAGCGCGGGAGGGCCTGAGTCATGGCTCGCACTCTAGGCGCGCTGCTCGCGCTTGTGCTCGGCGCGTGCGCAGACGAGCCGCCCCGCACCGTGCACCTCGACCACCTGTCGGAGGCCGCAACGGTCGACTGCCGCGCAGCGATCGACATGCTCAACGACGCGATCGGCGAGGATGTACTCCGCGAAGCCGGCAAGGGAGCGGACATCCGTATTCGCCAAGCGCCGATTGCGGACGCAGGCGGCGACACGATTGCGCGGCAGTGGGGCGGGTACAACGTGCGCATCGACCCCGAGTGGGAGGGGACGCTGATCCCGTGCGCCCACGAGATCGTGCACGCCGCGCTCGATCAATCCGAGCTGGGCATGACGTACCACAACCACGAGAAGGGCTTTTTGATGTTCAGCGGCGTGACTGGCGTGAAGCTGTCAGCCGTCGAGCTCGCCGCGCTCCGCGACGTCTACGGGGTGGAGCCATGAACGGCTTGCGCGTCGTGACCAACAGCGAGCTGACCACGCGTCGGCGCTGCCCACGCGAGCACTACTTCGCGTACATCCAGGGCTACCGCGCCGTCGACGACGTGGACGAGTTCCGATTCGGGACGGCCTGGCATGTCGGCATGGAGTGGTGGTGGGCTGCTCGTCCGCTTCACGAGTGCGTCGACGCGATGATCGAGGGCATCGAAGACCCGTTCGAGCGCGCAAAGCTGCGCGTGCTCATGCACGGCTACGATGCGCGTTGGCGTCCCGAGACCAACTTCGCGGACGTAGTTGCGATCGAAGCGGAGTTCCGTGCGCCCTTCATCAACCCCGCGACGGGCGCTGCGTCTCGCACCTTCGTTCGTGGCGGCAAGCTCGACGTGCGCATGGGGCGAAGCTTCGTCGAGCACAAGACGACGTCAGAGGATATCGGCCTGGGCTCCGTGTACTGGAGCGTGCTCAAGCTCAACACTCAGGTGAGCACCTACTACGCGGGCCTAAAGCAGCTCGGTCACGAGTGCAACGGATGCCTGTACGACGTCGTCCGTAAGCCTGGCATCCGGCCAAGCCAGGTGCCGCTCGTCGACGCAGACGGCGTCAAGATCGTGCACGACGCGAATGGGGAGCGCGTTCGCACGAAGGACGACAAGAAGTGGCGTCAGACCGCTGACACTGCGCTCGGCTACGTACTGCAGACGCGTGCGGAGACGCCGGATGAGTACGAAGAGCGGCTGATCGACAATGTCGCAGAGAACCCGGATCGCTACTACCAGCGCGGCGAGGTCGTGCGCCTCGAGGCTGAGGAGTACGCGGCCAACCTCGACTCTTGGCACCAGCTACGCCAGCTCCGCGACGACGAGCTCGCGGACCGTCACCCGCGCAACCCCGACTCGTGCAAACGATACGGCCGGCTGTGCCCTTACTTCCGTGTCTGCTGCGGTGAAGATCGTCTGCAGAATCCCGCGAGCTTCGTGAAGCTCGACAACGTGCATCCCGAGCTCTCAGCGGGCTTGGGATAACAAGACTTTCGAAGCAGCGGCGGGGACGGTGACCCGCGCGGCGAGGTTGAAAGCCCTCTCTATCCGAAAATAGGTCCCGCGGGCATGGCATCGACATAGCGAGGTTCAGGTGTTTCGGAATCTCGTGGGCTGCTCACAGTCGGTTCAATTCCGACCTGCTTCACAACCGATCCCTCATGCAACCGAAGGAGTAGCTGTTTATGTCGTCGTCCAAATCCATCGCACCGGAACCCGTCGAGCAGATCGTGCAGCGCCACAGCGCGCTCTCAACGCGTGAGGCGATCGGCGAGACCGTAGAGGAACTCTGCCGCGCGATTGAGAGCGGGTCTTTTTCGGACCGAATCGATCAGGGTGATCGCGTGGGCACGCTCCACCTGCACCTGAACGAGCTCTTCTGTCGCCTCTACGACGAGACCGAGCCAGCGCGTCTACCGCTCTCTTTCAACGTGGGCGAACTCTACTTCTGGGCGCGCAAGCCTTCGCGACCGGGTGCGAAGTGGACGGCGATGCTCACGGTGCAGGGCTGCGACCGCGAACTCGGCGAGCGCGATACAGCCGAAGACGCCCTCGCGCTGTGTGATCAGCGTTCTCGCATGCGCCTCGTTTGAGGCGCTCAGAAAGAAAGGTCCGCAATGAGCGACAAGCAACCAACGGAGCGCGAGATCCAGCTAGCGCGGGAGTGGTCGAACAGGCCGCTCGACAACCCGAACTTCAAGCTCGCGGTCGCTCGGTTGCTCGCGGAATACCGGTGCGAGCTCATGCGAAAAGCCTCGGAGTCGAAGTGATGACCACGAACGTTATCGCAGCGATCATCTCGCTTCTCACCGTGTGGACTACGCCTGACGGTGAGCACGTGCTCGTCGCCCACGCGCGACAAGCCGGCGGGGATGCCTACGTTACCGAGCTCGCGCACGGGACGATCGAAGTCGCCGCGGCACACGAGATCGACCCTTACCTTTTCCTCGCGCTGGCGCATGAGGAGAGCGGGCTCAGCCGTTACGCGGTGCAACCTCGGACGAAATCGTGGGGTCTGTACCAGCTGCACCCGCGCTCGCGGTGGCATCGCAAAGCGCGCGCTGCATGCGACCGAAACCCGCGAAGGTGCGTGCGTGCGCAGCTAGAACAGGGCGCCGTTGCCTTTCGCTACGCGCTCGATGCATGTGACCTGAGCCCGATCCACGGGGTGTTTTTCCATCGGTCGGGGCGGTGCTCGGGTGAGCGTGCGCGTGATCGACGCGTGCTCGCATTGGCTGAGCGGCTGCGAAACGGAAGCCAATCGTGAGTCTCGAGACGTCGGTACTTAGTGCCCTTCGCCAAGGCGTGATCGCTGCGGCAAGGCGGGAAGACAGGGAAGCAATGAGCATGAGACAACCAGCACGGCCACCATCGCCAGCGGCCGCTCCACCGAAACGAATGACGCTGAACGCGATCACGCAGGGCGCGCAGCGAGCCCCCTGGCGCATTTTGATCTACGGCGTGGGAGGCGTGGGCAAGTCGACGTTCATGAGCGAGGCCCCCTCGCCGGTCTTCCTCGACACTCAGTACGGCACAGACGAGCTGAACGCGTCCCGCTTTCCCAAGCCCCAGACCTTCGATGACGTGCGCGCCGCGCTCGCGACGCTGATCAACGACGCGCACTCATTCAAGACACTGGTGATCGATCTTGTCGACGACGTGGAGCGGCTCATCTGGGAGCACGTCTGCAAGAAGGCGAACGCGCCTTCGATCACGTCCGGGGAGCTCGGATACAACAAGGGGTACGAAGAGGCCGCAGTCCAGATGCGCCTTGTGCTTCGTGACCTCGAGGCCCTGCGCCGCAAGGGCATGAACATCGGCTTCGTGGGCCACTCTACGATCACGAAGTTCAATAACCCCGAGGGCGCGGACTACGAGCGCTACAGCCTCGCGCTGCAGAAGTCGACGCAAGGCCTGATCTACGGCTGGTGTGACGCAGTGCTCTTCGCGCGCGAAGAGACGGCTGTTCACACGAAGGGCAAGAAGACGCGCGGGATCTCGACGGGGCATCGCGTGGTGCACACGGTGGAGAACGCGGCCTATTACGCGAAGAACCGCTACAACCTGCCCAACACACTCCCGCTCGACTGGAACGCCTTCGCGGAAGCGCTGGGACAAGGCCAGCCCGCGAACGCTCAGGCCGTGATCGAAGAGATCGAAGGGCTAGTCGAGCAAGCGAACGACGAAGCGTTGTCCACGCGAGTGCGTACGGCCGTGGCAGCAGCAGCCGGCGACGCGTCACGGCTCGTCCGCTACCTGAACACGTTGCGCGAGCGCGTGCTGGGCGCGGAGCAAAGCGACCAACCACAAGAGGAGCAGCAGTCATGAAGCGAACGCTACGAACGAAGGCTCGTGCACTGCCCGGCGAGCACGACTGGGGAACGTCGGGTACCGGCACGCAGCAAGTCGGCATTCGCGTGGAGGTGATTCAGGGAGATCCACACGATGAGATCAAGACGGGATCTCAGTGGACTTGGTACGGCTATTTCACGGAGAAGAGCGGCGAGCGCACGCTCGAATCGCTCGAGATTGCTGGGTGGAACAGCAACCCAGGCGACGACTTTATCAACCTAGTAGGCCTCGGCTCGACGGAGTTCGAGCTCACCTTCGAGGAGGAGGAAGACGTCGACGAGCAAGGCAACCCGGCCGGCTCGTACTGGAAACCAGGCTTTATCAATCGCGCTGGCGTCGCGATGCGCAACAAGATGGACGACGGCGCGAAGCGTGCTTTCGCGGCCGACATGCACGGCCTGATTCTCGCGCGCAAGCAGAGTAAGGGCGGCGCTGCTCCCGCTCAGCAACAGCGCCAAGCGCCGCAGTCCAACCAGCGTCCGGCCACCGCGGCGTTCGGGACCGGACAACAGCGCCAACAGCAGCGCGCGCCGCAAGGTCAGCAATCGCAGTACCAGGACAGCCCGCCTCCCGCGGACAAAGACATCCCGTTCTGACTACGCGTTGCTCGGGTCGCTGAACCTCAGCGACCTCATGGAGTGCGTAGCCATGAGTTGGTCCCACCTGTTGCAGACCATTGACGCTCTGCTCTGGCTTCCGTGCGCGGTCCTGTGCGTTGGACTCGTCGGGCGCTTTGCGGAGTTTCTTCGAAAGGAAGAGAGATGAGCCAAGTACCGCTGTACCTCGCGGGTGCTTCCCGCGAGCTCGACCGAGTCTTGCCGATGGTCGCGAAGCTCGAAGAGAGCGGGCTCGTCCGCTTCACGTACGAGTGGTGGAAAGCGGTCCAACGCCACGGCGTGGGCAAGGACCACGAGCTCACGAACGACGACCGACGCTCGTACGCGCTGCGTGACGCCAGCGCCATCGCTGACTCGCGCATCTTCTGGCTGCTCTATCCGGACGGTGTTTCGTTCGGTGCGGCCTTCGAGCTCGGCTACGCCATGCGGTGTCGAGCGACCACGATCGTTACGGGCAAGTGCTCGCGCAACAGTCCGTTCCCCTCGATCGCGTCCTTCGAGCACGAGGTGGACGAGGCCGGCCTAGCGCACGTGCTCGAGCTGGCCTGGCACTTCGGCGCACGGAAGGGAGCCTGACATGCCGCTCTGGGCGATGAACTGCTTGGAGGAGCTCGCGCGTTTGCTGATCACGCTGCTCTGCAGACTGATTGGGGTGGACATGCAGACGCTCGACGGGCTGCTCGACCTAGCAGAGGAGCTTGAAGCATGAGCGTCGAATGGGTCGTCGACCGCTTTGGCTGGTCACATCCGCGATCGGAGGGTCCGATGATGTCCGTCGGGTACCATTTTTTCACCCGTGACTGGGACGCGTACGCGACGTGCATCTACACGGATGGGTGCGTGTCACATGACCTCGCGCCGCAGCGGGTCAGCCGC
>WUUC01181504.1_pt1 | contig 12999 bp, 10 predicted proteins | sample 6278441 | NCBI WGS metagenome assembly WUUC01 (sample SAMN13675441, study PRJNA597444) | soil metagenome | isolation source: soil | place: USA: Washington | collected 2017-10 | reverse complement strand
GTCGGTCAGAGTCCGCTTCCGTCTGCGGAGACGGCATACGTGACGGAGGCGAGCAGTGCGACGACGGCAACGAGGTGACCGGAGATGGCTGCGGAATGATCGCAATGCATTGGCTGCGAGCCGAGCCGGCACATGTGACGACCTTGCACCACGTCACCCTCGCGCAAGCCACGGCTTGGCTCGGACCGCTGCACGGAGTATCCCCCAGCCTCGTCCAACAGCTCGCCCACACGGCACGCGCGCCGACTGTCAGCGCCCACACTGGCTGAGGGCGCCTCTCGCACTGGACCGGAGGCGGCGCCGCAGATGCTGACGTCGTGGCCCGGGTCCTGTCGATTCCTCGTGACCAGTTTTGGAGCGACGGTGCTACCAAGGAAGCAATGTCAGCTCGTCCCGCCTGGCGCGAACGGCTGCCGCCACGAATTTGGCTGCACGGTCGCGGGCTGCTCGCGCTAGGGGCGGTCGCCTGTGGCGCGACCGAAGGCCCGCTGTTGGTGCGTCGGCCAACACATGACGCTGGTGGCGCAGCGTCAGACGACGCGGCAGGCCCGGCCTCCGGCGCCCTGCGGCCCGACATGTCCCTGCAGTATCAGATTACAGACACGCTGGATCTGGACGTGAATGCCGAGCTGTTCGTGATCGACCTGTTCGACACGAGCGCAGAGCAGCTGGCAGAGCTGCACGCCCGTGGCCGGGTGGTGATGGCCTACGTCAGCGCGGGTACGCTCGAGTCATTCCGCGACGACGCGCAGCGCTTCCCGCGTGCCGCCGTGGGGGAGCCGCTCTCCGGCTACCCGGACGAGGCGTGGCTCGACCACCGCGATGCCGACGTGCGCGCGCTGATGGAGGCACGCCTCGACCGCGCGCGCAGCAAGGGCTTCGACGGAGTGTTCGCCTCGACGCTCGGCGCGTACGCCACCGACAGCGGCTTCACTCTCACGCGCACCGATGAGCTCGCTTACCTGACGTTCCTCGTCGACGCTGCGCACGCGCGCGGCCTCGGCATCGGCCTGTCAGGACAGCTCGAGCTCGCCACGGTGCTGGCCGGCTCACTGGACTTCGTGATCGTCATCGGCTGCGTGGCCGGCGGCTTCTGCGCCGAGCTGCGCTCGTTCGTGATGCAGGGCCTGCCCGTGTTCGACCTGGAGACCGAGGGGGATCACGCCAGCGTCTGCAGCCAAGCGGCAGCGCTCGCCATTCCCGTCACGTTCAAGGAGCCGAGCTGGAACGCCAGCTGGAGCACTTGTCCATGATGCGCGATCGCCTGCCTCCCTTGCGCGTCGTGGGCTCGCCGCAGGCACCTCGGCTCGCGCAAGCCGAGGCCGACCTGCAAGAGCTCGAGCTGGGCGACGTGGACGCGCTGTACCGCCGCTTCGCACCCTACGTGGCCGCCGTGGCCACGCGTCTGCTCGGGCGGAGCGACGAGGTGGACGACCTGATCCAAGACGTGTTCCTCCAGGCGCTGCGCGGCATCGGCGGACTGCGTGATCCGCTGGCGGTCAAGGCCTGGCTCTCCAAGGTGACCGTGCGCCTGGCGGTCCGGCGGCTGCGCCGGCGCAGATGGATCGAGGCGCTGGTTCCGCTGAGCGCCCACGTGGACTACGACGACCTGGCGGCGCCGCAGGCGAGCCCGGAGCAGCGCGCGCTGCTCGCCAAGATCTATACGCTGCTCGACAGCTTGCCGGCACGCACGCGCGTCATCTGGGCGCTGCGCCACGTGCTTGGCGAGTCCTTGCAAGGCATCGTCGCGCTGACCGGCTCGTCGCGGTCCACCGTCCAGCGGAAACTGCGCGAAGCCGAATGTCTGCTCGAAAAGGAGCTCACCCATGCCTGATCTCTCGCGCGATCTCGAGCCCACTTTGGCGCTGATCGACGAGCGCTGGGACGGCCAGCGTAGCGAGCGCAATCGCCGCGCACTCCACGACAAACGTCGCCGCGTGCTCCGAAACCGTCGCCGCCTGATGGCCGCCAGTGCGCTCGCAGCGCTCGCAGTGCTGGGCTTCGCGGCGCCCGCGGCGATGCCTCTTTTTCTCGCGTCCGGACCTGTGCGACTCGACGCGCGGCCTGCGCAGCCGCCGACGGCGAGCGTGCCCGCGAGCCACCCTCCGATGCACATGCAGCTATCGGACGGCTCCCATGTCTCTCTGCGCGACGCGCACGCGCGCGTGCAGCTGGACGAGATGTCGCAACAGCGCGTAGAGCTCGCGCTGCTCGCCGGAAGCGCTCGCTTCGACGTGAGTCGCCCGAGTGCGCCGCGCCTGTTTCGCGTGCGCTCGGGCGCGGTGACGGTGGAGGTGCTCGGGACGTCCTTCGAGCTCGAGCGTGATGGCCTGCGAACGCACGTGTCGGTCCTGCACGGCCGAGTCGTCGTGTTCTGGGAGGGCGGGCGCAGCGAGCTTTCGGCAGGAGAAGCGGATTGGTTTCCGCGCACGGCGAGAGCGCCTGAGGCGGCGCAGGCTGTGTCCCACCAGGGGCCGCTGCAGACCGGCCGCAAAGGAGGCCGGCACGCGGCTCCTGCGGGCACGCGCCCGAGCTGGCGCGAGCCGGCCGAGCAAGGAGACTTCGAGCATGCCTACGAGCTGCTCAGCAAGTCCGAGAGACCGCGCGCGGACGATGTCGAAGAGCTGCTGCTGGCGGCGGACACCGCACGTCTGTCTGGTCATGCGGCAGCCGCCCTCCCGTTCTTGAAGCAGGTGATCACGCAGCACGCGCGCGACTCGCGCGCCTCGCTGGCAGCGTTCACGCTGGGCGGCGTGCTGATGCAGCAGCTCGGTCAGCCCCGCGAAGCAGGGGCCGCTTACGCGCGTGCGCGGGAGCTCTCGCTCAACGCGTCGCTCGCCGAGGATGCACTGGCGCGCCAGGTGGAAGCGGCCCATCGCGCGGGCGACACGGCGGTCGCACGCTCGCTGGCACGCGAATACCTCGCCCGCTATCCAGAGGGAAGGCGCATCCGCGCGGTTCAGCGCTTTGGTGAGCTCTCCCGGTGACGCGTGCGCCACGGGCCGCGTTACACTGCACGCGATCATGGTGACCTCGAGGACCGTCTGAACGTTCCAGCGCGCAGCGCCCACGGCTCCTCGCGCAACCTGTGCAGCGGCATGTTTGCCGCCTCGCTGTGGCTGTTTGTGGCCACGACGCACGCGCAGTTGCCTGCGCCCGTGCGCGCGCAGGTGGTACGCCTCTCGATTCCGGATTGCGAGGGTGCGCCAGGAGTCGAGATTGCAAAGCTCGCCACGCTGGAGCTGGCGCGTCAGATGCAAGTGCGCATCGATGATGCGCACCCGGCCACGCTCGAGGCCACGCTGAGCTGCACGGCGATGCGCGCCGTCATTTCCGTGCAGCGAGCGGGCAGCTCGAAGCCTCTGCTGCTCGCGCTCGCGCTGGAGAGCACGGCCCCGGAGGCACGTACGCGGCTTCTGGCGCTGGCGATCGCGGAGCTGGTGGCGACCAGCCAACTCGAGCAGACGTCCACGCGCCCGCCGGATGCGCGCTCGCCCGAGACGCACCCACCGCACCCACCTGATCGGCGGGCGCGCACGGCCGCGGTGTCGCCGCAGCGCGCTGCGCTCTGGCTCGGCCTGGGCGTGCTGCGGGGCTTCGAGCCCGCTCGCTGGGCGCCGAGCCTTGCGCTCGGCGGAGCCTTGGGTCTCGGCCTTTTCGCAGCGACTGCGGATCTGGGCTTCGACTGGAGCCAGCAGCGACGGCGCGAGGCCAGCGTCGCGGCGCGCGTGCTTTCCGTGAGCCTCGCCCCACGGCTACGCCTTGCGCGCCGCCGCTGGGCCTGGGATGGGGGCGTCGGTCTGCGCCTGGGCATGGTTTGGCTCAGCGCACGCGCGCGCGATGAGACCCTCACCGGAAGGTCCGTGTCAGGCTTGTTGCTGTCACCCATCGTCCAGAGCGCGCTCTCGTTCGCGGTCGCGCCGCGCTGGGCGCTGCGGCTTGGCCTGGAGCTGGGCTACGCCGTGCGATCCGTGCGTGGCCTCGACGCTGACGGCGCGCTGCTGCTCGCCATGGACAAGCTGCGCGTGTGTCCTTCGCTCGCGGTCGAGCTCGCATTGTAACAGACATTTCAGACGATCGGACCTTTGCAGAGACCCTCGAGACCGTACACGTTCGACGCGATGCCCGACGCGTTCTGGACCGAGATCAGCAGGTCATTGTTGTTACGGCCGGCCGCATCCACGATGCGTCCCGTCTGGAATTTGCCCCCGCCCTGACCGGCCAGAATGAACGGAATGTCGCGCAGATAGTGCCCGCTCGAGCTGTCGCTCCAGCACTCCATGCCCAGGATCACGGAGCTGTTGTAGAGAGCGGTTTCACCTTGGCCGTCGTCGACGCTCTTGAGTGAGCTCAACAGGCCGGCGAATTTTTCCGCGTAGAAGCGGCCCATGACGTTCTGGCCAGCGACGTCGTTGCTGTGCTCCAGCGTGTGGTGCGCCTGGTTGACGCCCTGGCTGGGCCAGCGCTGCCCGCTCGACGCGCCGGACAGCGTGTACGCGACGACGCGCGTCAGATCCCACTCGAACGCCAGCTTGATCAGCGCGATCATCTGATCGTGTACGGGTGACAGCACGTCGCAGCTCTGCTGATTGCCGCCCTTGCCGGTCGGTCGCGCAGAGCTTGGGCACTGCATCGTGCCCGGTGCGGAGCCCCCGTTGGCAAGCGCCGCAGCTTCGGCCTTCACCGCCATCTCGGCTTCGCGCCAGCCGCTCACCAAGCCATCGAGCTTCTGCGCGTGCGCCGCGTCCATACCGAGCGCGCGCTTGGCGTCTTCGATGTCCTGCAAGCGGAAATCGATCAGGCTCTGCCTGCGGCGCAGCGCCGCCTCGAGCTTGCTCTTGTCAGCCGCGGGTTGGTTCGACATGCCCGAGCACAGAACGTTGATTCGCTGCATCAGGCTGTCGTAGATCTGACCCGCGTCCTGCACCGGCTCGATGGCATTGCCGTACAGCGCGTCGCCCGCCTGGCGCCGACGGTACGAGATGTAGCGCTGCCCAAGCCCCACGTTGTCCGCATCGGAGTGCGCGCCAGCGCCGATGTGAAGACTCGCGAAGGGCAAAGCAGAAAGGCGCGGCACCGACTTGTAGTGGTTTGCGATTGTGATGTCGATCGACTCGTGATCCGTGTACGCATAGTAAGAGTCGTTCTTGGAGTAGTGGTAGCTGTGGCCCGTCACGCAGCCAATCAGGCCCGCGGCGTGCTCCTCCTGGTAGCCATCCGTCTTGGGCGATCCGCCATGGATGCTCATGCCCTTGAACAGGATGATGTCTTTGGAGTGCGGCTGGAGCGGCGCGAGCGGGGTGCCTGCCAGATTGTCGATGCTACTGGGACGGTTGGAGGCCGGATGGAAAGAGCCGCCCTTGAAGAACATGACGAAGCGGGGCGCATCCACGAAGCTGCCACCGGCGACGTAGCCCATCGCGCGCGCAACCGGCGCGAGAAGAAAGCCGATCGTGCCGAAGGCCTTGATCAGATCTCGGCGCGTCATCTGACCCTTGGACTTTCTCATGGTGTCTCCGCCCGCTGGAGGAAGCTCGCCGAGCCGGCCAGCACCTGAAGCATGCTCAGGATGTTCTGCTCATCACGGTTGGCGAAGCCGAAGAACATCTGGCGCAAGACAGGATCATCGCCGGCCAGCTCGTCGCGTCCCATGTAGAAGCGAAACAACTGGCGCGCGAAACACTGCTGAAAGCGCAGCGAGTTGGTGAGCGCCCGCAACGCGTCCACGCCAGTGCGCGTGGTGAGTCGCCCTTCATCCAGGAAGTCGATCATGATGCTGGCGTCGACGGCCTGCCCTTCGTCGAGCGTACGGTAGCGTCCCAGCGTGTCGTAGCTCTCCTGCATGAAGCCAAATGGATTGATGTAGGCATGGCAGCCTGCGCACGGCGCGTTGCGCGTCCCGCTCTCCACGCGCTGACGCTCGCTGACGCCGCGCACCTCGGCCAGGGTCGTGTTGGTACCGGGGGGCGGCTGGCCGAGCGGCAAGCACATCACCTTGCGCGTGAAGAACACGCCGCGCTTGACCAGGCGCGTGGTGGTCGGACCGGAGTGCGAGGCGATCACCGCCGGATGCGTGAAAATGCCGAGGCGCTGCTCCGGGTCGAGTGCCACCGGCGCGCTCGTGGTTGGCTTGGGGATGCCGTAGATGGTGGCCAGCGCCTCCGAGACGAATGCGCTGTTCGACTGGGTGATGTCCTTGAGCCTCGGCGCCGCTGCGCTGAGCTGGTGCTTCAAGAACGCGCGCGTGTCGTCGACCATGGCTGCGGCCAAGGCCGGCGTGAACTCGGGAAACACCTCGCTCGCGATCGTGAAGTCGGCGGGCTCCTTGACCTCGAGCCACGCGATGAAAAATCGCGTCAGCTTCTCGCGCGCTTGTGGCGAGGCCATTACCTTGCCCACCGTGGCTGCGAGCAAGTCGCGGTTGCTCAGCTGCGACGCCGCCACCGCCGGATCGAGGCCGAGCGCCTCGGGCGGCGCATCCGCGAGCGTAAAGCTGATGCTTGCGAGCAGCTGCGCAGGGAGCAGCGTCGCGCCCGCAGTGTGCACCTCCTCACGGAACACGTAGCGCGGCGAGGTCAGCGTCAGCGCCACGAGATCGGCAGCGGCCGGCGCAAAGCCGTACTCCTTCACCCGCGACACGAAAAAGCCGGCAAAGCGCGTGAGCAGCGCGTCGTCGGTGATGCCACGAAAGGCCCTGGTCACGAATGTGCGCGCCTGCTGATCGAGGCACGCGGGCGCGTTGTTCTGCGCCGCACAGTCGATCAGTGCAGCTGGCTGCTGTTCCACACGCAGCGTGAGCTCGTCCACCCAGCGCGTAAAGGGCGTAAAGTTTGCCGCGTTGAAGCCGAGGTTGTCCGCGTATTCGTAATTGGTCTGCAGCGGGTCGCGCGGCATGGCCGCTGCCACCGGGTTCTTGTAATACGCGGGCAGCAGCGCCTGGGTGGTCGCGTCCAGCTGCGTGCGCGTGAGTCGTACCAGGCGCTTGGGCCCGCCCGAGGCGGTGGTGCCCGGAAAGTAGCGCAGCGCGACCTCGAAGAGCGTCGCGTTTTCATTGCGCATCGTGGCGTCCACTGCCTCGGTGGGGGGTGGATTCGTGCCGCTGGCCGTGGGCCCGTCGGGCGCAGCGCCTGCCGTTTCGCTGGGCCGCTGGGGCTCACCGAAGCTGCCTTCGCAAGCGCCGCCCATCGATGCGGCGGCCAGTGCCAGAAGCGAGCGCACGAGCATGCGCGCTCGACGCACAGCGCCAACGGGCGTGTTGCGGGAGGCAACTCTGACAAGCAGCATGGGTGACCTCTCCAAAAGTGGCCCGGTCGTGCGCGCGCGCGCCGAACCGAGCTCCGACGCACTGACTAGGTGGCGGGTGCTTCAGGAAAGTGGTCAGCCAAGCTCCACGTCGTGTCGCACGCGCGACTCGGTGACCGCCGCTGAAAGGTCTCGTAGCCTTTGCCGGCCTGTCGCCATGCGTGCGCGTGCCAAGACAGCTTGCGCGCGTGGGCTCGAACATAGCGAGGACGCCGCATCCTTGATGCACCCGGCGGCCCTGAAACGGCGCGCCCCGCGCAGGTGACGTGCAGGTGCCGCTGGTGGGTCTCGTGGCCAGCGAGTATGGACGGCGCTGGCTACAACCATTGCTGCGTGAGCGTCTCGATCTCCAATTGGTATCCGATCGATTCATTGACCAGGCGCACGCGCGACGCGACCACCGGCACCGCTGGTCCGGCGAAGCTCACCAGCACGTCGCCCTTCCCTTTCGCGCGCGAGAAGCGGCGCTCGATCAAGCGGCCGGCCTGCCAGCGCTCGCGGATAACCTCGTCGCCATCCTGGCCCTCGTGCTCGCCGTCGGGCAGCGCCGCGCCCAGACCTCGGAACAACACGCGCTGCACGTCGACCAGCACGTGGCGGGGATCGAACGGCAGCTCGCGCCCCAGCGAGTTCTCCACGTGCACCTCACTGCCGCGCAGCTCCACCACGAAGGCGCGCGCACCGAACGGGGCCAGCCCCACCAACCGCAGCACGCCGGCCTGCCACTGCAGCACCACGTGCGCGTCGATCTCGCGCTCGCCGTAACGCCCGTGAAGACGCTGCTCCAGCACGAAAGCACGCTGCGCATCCGGAGCTAGCGCGCGCAGCGCGAGCGTCGGTGGGCTCGGCGGCGGCTGACGCCCTCCGCAGGCCGCGAGCAGCAGCAGGCCCAGCACGAGTGCGCGCGCGCTCATCGCCGCCCTCGACGAGAAAACACCAGCACCAGGGGACTCGTCAGCACGCAAAACAGTAACCCGAGCCCCACCGTGATGCCGATGCTGGCGAGCGCCGGGTTGTCGCTGAGCCCGAGCAGCCCGAACGAGAGCACCGTAGTCAGCGCCGCCAGCATCACACTGCCCAGCGTGGTCGCGTCTTCTGCCTGACCGCCTTCCAGCGCGTAAATGCCGTAGTCCACCCCCATGCTGAGCACCAGCAGCAGCGCGATCACATTCATGAAGGACACCGGTACGCCCAAGAGGCCGAGGATGCCCAGGGCGGCGCCGGCGCCCAGCACCGCCGGCAGCATGCCCAGCAGCGCCAGCAGCGGCTTGCGATAACGCGCGAGCAACGTGAGCAACACCAGCAGCAGCCCCCAGCCGAGCAAGCTCAGCGCCCGCGCGCGAAAGCGCCCATAAGCTGCGCTGAACAGCGCCTCCTGGTCCACGTAGTAGACGCCAGGCATGCCGGATAACTCTCGCGCGAGCCGCTCTGGTTGGGCGCTGGCCACGGGGGCGAGGTACGCGACCCGAGTGCCCAGCTGCGCGCGGAACGGCGCGACCATGTCCGCCAGCGGTGAGCTCAGCAGCTCCTCGGGCCGCAAGAGCCGCGGCTGCCCAGCGAGCGCTGCTTCAAAGGGTGCGAAAGCATCGGCCACGAAGCCCTGCGCCACGAGCGCGCGCGAGAGCCGCGGCAGCAGCGTGGCATCCTCACGCAGCAGCTTCTGACGCTCCTGCTGCGTCCGCATGGAGGGCAGCAGCGAGGCCACACTGCGATATTCGCCCACCAGCCCGCGCGGCGCCGCGTCCAGAACGCGCCCCACCTGCTCGACGCGCTGCAGCGCTTGCTCGTCGTCGATGCCGGTTGCCACGATGACCTTGCCGGCCGCAGCGGCACGGCCCAAGCGGCGCTGTACCCGCTCGTTTTCAGCGTCCAGTGCCGGCGTGCGCGTGCGCAGCGCGGCGACGCCGTCCTGAAAGTGCAAGCGCGGCAGCCCCAGCAGCATCAGCAGCACTGGCAGCAGCAGCAGCGGCGCTCCCCAGAGCGGCCGGCGCGCCAGTAGAGCCAGCAGCGAGCTGCGCGCCTTGCCGGGCTGGCGCGCGCGCTGGGGCCGCCGCGAGAGCGACGGCAGCACGTAGCGCGTACAAAGCAGCGCGCCCAGGATGCCCACCGCGCCGAACACGGCCATCTGCATCAGGCCTGGAAAGCCCGAAGCCAGCAGCGAGAGCACGCCCGCCACGCTGGTCAGGCCGCCCAGCAACATCGCGGGCCACAGCCGGCGCATCAGGGTCTCGTTGTCCTCGCTCGGGGGCGTCTCGAGACGGTGTGCGAAAAAGTGCGTGGAGAAGTCCTCGGCGGCGCCGATGATGGCCGATCCAAACGCCAGCGACAGGCCGTGCACGAAGCCGAACGCCAGCTGGCACGTGGCCAGCGCCACCACGCTGCCAAAGGCGATCGGCACCAGCACCAGCACGGACTCGCGCAGCGCGCGAAACACGACCACGTAGAGCAGCACGATACCCAGCAAGGACAGCGTAGAGACGCGTTCGATGTCGCTGCGAATGCTCTGCTCGGCGGCGCGTGCGAAGCGTCCCACGCTGCTCCACTCGAGCGTCAGGCTGGTATCGCGCTCGCGTAGCGCCGCGAGCTGCTGCTCGAGCACGCGGGCAAAGCGCGCCTGGCCCTGCGCGTCGAAAGCCGAAGCCTTGGTCTCCGCGAACAGCACCGACCAGCGCCCGTCGCGCGTCACCAGCTGTCCATCCGCCTGCGCGAGCTGGCCCTGCGCGCGAGTCTGGCGCGCGACGAAGTCCTCGAACAGCCCGAGCGGATCTTCCGGCGCCGTTTCGCGGGCAAGCGCGCCCAGCGGCGAGCTCAGGCGCGCCATCAGCGCCGCCACCCGTTGCGCCAGCACCTCGTCCGGCACACGCGTTGCGCCATCGGAAACGAGCTCCGAAAGGCCCAGCCGCGCCGGGAAAAACATCCGATAAAACGCCTCCTGATCGCCTTGTGCCAGCCCACCGCGCACCCAGCGGACCGTGCCGCTCTTGTGCAGCGCCTGCGCCAGCGCGTGCGCTGCGGCCCGGTGACTCTCGTCGCTGCGCGCGGACAAGGTCAGCACCGCGCTGCGCGACTGTGGCGCCGTCGAAAGGTCGCGCGCCAGCCGCAGCAGCTCGGAGCGCTCATCCTCGGGCAGGAAATCGACGATCGACGTGCGCAGCGAGAGCGCGGATGCCACGTAGACCGCGCACAGCAGCGCTGCACAAGCGAAGCCGAGCAGCCGCCAGCGCACCCTCAGCCACCGCTACCGGCACGAAAGACGCGCTTCGCTTCGAGCTCGGACAGACGCCCAAACCGCACCTGGCTGAAGCTGGTGCGCGTCACGTCGCCGTGGCCATCGACCAGCTCCATGCTGCTGAGCTCGCTGCCTTTGCCTTCGAAGCTCAGCGCACGCACGATGCGCAGCAACTTGGGGTCCTTGGGCACGACCTTGATGCGCCAGCCGTCCGCGCCTTTGTCTTCCAGGCTCAGCTGCGAGAGCCGCGCGAGCGCGGCCTTGTCGCCCGCCAGCACACTGACGAAGGTGTCGACGAGCAAGCGCAGCGCCGGCTGCGTGTCGAGCCCGAGACTCTGCGTGCGCGTGGCGTCCGAAAAACGCACCGTGTTGCCCGAGAGCAGCACGCTCGACTTGCTGGGCGAGAGTGTATGCCGCGCCAGCAGGCGCGGCTTCTGGTAGTGGATGGTACCCTCGCTGATCAGCGGCACGGCCACCAGCGACAGCCGCTTTTCTTCGCGGAAGCGTGCCGACAGCCCCTGCACCTTGGCCAGCTTGGCCAGCAGCGCGTCGAGCGACTTCTCCGCATCTTGCGCGCCGGCGGACGCCGACAGCCATGAAAGCGCCAGCACGACGAGCAGCACGGCTCGTGTCAGCACGCCGGCTCTCCGACCATTTCCCAGAGCTCCTCGTCGTTCGCGAGCTCCCGCGCCGCATCGATGTCCGCATCCATGGGCCGGTCCTCGAGGGTGGCCGCGACGCGGCTGCGCACCAGCTCCCAGATCGCGCGCGGACGCGCCGCCAGCACGGCGCCCGAAAGCCGCGTGCGACACTCCAGCGCCTGCGCGCAGGCGATCAGCTGGATGGCTTGCACGCTCTCCACCAGCTCGAGCACGCGCTCGAGGTCGAACATGGCCAGCGTGCCCATGCTGACCTTGTCCTGATTGTGCGACTCGGTGCTGCGGCTGAACACGCTCGCTGGCATGGTCAGCTTGAGCGCCTCGGCGGTCAGCGCGCTGGCGGTGATCTCCATGGCCTTGAAGCCGTGGTGCGCGGCGCGCGCGGGCCCCTCCACCAGCACCAAGTTCTCGGGCAGGCCGCCGTTTTGCGCTGGATCGTTGAGCAGCACCAGCTGGCGCTCGGACAGATCGGCCAGGTTGGCCAGCTGGGTTTTCAGCAGGTCGGCGACCATGGCCAGGTGGCCGCCATAGAAGTTGCCGCCGTGCAGCACGTCACCGGTCTCGAAATCCACCAGCGGATTGTCACTGGCGCCGTTGATCTCGATCTCGAGAACGCCGCGCGAAAACGCCAGCGCGTCGAGCAGCGGTCCGATGATATGCGGCGCGCAGCGGATGGAGTAGCGCTCCTGCATGCGCGACCCGCGCGCCGTCGGTCGCTCGCCGACTCCCAGGTCCTCGCGCACCCAGGCGGCGCAGCGGACCTGACCGGGATGCGCCTTGGCCGCGAACAGGCGCGCGTCGAAGTGCGCCGATTGCCCGTGCATGGCCTCCACCGACAGCGCCGTGAGCAGCGCCGCCAGGCGCGCCGCCCGCTCCGCGCGCTTGAACGCCAGACAGCCGAGCGCGGCCATCAGCGACGTGCCGTTCATGACCGCCAGGCTCTCTTTGGGTCCCAAGGTGAGCGGCGACAGGCCCAGCCGCGAGAGCGCCTCGGACGCCTCGACTACCCGCCCCTCGAACCAGGTCTTGCGCTCGCCCACCAGCAGCGCGGCGACGTAAGAGAGCGGTGTCAGATCTCCGCTCGCCCCGACCGAACCGCGCGAGGGCATCACGGGCGCCACGCCTGCGTCGAGCAGCGCCGTCAGGCGCGCCAGCAGCTCGAGCCGCACGCCTGAATAGCCGCTGGCCAGCGAGGAGAGCCGCACCAGCATGACGGCGCGGCTCTGGGCTTCCGACAGCACCGGACCCACGCCGCAGCCGTGGTAGCGCGGCAGATTCTTGGCCAGCGCCCAGGCGTGGTCGCGGTTCACCGTGTTGCGCACCGAAGCGCCAAAGCCGGTATTGACGCCGTAGGTGGGGACGTCGCCGCGCACACGCTGCTCGATCACGTCCGCGCCGCGCGTGATGCGCTCCCGAAAGGCCGGCTGGCTGCTCAGGACCACCAAGCGCCGCCGCAGCGCGACATCGTCGACATCTTCGATGCAGAGCGGGTGCTCGCCTAGCTTGAGCGCTGCGGGCGACGCTTTCATGGCGCACTCCAGAAGTCGTAGAAATTGAACCAGTTGTAGGGCGCCAGCCGCACGTAGTGCTCGAGCCGCGCGGAGAAGCGCGCGACCACTTCGCGCAAGGCGAGCTCGCGGCTCTTGCGCGGCAGCTCCAGGCGCTCCGTGAACGGCTCGCAGTACAGGTCGTAGCGATTGTCGCCGCGATACAGCCCGAACGTCAGATACACCGGGCAGCCGAGCGCCGCCGCCAGGATGAACGGGCCCGATGCGAACTTGGCCGGCGCACCGAGGAAGGTCGCCTCGG